>Ga0307513_10002100_pt1 | contig 27979 bp, 36 predicted proteins | sample 15_EM_MG_FD_202174 | JGI IMG/M metagenome (GOLD analysis project Ga0307513, IMG submission 202174) | Populus trichocarpa ectomycorrhiza microbial communities from riparian zone in the Pacific Northwest, United States - 15_EM | ecosystem: Host-associated > Plants > Roots > Unclassified | place... | reverse complement strand
TGCCGGCCTGCGCGTCTGGGCTGAGGTCCGGGAAGTCTTGGTTGCTGAGCCTGAGGGCGCTCCTCGCCTGAGCGAGTTGCCTCATCATGAACTCGATGGGGTGATCGGTTGAGGGTGTACCTGAACGCGATGGGAGGGGGGAGTTGAGGGCTGAGAGCCTACCGAAGGCTGCGTTCCCTGGGGGAAGGTTGTGGGGATTCGCCATAGCGACGAGTGGGTGAGGCAAAGTGGGCGAGGGGTTTGGTCTGGACGCAAAGCGGGGTAAGGTTGAGAGTTGTATGTGAAATGTAGGGGGGGGGAAGAAGTTTGCGAGAAGCGTGTCCTATACCTTGGTCGGAACCAAGTGCCTTATATAGGCATCTTCCCACAACCCTAACCCTGCTCACTCATCACCTCGCGCTACATAAACCTCTATGACTCATACCGAGTCATAGCGCGAAATCCATCGATAACTCACATGAGTCATCGCGCAACATTCCGTTAACCTATCAAAAACTCATAAACCAAGTCATGTGCTCGAACGAGTCGCATGCGTGAAACCCATGACTCATAAGTATGAGTCATGTGCGAAAGTCGTTACATCATATGACGTCACAATCGTGAGTCATGAAACAATCAACCAATCATAATATAACGATGACTCGCAAGTGCGTAGTCATGTGAGAACTATGAGTCAAGTGATGTCATAGTGTGAAATCCAACATACCTTATGACTCATAAATATGAGTCATGTGAAATATGCCTTGCTTAGTCACCATTTGTAACATATTCCCATGTATTCTACAGGGTATGGAGAGCGCGCACATAAGGAGCAAATCAAGGATGGATCGCGACGCTCAAATAAAATTGACACAGCACGACAGATACTAAGCGGCTACAGTCCACAACATGCTATCTGCATGAGACTTTTGAACTTGGAATTCATTCAACCTGCAGGAGCTGATTTACCAACTGCGGTAGTAGAACATTTCCAGAAGACCAGGCCCGCGCGAACCCCACCAGCCCATAGTAGGATTCTGAAGGCACGTCGTGAGAATATCCACGACATCTTTATTTTGGCAGAGCATGCGATATATCCCCGGAGACAATTGGTCGGGAATTGATACGATATAGCCCACTGAGCCTGCCTCCTGAGCGCCGACTGCCAGAAAATGCGGCAATACTTCGTGCTTTGCAGCTGGAGCTACTGACGCAACTGGAGATCCCAGTTCTTGCGTTCTAGGAGTCAGGTGTTTACTACATAAACAGGGCCCGATGCACGGATGCTCCACTCTTCCGTAACCAGACCAGTCGGAACGATTGCTTTTAGATACAGGCTGGTGAGGAGAGTATGTAGGGTGCGCTCAATGGTCTTCTCCCGGCAAGGCTCATAGCTCTGTTGAATACCCGGTTGGGCTATATGCTGCAGGATACAGTCTATCGCCTCGCCAGGGTTCAATTCATGAGCCTGGTAGACTGTGGATAACAGTCAGACGTACACCGTCTGGTAACCGTGCAGCTCCGAGAGCTTACCCGAGAGCTTACAATTGTGGATAACAGGACGATCTTATCCCTGGCAGATCTGATACAGGAGACAGACCGGCGCTGGGTTGTCAACAGTCGGATCGATTTACGCATGTTTAATGAGATCTATTAGGATAACAGAGGGCGCTTTTATAATAAAATAAACTCGCGAAGCTAGGTAGCCTAGATCTGGGCTACATTGCTCCCCGATGGTGATGTAGGGTTCCGATCACGACTAGGCGATAAAAGTGTATAATAGTCAAGAATATAGTGGAGATATAGACATTCAGGAATAGAAAGATCTAGAAACAAACCAATTATGCACAATAGTAGTACAAGTAGTAGGAGGGGCAAGGGCAGGAATGACAAGGGTGGTATCTGCGGCAAGTTGTTATCAGCACTCGCGGAAGCAGAAGGAAAAGGGGGTACCTTGAAGAGCCGTCCGGATGCTGCGGAGATACAAGGCAGGAAAAGACACGTCAGGACGTGAGATAAGGGGCGCAAGAAGAGCAGGAGATGTGCGGTGGCGGCAGGATCTCGATAAGTCCGACGTCAGGTCAGGACGCAATTGGCGTTGGGAATGGGGTCTGGACGCTGGGGATGCAGAGGATGGGATAACGAGCTTGGAGCGGTCTGGACGCGCTGCCCGCGCCTCAGAGGCAGGATTAACTTTTGCTGATATATGGTTTGGCTTTACGCGTATGGTTTTGGGCATATGGTTATGGGCGTATGGTTGTGGGCGTATGACTTTGGGCATCCAGTTTGGATGTATGATTTTGTGGGCACAGCGTGCCACAGCCTTGCAAACGAGGGCAGGCCAAGCTCAAAAGTATATCCCCATACTAAATAGAAAAATCAATAATATGGAACATTATTATATATTCAGATGCATGCGCAACTTCTGCCACCATTTAGGCATCTTATTGAACTCCCACAATGGCTTCCCCGTCTTGTCCACATAGGCATCGTGCACTGCTTGATGTGTAAATTGGACAACACGGCACCCATTTCCCACAAAAGAGCCAATATAATGTTCCACTACATAGCAACGCATGAAAATAATGGAACCGAGAGAATATATCTTAGTCACTTATTGCAATTAGATAAGATGGGCTGGAGTCTCTACACACCAGAGGTACAACGAATCTTGACTCCAAGCTCAGGAAAGCAGGCATCGCCGCCCTCAAACTCTCCGAATACTACTATCACACGCCACTCATGAAATACGTGCTCCACATCCTTATGGTTATTGGTATTTCGCGTTGATGCCAAGTGAGTGGAAGGTTCATATTCCAAATGCCTCGTCAACATTGTCAGCTTTCCCATCGTAAATGGTCTCATAGACTGGTGTGTATGTGGAATGCTTCTCTGGGGGGAAAGTGTGAAATCGGGGGTCAACCGTTTGAGTCAAGGGTAAAGGCTGTTGGCCAAATTCTTGTAGTGCCTGAATTGCTGATTTCGTGTTATATGACTGGTCTGGCGGGGTCCAAGTTCCGTATTCTGCGTTTGTGATCCCATTCGTGGAAACAAGGCAGAGTGCCCAATGAGGGAGCCTTTTGTTCTGAAAGTATTGTACGAGTTAGGTTTGCTGCTCCCGTTTCCTGCAGGAGAACTCACGGTTGTAGCATCCTTCATACTATCACTCGCAGCCTTATTAGTTGTTTGAGCGCCTTCCATCTCGCTTGGCCAATAGCGCTTCGGCGTACGACTTGCACCATGTCTGGTATGATCTACCGCTATATTCCGTGACCCAACATATTTGTGTACTGCCGGTTCAATTTGTGGTAATCGCCAAGATGCCTTGCTATTCCCCGGTTTCATTACACATGGGACGTCTTGCCTAAAAATAGTTTAGTATATAAGCCGACTCTTAGCCCAAAGGATGAATTACTTACTTGTCATTTATAATAATAGTGTCAGTGGGGATCCGGTGTAATTGGGGCTCATTTTCCTCTTCCAAACGCTCCTTCAAGTTTCTATCCAGCTGCCGTTTTGGTCGTGACAGGATTCAGTCCAGAACGTCTAAATTGCCGCATTGGTGGTTTCTGACGCGTGGATGATAAGGGGTTTTCAACAGGTGGGAAATATTTCTTTGTATTGAATAAACCTTATCCATATCCAGCAGTAAACATGGTTCCCCAGAATCTAATACCTGCGACGAGGAGATTAGTATATGCACTAAATACCGATATGCGACCAAGTTGAAAGATAAATACAACTATTGCCAATATCAAGCTCAGGCAGAGAGATAGCTTAAATAGCAGAGAATAACACACCTTTGGCATTCATGGTAGAATTTGCAATATCTTCACTCCCATGTTCAGAGTGGTGGAGGTGATTCGCAGCTTTTCTTCGTTCGCCCTGCCGCTTGCCCTTCTCCGCATCCCTCTTCTTCATTCTTGATAGTCCTCCCGTAGTCTACCGCAGCCAGACAAACTCGCTCAAAGCAAGCTTCCCTCGCGCTCAAAACAAGATACAATGAAGTGCGGTTGGTATAGAGCCACGATAAAGGTATCCAAATGTGCTCGAGTGGATGGTGGGTAAAGAGAAACATGGGCGGGGAGGAACTCAGGCAAGGAGGAACTTGGGTTCAAGAGGGCGCAGCGGGCGACATAGATTCAGAGGGTCGCGGGGTGAATGGTTTCTGTGTGAATTGGTGAAAAGGGGAAACAGAAAGAATATAGGGGAAGACAAATCACGCTATGACCTGACAAACTCGACTAACTAGAGCCAATGCAACTAGCCTTTGCACTAGTGCGTATTATCTGAGACACCATTACCAGTGTACTACTTCAGGCCTATGATTGTTCTGAGTGTATGATTTTCTATCCGTATGATTTGTGTGCGTATGATCGTTCTGAGCGTATGATTTTGTATGCGTATGATTTGTGTGTGTATGATCTTTCTGGGCGTATGATTTTTTCTGAGCATATGATTCGTGTGCGTATGATTTTTCTGTGCGTATGACTTTCATGACGATGCTCTTGTTCCTGTAGCTTATCGCAAGAACTCGAATAAATGGACAATGTATTAAGACTGCTTGAATTTCCACCTCTGAAAACATGAAACCCTTCTACTCACTCTGACATTTACTTGGGGGTGTAGAGGTCTGATTGGGCCGACGAGGGTCACAAATTGGACCCTGTCCGCCTGATCCTACATGCACTCTCCTGATTATATGGGCCATTTTCCAATCAATCCATGGCGGTTCGTCATTCACTACGGTATATATTGTTGACTGGACACCTCCACGGCATGTCTTGACCACTAGGATAACTTAGGAGATAGTAAACATGCCTTCCCAATTACTCAGTCAAATTCTATGAGTTTATAATTATTTTACACGAAATTAACTTAGTGGAAACAGGATTTTGTCTTTTCTTTCCCCACACTTCTGGCACGCTTCCTGGGTGGAACTCGAATCGTGGTATTAGTTCCTGTCTGGTATCTTCCGTGGGTTACAAGTATAACCGGTAGTGAATCAGTGGTTCTTAATAGAGCGTCCTTCTCCGAACAATTGTCTTCCAGGCGGCCCCTTGAGCCTGCTATGCGGCCGCAACTTTCGTCAGCCTGTTGGTCGAGACTTGCCAGATTACTTAGTCCTTCACCGGGAATCTCCGCCTCACCCTCTTGTGATCCTTCCACCTCATCCGTGTCGGATGCAACATACATGTTGACTGTACTATCCCAGATTCTTTCTTCAGGATCTGATTCCTCAGAGCCTCCCCAGTGATCTACAGCTTGGTTTCGAGGTGGTCCAGGGCGTGCATATTGAGATTCAACCAATTTACGCTCAGGTAGTATAGCCTTTGGCTCTCTTCCAAATGCTCGCCAGCGATCCTGATCAACGAAAGACGATTCGGTGTCCTTGTTGTGTGATTCGTCATCATCGGAGATACAGCCATTATCGTTCTCTATACTTTGTTCCTTACTATCAGCCCAATAACGATAATCCTCCGCAGCAGCCATTTTTTCGAGTTTTTCTGCCTCCCGTTCACTATCGTGACCTGCTAGCTCTCTTCGTAATTCTTCATTCTCGTAGGATTTCACCAGCATTGAAGATCGAATTGTACTGCTTTTGAGTCATGAGCGCTGATAGGGAATCACATCTCTTGCCATGCTAAACACAGGCTCTACTCCAACACTACCGCCTTGAACAGGGAGAATATCCGTAGCCATCCGAGCTAAATTCGGGAATCTTCCCGCATTAACCTTCCACCACTCCAGTATATTTGCCTTGTAAAAAATCCCCGCTACTCATTCCTCATGTGTGGGATCTGTAGCCTCAGGGTCTGGCTCGGGCGGCTCAATCGGACAATCGGTTTCGATGTACCCTAGTGGCTCACTCCGGATAACTGCTCTGTGTCTCGAAGAGTAAAGGTGTTTGGATCGACTGTTGAGACCACTCCATGCAATTGACATGTCACGTGCCTGATTATTTATTGGTGCATAGTACAGATCATAATACACTATGAACTCCTTTTTATATGACTTCTCATACTCAGTGTCCCCACTGGTATCAAGATCCAATTCTCAAAAAAGGTTCAGTTTGGAATAGGGATTTAGGCAAGTTCCAAGGCCGAACAGAAGTCCTCCTGGACTTTTAGTTTTAGCATAGTAAGAGGCGGCCTTCAATTTCGCTTTCACTAAACACTCACGAATATCAACCTTCCATTGCATCGGCTTCCGTTCTAACTTTGAAATTTGCATTTCCAAATGATCAAAGATATCTTGATACACTTGAAACACTCTGTAACCGGTACAGGTACAATGATTACAGATGGATTATTTTTTAGGATTAGTTTGGTTGCAGGATACGAGCCTTGTGGCTGTAGCCTTGTTATGTATGCAGGAGGTATCGTTTGATACCATACCTAGGTTGTTTTATGTTTGGTTTCGGGATACAAGGTTGTGCCTCTCCCTGATTGTGTTTCGGACGTATTATTTGATACTCCGGTTGTTTGAAGTTTTGTTTCACGGGATTCTTTGATACCTGGAATGTTTTATAAATTGTTTGATGGTATCGATTTGATATCATAGTTGGTTTAGGATACGAGCTATGCTCGTATGAGTAAAGCTTTGGGAAAAGCCGGCCAGGTATTTGAAGGCTGCATCTTTCGGACTTAGAAAGGGCACACTTCGACAGACAGAGTTTTCAATATACTTGGTTGGATGATTACCTCTTCAGTTCGCCACAATAGTGAGAAGCCGCCAAACACTTCAAGACCTTAGCGATTGGTAAAAGGTTTTATCTAACAACCTTTCGGAGCCTCCACTTGATCAATCCGCCCAGGCCACTCTTTGGCTAGGATTTCAAGTGCACAACCGGGACGATTTCTTAGACATTCTCAGTGTACTGAGAACAGATAAGAAAACGTTACACACTCGATAAATCCTGACACCACGTGTTTTTGACATCCACAAAGTCCAAAATCATATCGGTTGAAGTACCTCCAAGATGTATTCAATCTGCCTCCATTCTTCCGGGGTTGACCAGAGAGGCTTGAACTCGCCATAGGTTTGTAACTAGTCCTTGGTGCATTCCTGTAGTTCTACAGATCTCTCCAAGATATTTAGAATTGAGTTCCACCGGGTTTTGACCTCATAAACTAGTGTAGTTGGGATCTTAACCCGGTTATTCTGTATGTGGAGCATGTGTTGACGCCGTTGAGTTGAAGTACCAACCGCAATACTCATTTTCCAATCCTATAAACCATTATTAGCATTATCTCTGACTACCCGTATCTTAGCTGTGCACAATGGGGAAAAAACCTGGTTCTACTTTCACATTGGCGCGCATTCAATTTGGAATAATGAATTTGTGCATATACCCTTGTGCATATGAATTTGTGCATAGGAATTTGTGCGTATCAATTTGTGCGTATGCATTTGTAATATATGTGCTAGTTATGAGATCTTAGACACATCACCTTTTCTACTGTTTTGTGAAAGCCGTTATCCAATCTCATAACCTTCTCAATATAGCCTGCCTTAAAGCCACACGGCATATGACCATCCCGCGATTTCATCTTCACCGAACTCATGAATGCACCCAGGATAAGCTGAACAACATGGGCCATACATGGAATATGATTTTCCAATGGACACCATTCAACCGACAGTAAACTCCAAGCATTGTTTAATGCTTCGGTGAGCGTTCCGTTATTGCCGGCACTATCGGTGGTGAAACCCACAATTCTATCCTGAATCCCGTATCTGGCTAGAAAGTTATTAATTATCTGTGCCATATTAGCCCCCATATGAGAACCCCTGATTTTCGCGACCCCACTCTGCACCTTCTCCATCTGCCAGCTATCCGAGATCCAATAAGCCACAATTGCTAAAAATCTATGTTTGTTGGGTGAAGTCCATTCAACGGCAGCCAGAGAAACCTTTCCTGCTGCTGGTAGACATGTTCGAATATCATCCACCGTAGACTTTCCCAGCCTTTTCAAATGCCAGGTTAATGTCGTTGGGCTGGCAATTAAAGGCGAGATTCGGTGCTTAAAAGGCTTTTAGAAAGTATTCTTCGTAATCATGCTGCTTGAATCCTGCTGGTATCGCCAGATCAATAATCTTACGCCTATTTCCATTTTTAGTCCTTTTTTGCAATAGTGTAAGAAAGTCGATACCAAGGGGGCTTCCAGCCCTCCCATCATATCCGTTATTGTTTCTCCATTTCAGACAAGCAGAGGACCTGTTATGGTCATGCACCAAGCTAGTCCCCGTGCCACTTGGGTGAGCCTGGACCTTTCTGCACATAATGCACATTACTCGCGGCGTGCTAATAGCACTACCTAAACTGTCGGCACATTGTTGAAAGTAGGTCCACACCTCTGTGGCTCGAAAATCCGAGTTTCACAGTATCTTTTTCGTGCCAGCCTATTTCGCAGTATAGGCTCCATTCCTTGGTGTGCCTTGCCACCACTCCATCCAACTCTGATGATATTCCTCCGTATAGAGATACAAGTTTCTAAATATCTCAAATGTAACTATGTCCCTTGTTGACAAAGTAACTGCTAGTGGATGAACCATATTCTGGGCGTGATCTTGGTTGCCAGGGAGCAGCGCTAGCGCATCGGAGCCCAAGGGTGTTGTGGATCTTGAAAGAGGTGCACGGGCCAGACCAGCCCGAGGCCTTAAGGTTGGTGTTACCGGGCCGTCCCTCCCATATCAGCTGGATTCTAACGAGAATTGAGATAAAGATGGAGAGTATGGTGCAGGGCCTTCGTGGAACTGTAAAAAAGAGGTACGGCTTCTTGCCCCGGAGGTGTAGAGCCCCCGTTGGCTGCCCATCCTGGAAGATTCTGGTTGGGAAGACATTAAGTTAAGATGGTTCTAGCTATCCGTGTACAGTAACAGATCCCCTTGGATCCCAAATGATGTTTATATAAAAGTACAACAGCGGTAGGTATATGAATCAAGGTTATAAGTTGGTCCAGCTAAGCTAAGTACCCAAGCTGGCTTCCATTCTGTGAACCATTTCATTGCTCGCATAGTTTTTGAGTCTAGCAATTGAGTATACGAACATGCATGCCTAGGAAGCATTTTGCGTATGAATTTTGTACATATAAATTTTGTGCCTATGGTGGTGTATGGTTGCATGTGAATTAGCTTTTGAAAATAGCTGCACTCTAGGATTAGGCTCGGGTGCAGCTACATGAATTGGTATTCCCAGTTGTGCTTTGGGCATAGCATTAGTCCAAATCCAGTTGAGCTTGATATACCCTATTCAATCATAATCTGAGGTAACCAAATTTGATCTTTTACGCGAGTTGACTAGTTCCAATTGCAGACTCTGATACAGCGCATTCGCTCTTCCATGGCAACCAAATCTTGAATCAAACCTGCAAGTACAGGGTCTCTCGAGGCTGTCGCAACTATTGAAAGCAAACCCAAGGTGAGGATCTAATACTTGAATACCATGCAGGGACGAAGGCACTCAGTGCCTTTCCGCGTGATTACAGTTGATTTCTGGTTATAACCCTTATATATAGGTTGGTAATTATGCTATGTAATTATCCTCCACTTAGATACTCACAAGAATCTCATGCCATAACCATCTTGTTGCTACTGCCGTCTACCTTTGCCGCCTTTCCTTTATTTACACCTGAGTCGATGACAACGGCCCCAATCGAGAAAGCTCCAATGGATGAGTTTTATTCCTTGACATTTGGCCCTGATGAAATAAGCGCTCTTTTTCCCTTTTCCTTTGGCAGAATGAAGGTGGACTTTTTTTTCCGTAAGCTGTTACAGGATCCCACCTGCGGCAAGTGTGTAGCCAACTAGAACTATCAAAGCTGATAGTGAGCAATAGACAAACCTTGGGCCAATAGCCGCTCGCCACGAAGAGGAGAATAGTACCAATTGGAGAGGTGTTGATTTGAGGGGGCAAATGGTGGGGGGAAGGCAGTCAAATTGGTACGACGTGGACGGATTGCTGGAATGTTGGAATGTAGAACAAGGGAATCTCGCGCTATCATAAGAGGGCTGGAGTTAGGGTATGAGATTAAGGGTCGGGTCTTGAGCTTAGAAATATTTCAGCAGTGTGACTCAGGCAGGCGTGTGGTAAAAGGCAAAATAACGCGGGGCTTAGTTCCAGACTCAGACAGTTAACAATAACTTCATTCTGCCTTCAGACTTTCTATAATTAATACACTCTTTAATTATATTCTATCAAGCATTGCTCGAGTTGACTTAATGTATAAGTAGCTGGTCGTGATAAAATGATTATATAGTTTTTCCCTACTTCAAAACCTTTTGGTCTTACTATAGAAGCAAGATCTTTCAAGATCTCTACATATCTATCCTTCATTAGCATCATGAGCTTGATCGGGAAAAATATTGTGATTCCATCGACTGCGCCGGGTAATACCGAGCCCAGTATCGTTGCACTTCAGCTTCGTGCAATAGCCAATGCTCCAGTCGATCATAGCTTCGTTGAACCCAAGCGCTTTGCCCAGAGCTCTCTAGACAACTACGGCGACCTGGCACCAATCTTGTTTTCACATCCTGATCTCTACTCGTTTTCCTGGGGTCATAAAGTCATACGCTTCTTCTGTAAGTCAAATATTCAATATCAATGCCAGGAACCTAGCGTACACTATCATGTGGTAGACATGATGGATTATCCAAAGGCTGGGATGCACACCCCCGTCTTGGGCCAGATGTATTGGTTGGGAACCATGGTACATGAAGAGAAGTCTGAGAATTTGGAGCTACAGCGGAAGGAGTGGTGTCGGGGTTCTTGGACTCTGACGATAGAGAGTACAACGGGATCCTGGATGCTCTAGGAGCAGGAATTTATATCTGTGTAACTGTGTATTCAATGGAAATGATGCGTAGTGGAAGTACAAGTAGCAGAGTTTTCATGGGTCTTGTTGATTGTACCTTGGTGGATTCTGATTCTGATTCTGGGATAGAAGCCTGTCCTGAAAGCTGCGAAGATAAACTTCTCTAGACGAATATGCGTGGCTATTCCCTCACATATTGGAACCTAAATTATAATGAAACATTCGCGGAGAGCGTCTTTACATCAACTGCTTTGGGTGGGTATTTTGGGCCCATGCTTTGAGTGTATGCTTTGGGCCTGTATTTTGGGCCACTGTTTTGGGCCAGTGTTTTGCGCATATTTTTTGGGCATATGTTTGGGGCATATGTTTTGGGCATATGCTTTGGGCGTATGCTTTAAGTGTATGGCTTTAGAGCGCATGGCTTTGGGCGCATCACTTTGGGTACGTGGTTTTGGGCGTTTGCCTTTGGGCGTATGGATTTTGCCGAAGAAACCAGAAGCAAGGGACTAAATAGACAATCTCAATCTGTGCTCAAGCTTATCGTTATGTGAGAGTGTTTCTAACTTCTAAACTGCTATGATATTACCTTATACGGCAAAGAGTAAGGCCACCCACTCAATCATGATAAAAAAGAAAAGAGCAGAATCCGTACAGGCACCGGTTATGATACCAAAAGAAAGTACACTTTAATGAAGGGTGGGTCTCCGGAAATTCAGAGTGAGAAGAGAACAAGAAAAGATGTAGCGTGCTGCGTAAGGATCTAACCCAAGGAAAGCACATCCCGTACTTATGATATGAGAGAAAGAATCCGTGCTAAGGATGAAACCAAACGTGACATATTGTGGTCTATAAATATAGAAGTGTGAGTGGAGGTAACACAAGGTAAGGGGAATGGTATTAAAGAAAGTAAGGAAGGCAGAACTGGCGTGAGAGGTCAGGAAATGAACTCGGAGCTAAGATGAAAAGAAAATAGATGGCAGTAGAAATCATTAATCCTCTAGCTCCTGTTTCACGCGGTGAGGAAAGTGCTGGCTAGCCATATTGAGGAGGGCCTGCCCATCTATCTCGCGGTCAATTCTACCCATCTCCTGAATGTCAATTCCTTATTCTTCTGCATCTTCCCTAGTGGCTGCCTCGAGATCAATGATAAGACGGGCCTTGCCGGCAAGAAAGCGCTTTCTGTTGATGACAATATTTTCGATGCTGTCCTGTTGGTCTTCTGGGCCTATGAAGAAATCCTTGGTTGTCATAGCCCGCTCAAGCAGCTTCTCTTCAATCTCTTGGGTAGTAGCGCGGAAACTGTGTTCTGCCGCATCGCCGTACAGACCACGAGAGGAGGATGCAGAGTCAGGGTGACCAAAGTCTCGCATCCTACTTCCCAAACCTGAGCCGGAGGTTTCCCCTTCCTCCGGGATATGGACAACATCATCACCCTCCTCCCAACCCTTCACGTTGTACTGCTCGCCCTCCCGATCCTCCGGCTCACCCTCCATATCCTCATCATCGTCCTTGTCAAATTCCACTACCCCATTGACGTCATCGGAATCCTCTGAGCCATTGCCACCCTCATCACCAGACTCATATCGGTCGATAAAATCGACCTCTTCATCCTCCTCCCACTCTTGGTAGACCTCCCCATTTGGCAAAGCTCACTCAACAGGCTTCACCCAGTCAATCAAAGGTCTACCCTTTTCGTCGAGCTCATCCTCTCGAACCGTCATGTCCAAATCTCCTTCCATATCCTCCTCAGTCAATCTGTACTCAGAGGTACTGTCCTCTGCGCTGATTGGTATCGAGGCGCCTCTCCGAGCTAAACAACACTGAATATTAGTAAGCACATCTCAAGTGAATTATGAAAAATTTTAAAATTAGTTACTTGGCTGTGGATTATTAGCCCAGGGGTTTCGCCTCCGGCTACCTAGTCCTATCCTAAACCTGGTAGGATGAGAAATAAGCTCCCTTGTGCTCCCTGTATTGAATGTAGCTGCCCTGGCCAAAGCCTCATGGCGTCCAACAGGGGACCCTGTAGAGGATACCGGGGCCCCACGCATGGTGAGTGAATGACGGCGCTCCCAATCGCTAGCTCGTGGGTAGAGTTCGTTACGGGGCGTGGCGGGGCGGGTTTTCACTTGCCAGGCCCCACCCTTACAACGGGCCGGAGGCCCGCGTTTTTCAGGGCCCCGGAAGACCGATAACGAACACTACTCGCGCGTGCGCTGGGGAGGAGCGTCCTGTGATAAAGAAGGCTCCAGAGGCGGTTCCAGCGCAGACCCAGTTGACGACATTGTGGGTCACTTCACCACACGCTCAATCAGACTCTTTATTCGCGCTGTAGGCCTCATCTTTGGTGACGGAAATACAGGTGATCCCGGCGAATTTGGTGGCGAATCGACTTCGCAAGGGGTTGTGGAGTTCACAAGTAGTAAACCATGGTCGCGAAACTGGTTTAGATAGTATCGCCGCCAATCCGCCAGGATCGCCCCACGTTCCTGCTCCAGGACCTCGTTGTCCTTCACGATCTCCTGATCCACTTGTGCTTTGGTCTCGTCGTCAAGCGCCGGGTACTCATCACATCCTCGCGCAAAATCATGCGGTTGTTTTAGGTGATTGCCTAGGCTCGCCCTTGCACGTTCGAAGGAAGTTTCCAAGCGGGTAAGGCTCGCCCTATGTTCATTCGGGCGGATGGTCTCAGGATTTACTGCGTGCCCCAGAGCCCCTGCCGGATGTGGCCTCGACTTCTAAGCAGATCGCATTGCTTAAGGAAAAAGATATTCGATTCATCAATGTTAGTACATATAATTTGTGCATATGATTTTGTGCGTATGATTTCTTTGTGGGTATGATTTTGTGTGTATCATTTGTTCGTATGAACTCGGCGTATGATTTGACGGGTGATAACTGAGGAAAGGAGAAAAGACCTGTGTGAAGATGGTGACTAACTTACTATGTGGGATCGGGCAATAAGTAATCTATGCAGCTACCTTTTGCCGGGGTGCCCTCTGATGTAGTGGAGAAAGTAAGTGAAGTAGAGAGGGTGGTACCAGTAGCGGGGGGTATCCGGGTTGGTGGGGCAAGAGGCATGGGTGTTTCTTTTGTTTTCTTTTTTCTTTTTTTTTTGTTTTAACTGCTGAGTTTGCTTCTGTGCTGTATGAAAAAGAGAAGCGGGATTGCAGCGCAGAGGGCAGAGCGACCTGAGGATTGTATTGATGGCAAGAGCGTGGATGGAGAAGGTAAGAGTGTGGTGAGAAAGAAGAGGAGTTAATTTGGCCTCTGTTAAAAAGAAAAGAAAAAGTTGGTTTACCTCTGGAAAACATCGTCACGGTCTACCTGCAGCCACACGTCGTGCCCTCCTCTCTACCGCGGTAGTCTAACCAAAAGCCTTACTCACCAACTTCTACGTATAATATGAATGACTCCCCAGATTCAAGGCTTCGGCTAATTGCTTTCATCATACTATCAGAGAAAGGAAATTATAGCAACCAGAGCTGTGTGTTTGAGTTCGGAGTGAAGATGGGAGAGGCGTACTCTGCAGGTTCGTTTTGTGACTACAATTGTTAACTTGATATATAAACAGGGAAGATATAACATCTTGGAACAAATACAACGTCTAGTACAACATTTTTCAATCCATTTCTACATGGAAGGGATTGTACATTGCGTGTTATGGTAGACTGGAGGTTGTAGTCTTACGCGACTTTAACCATCGTACAATTCAAGTGTATATATATACCTATGCCCTATCAACCTTAACTGTCGTTTACCCAGCTAGACATCATGAATCAATATAGGCGTAAACTCCAGACGACTCTCAGAAAGATATGACGAGGGGGCTTGAAAAGCACTCATCATGAAATAACCAATTTTTATTTCGTTGGTATAAAATAACTCTTTACCCATCTCTCCTCCAACACACTTCTTACTCATAGCAAGCACTAATATCCGACTCCGCTATTAGGGAAGGTATAGGGTCTATACACATACGCATAAACACACATACGCACAAATACACATACCCAAAAATACACATACGCACAAATACACATACGCACAAATACACATACGCACAAATACACATACGCACAAATACACATATGCCCAAGGAAGCAGACTCCAGTCACCTACACACCAAAGATCATTTTGCGTCTAACTTGTGAGCAAAGACCCTTCTCTCTTTTCCTGGGAACCTCCTTCCTCACGCACCTGTCGGTCAACACAACAATCAAGCAAACACCAAAAAAGTAAATCCTGCTCAATGCCTCCCAAACGTCGTGCAAAGGATCGTATCTTCGGCCGCCAGGGTGGTAGAAAGTGGGGGCCCCAAACTCGGCTTCTTTGTCGGAAAAGAGCTCGGAGGCTTGTTTGTGGGGTCTAGCAGCCAGCTCAGTATCCAACTAGCACCGTGCCAATGGCAGAGATTATTAAGTATCGCCGCGATGGCGGGTACCTGATTCCCAAGGCCCCATTCTATCGTCTTTGCCAGGAGATTGTGTCAGATTTGGCACTTGAGCAACAATTCCATTGGCAGAGATCAGCTGTTGAATGCCTGCAGGTGGCAGCGGAAGAGTTCCTGTGAACACAATGACCGGTAGGTTGAGTTTCTCTCCTACTATAATTATCTGATTTATGAATTTCTTGGTCATAGCTGGAGTCCTGGGTGCGGCACATGCTGTTCACATTACCCTCATGGTACAGGACCTGAGATTAGTTGAGGCTGTCATGAACGTTATGGCTGGCCAGCCAGATGGTGCCACTTGGGAAGAGATGAGACTTCATCTAAATGAGGACGGCGGTGCTCGCAGGGTGCACTTCCTCTTCCTCGTCCTCCTTCCGGTGGTGCACCTCGTCCCGGGAGTGCTCCTCATCGTGCGGGTGTTCTTCCTCCCGGGCACGCTCCTCCTCCTCCTCCTCCTGGGGGTGCACCTCCTCGGCGTGGTGCCCCTCCCCGTCACCAGCGACCTTATTCCCACCACTCACCCCCTGCCAATGACTGTGGTGACAGCAACAGTGACGACAGCGATAACCCACGTCGACCTGGACGCCATCGCTGGTATGGTGGCCTAGGGAGCACTAGCCGGACTGGTGGTAGTGGTACTATGGGGCGTGCTGGGGGAGTTGTTAGACAAGGAAATTTGGTTGGGGTTGTGGGTTCTGGTATGGAAGATGGAAGGGGTAGCGAGGAAGGTGATGCGAGAGGTGCCCAGGGAGACCATGATACCGGGCATGAGGGTACTGGGGGGGGTGGTGGCGGGAGGATGCAAATGCGCTCCGGGGGTGCTGGTGTCCGGGCAGGAGCTGGTGCTGGTGGGAGGGCTACTACCTAAACATATTCGGGGATTGTCTTTTTCTTTCTCTTAATTGACCTCTTTTTTCAACTATTATGACCTTCATTCTTCTTGTTTTCTATTACTCCATGGTGTTGTCTCCATGTGGTGGGGGGGACGGGGCAGTCTTTTCGCACTTTTACACAAATCATACGACTAACTCAAACCTGCGAGTCACATCTAACTTAGCATAATTACCTTTTATAGAACTCTTATTGTTATAAATACACTCTTTCTTTAACCTCACGCTTTCGCTATGTGAACTCTTAATACAGTAACTCCATAGCACGACTCTGGTGATGATTTGGGCGTATGGCATAGGAGTATGGCTTGGGGGTATGATTTGGGCATATCGGTTGGGCATATGATTTGAGTGTAGGATTTGGGCGGATGGTTTGGGTGTATGATTTGAGCGTATGGCTTGGGCATATGGTTTGGGGATTTGATTTGAGCGTATGGCTTGGGCGTATGATTTGGGCATATGGCACCAGCGGATGAATAAGGACTATGAATTGGGCTTATGATTTGAACCTGTGAATAGAGTGTATGAATTGGGCTTATGAATTAGACATATGGCCTGCGGAGACAATATACGTTAGAAGACTAGGAAACTCGGAAGTCCAATCGCTGTTGTGAACTATTCCGGTTGATATTGTATGAATCATTCCATCCAAAACATTGGCCGTAAATACTTTGAGGTTTGTTGTTTTTCGTATTTGCTCACACAATTACTCAATCTTGTATCAAAAAAACAATGTTCAAGAGGGGAATATGAGAAAAAGCGGGGCCCTGGGTGGAGAAAATTCATTGACGGGAGGCTGTTGGGGCATTGAACAGTGCGGGGGCCCAGACGGGGCCTCGGGCAGGGGTTGAAAAAAAAACGACCTACCCCCGGCCATTGACAGGGGCGGGGCGGGAAATTGGGGTGGGCCCCGTAACGAACAACAATCTTGAAAGAAGGTAATCAAGGTCGGGGAGGCAAACATGAGGTCTAGAACAGATGGCCTGGAGGGCCCACTGAGCCGTAAGCAGGTAGGTACTCCCGGGATCTTTAGAACAGTGTATCCATGATCTGTGGCCCTTGAGAAGTACGGGAAGGCAGCATTGAGTTCTGAGGAATTGTGCTCTCTAAGTCGATCCACAGAAGGATGGTGAATGTTCAGATCCCCAACTACAAGGGTGGGGTAGGGGGCCATTGGGAGGGCTCAGGTGGGTGACACAGTTCCCTCTGTGATCGTCGAGCCTCATACCCTATATTTCAAAGTACCTGTGGCTTGATTCTCAGGGTGGTATCTTATTTATATATTGTGATAATCAAATGTAGATATGATTGTCCAATGGTTGCTATAGGTGAGCCGGACCCCTCTGGTGAGCCACATCCCCGTAAAGTACGTTATACTTCCAAGGCAGTTGGTTAAGTCTTGCAAATTCTATTCTATAATTATATGTAAGTAACTTAGAAGGAAATAATACCATTAAGCTACAACCCTGAAGGCTACATATGCAGGATAAGGCTAAAAGCTGAGTTATAGTATCTACTAATATATTTCAAACTGTCTAAGAAATTGTAGGGAGATTGGGTATTGGGATTTGGAGATTTTGAATCTCAACTCTAAAAACACCTAATATGAAGATTAAAATTCAGTGTTTTTGGAGTTCAGATACATTATCTCCCAATCCCAATACCCAATCTCACTAAAACTTCTTACATAGCTTTAAATATATTAGTAGATACTATAATTCAGCTTTTAGCCTGATCCAGCATATGTAGCGTTCATGGTTCTAGTCAAAGCGTATTATTTCCTGATAAATTACTTTCCAATAAACTTGGAATACAATTTGCATGACTTTACCAATGACCTTGAATGTTTATATCATATCTTGAATTACTGAATTGAAATATCTCAGAAAGTATTGAAATCGGAGGTGAACCGCGTAGGCCGATATCATCTCATCCCGTTGATAGACTATATATTTCGCAATTTTTATTTTTACTGTTACAACATCTTCCAACATAGCTACATACCATTAACCAAACACTTTTCACATCGAATACTAGCCCTATAAGATCTGATTATATGCTTAAACTATCCTATTTGCTGTTGGTTTCAATTTTCTTTACTACTATTGTAGAAAGAATGCTATTTGAACCAGTTCATAATAAAGTTAATATACAAGAAGAAGAGTCCTTTATCATCAAATGACAATACCAGATTCTGAATCTCTATATTCCAAAGTACTATTTAAGTAATTTTCAATATGTTACCAGTACAATGTATGCAGATAATCAAATATACATTTGATGTTCCTGTGGTTGCCATGGTGAGCCACATTCAGGCGAAGAGCCGCATGGGTGTAAATTACCTTATTTCAAAGTACCTGTAGATTGATTCTCAGGGTAGTATCTCATTTATTTGTTGAGATAATTAAAGGTAGATTTGATTTGCCAATGGTTACTATATGTGAGCCAGATTCCGGTCATGAGCCACATCACGGTAAATGATGTTAGAAGCCAGTATCAGCTAAACTGGTACTAACAGGGGTGTTATTTACCCAGAGAGCAGTGAGTTGGAAATAGCAATACAGGGTATTGGAGTCTGTACGCGGTCGCTGGAGGGTATGTTAAGATGGGCTAACATGATTTGGAATAGCTATAGGGGAGGAGAGTGAGATGTGTGGGTATGTATGTAGAAGAGGTGCCGTCTGATCTGCCAGAGTCAATTGGCCAGTTGAAACAGGCATTCCTAGACTGGACTGGACATCCTGGTGGGATGCAGGAAGGATAATTCTTCTTAGTTGAAGAGGGGTACGTGTTAAAAGTATTGGTAACATGGAGCTAGAGATGGTAGGAGTGCTACGCGGGAACTCAGTCTTGCGGGTTCTTTAGTGATCAACCCGGAAGCCAGTGCAGATGATTGTAATATTTGATCTCTCAATGTACATGAGTAAATTTTCTGACTCTGGGCGGTAGACCTGGACCCTCTATCGGATAATTAATGATCGTCGTCATACCCCTGATCTTGTGTTGAAGGAGATGTCAACCATTGGGTAATAAGAGTGGCTAAAGTGATTGATTCCACAATCAATCCATATAGGCTCAGAGGTGGAGTATGGGGGGAATGTGGTGATTGGTCTTCCCTAGCATTGGCCTTCACATTTTGGCTCTTATCCAGGTCCACCTGAGGGGGTAGAGTTGAACTTGATGAAGGATACACTGGGTGTTCTGCTATCAGAGAGCTTGAGGGAGTCCAGTGGTGATCAGTAGTTCTGAGAGTTTGAGGCTGACAGATAATAGAAGGCTCTTGTGCAGGAGCTACCCCTCCATCATGCTTCGGTGATAGGACTGGCTCTAGCTCTGACTGCCTAAGCTGGATGGATTCTGATTGGAGTTGGACAGATGGTTGGAAATGTACTGTGGAACTCGGTTCTGAATCTGGTTCCACGACAGTAACCGTCGTTTCCACCGGGGATGCAGTCAGAGTAGAAGGAGAATGTCACAAATTCTAACTTAGCCAATTTGTTTTCACATGACTAATTAGTTATTAGTCATCCCCTGTTTATGTTGTACACTATAACGTTGCTTGCCTCATAGTTCTCACATGACTGCGCACTTGCGAGTGATCCTTATGTTATGATTGGTTGATGGTTTCATGACTAATGATTGTGACATCATATGATGTAATGTCTTTCGCACATGACTAACATTATGATTCAGAAATTTCATGCAGGTGACTCACTCGAGTAGATGATTTAGTTTATGAGTTTTGATTGGTTAAAAGATGGACGTAGTTGACTCGGGCGAGTGAGCTAAGAAGGTTCGCGCTATGACTCACTATGAGTCATAGAGGTTTATGTATTTTTATTATTATTTTATTATTTTTTGATCATGTGTTCATTGTTTCTAGGTACAAGAAGCCTCATGCAGCGCCAGCAAGGGAGAGAACAAAACCTATAAATACAAAACCACCGCCCGTTTCACCTCTTCATGGGAAAAATCAAACACCCTAAATCTAGAGGAAAAACACCCCTGGCCTAGGACCTAAGATAAAACACCTGAGACCGGTAAGGAGATAATTTATAGAGACCTACAGGAGAGAGACACAAACCGTACTGCAGGCACGCGTAAAACAAAAGAAAGGAGAGCTTCACTGAAGCTTTTTCAGGGCCATGGTGTGGGGATAGTGTGATTGTGTATCAAGGAAAACCGGTAAACTTGTGGGCTGACATCGAACCGCAGCAAACAGCCGCGCCGGTAATTTCATCTACTCAAGGCATTGGCGGCAGGCACGGAGGCAGTGCAATACCACGACTGGGGGTAATCCGGGAGGGTTGCGACAATCCGGGAGGATGAAGAGGGGAGTGGAGCCACCGGGCACGGGGGCTGCTAGCCAACAACTAGGAACCGTAGGGTGCCAACTGGTGAATAGCAGTTGGATGCCGGCTGATGGGGAGCAGTAGCTTGACAGCCAAGAAGCAGAGTGTAGCAGTACGGTGTAGGCGGACAGAACCGGGAGAGGGTGGTCGAAGGAATTGGAGCAAGCTAGACACAGCTGACTAACAGGCGATAGAAAGGGCTTTTCGGAGGACAACGAAACCGCGCAAGACAGCGATTTTACTAACCGAGGCTTTCCCCGTCCAGCGTACAAGCCCAGCTGGCCAGGGGCTACTTTGACCGAGAGTCTGGACACCGTATCGCTAACCGTGAGCGAAGCGAGAAGCTTGCAGACAGTGCAAAATCGTAAGCCAGGGGCAAAAGGAAGAGCTGGGCAAGGGGGGGAACTAAACTTGATGAGGGAGTCAATGATGAATGAGAATGAGAACCCCAAGAGGGGGGGCCGACAGGCCACAGCAGTGGAGGGAAGATGGCTTAACGTCAACTCCTAGACAGTAGCCATCGTGGGAGAAGAGAGGTGGGTGGGGCAAAGTGAGGATAATTTCCCATGGTGTTGAGATTTCCATTGCCGGTGGTGTAGGAGAGATTGTTCGTGGATAGAGGTTTATGTAGCGTGAGGTCATGAGTCACGATGGTTAGGGTTGTCGGAAGATGCCTATAAAAGTAGCTTGGTTCCGACCAAGATATTCGCACGAACAATCACCTCTCCACCTCCGGCGATTGAAATCTCAACGCCACGAGGAATCATCGTCACCTACCCCCACCCACCTCTCTTCTCCCATGATGGCTACTTACTAGGCGTTGATGTTAAGCCACCTTCTATCCTCTTCTGGCGCATGTCTGTCTCCCCTCCTTGGGGTTCTTGTTCCTGTTCATCACTGACTCGCTCGTGATGTTCGGTACTCCCCCTGAACCTGCCCTTGCGTGGCACCTTGCTTAGCATTTTGCGCCGTCGGAAAGCTTCCCGCTTCGTTCACGGTGCGCATTCCGGTGTCGGACTCTCGCTTGCAGTAGGCCTGTGCTTGCTGGGCTTGTACCTCTAATGGGGAAAGCCTCTGTTAGTAACATCTCAGTGCCGCCTCGGTTTTGTCCTTGTCCCAAAAGACCCTGATATAGCCTTTTTGTTGGTTGTGGCTAGCATGTTCGCAATCCTTCCCTCACCAACATCTTGGTTCTGTTCTCTTGCACCGTTACTACTACAGCAGCTGGCACCGTACTGCTTCCTCTTCCTCCCCGATCGTTGGACTACTTCTCGCTTACACCCAGTCCTGGTATTGCCCTGTCACCGTTACCGTCCTCACCTCCTTGGATCGATATAATTACCGCTGTGACTGTATGTTTATGGTTACCAATGTCGGCCCACAAGTCCCGTGGTTTTCTCACCAGTCCACTATCACACTATCCCCCACCTCGGTCCCGGTTGGGCCTTCGTACATCATACCTGTCTTTTGTTTTTAGGGTAGCCTGCGGAAGGGTGTGTGTCTCTCTCCTCTACCTCTCTATGAATTGTTTCCTTACTAGTCTGAGGTATATTGTCTTAGGTGCTAGGCGAGGGGAATTTTTCCTATGGATTTCAGGTGTTTGATGTATGCCATGAAGAGATGAAGCGGGCGGTTGTTTGCAATTAACGTTTTCCTTACCCCATATCTCACGATGCATGCCAGTTCTTGTACCTTAACAAGTAATACATCATTTAATATAAATAAAAAGATAAAAAAGCCACCAAGACATAAGTATGCTCCGCGGTCTCTATGTTCCTGCCGCTACATTTTACACCACCGTGTCGTATAGTGCACGATCCTGCCCACCCTGTCATTCTCGCACCTCGGTTAGGCTTTGCGTCCCTTAGCACAACAGCCATGGCTCAGCCTGGTGCATCCCACTCCTTCACTCCAATGCAAGATCTCCCCGCTGCATATGCCTCGGTAGCGGACTTCGAGCCCAAAGGCAGCCACCATTATCATTTTCTCCTAATGACCCTCAAGCTCACAGGCCTTACACCTGAACAGCGCCCAGTTCTCTCCCTTAGCGATATAGGAGACCTCTCACGCGCAAACAGCACCATACTCTCTCTACTCTGCTCCCTTGTTCATGCCATGTCAGCCATGGGCAAGGAAATGGAGGAGCTCCGTCTCCAAACCAGTGATCTCGAGTCCCCTGTCGCAAACACATTACCTGAAGGTGTGGATCACTCCACGCAACCTAACCAAATCCAGTCTAGCCTCCGTGATCTGTCACACAGAGTGGCACACCTCTCTGCCACACAGACCGCAGCAGCCCCCCTGGCCCAACCCTCGCGCCCCTGCCCCCAGGCTATCCCACCCCCCCCCTGGCCCTCCCACCAGCAGAGCTCCTACGGGTCCTCCCAATATTGCCACCCAGTCTTATGCAGCCCTTGTTGGTGGTACTAGCGAGTTTAACCAAGCGGCCCCAGAGGTTCTGGCTGCTAGGATCCACAGCAATACCAACAAAGGGAAAAAGACTCCTACCGGTACCACCTCAGCAAGAAAAGTGGCGGCTGCTACCAATGTAGCCTCTCCCCGGAAGGCTCCCCCCCCAATTGCCAGTGCCTCTAGAAGATTTCTCGCCCCTCGCTCCTCCTCTGCCCCCCACCCTAATGCTCCTGTCCTGAAGGGGCACCTACCTGATCTTGCTGCTTCGGTGCTCTGAGAGGCAATCTGCTCCGTCCCCTGCTCCCTCCAAGCGATCGTCAACGACAGAGGCTCCGTCACCTTAATCGTTCCAGACACCTTGGTACCAGCTGCATCCTATGCCCCATACTTCGGGGCCCTTATAAGCAGGCTCAACTAGTCCATCCCGGTTGGATCAACCATGTGGCTTCAGTTCTGACTGGCATCTACCTCTGTCCAACTGGCTATTCATTTCTTACCTATGAACTACATTCTCCACCAGGATAAAGACCTGTTCAACTACCTCTGCGAGTCCGTACTAAACTCCAAGGATGTCACCATCACCGCGGCCCGCTTCCTCAACCCGAACTGTCAGTCCTGTTTGGAAAAACGTCCCTATTCGGTGGTTGTCAACGTCGAGCCTGACTCCGTCCAGACTATGCTCCCATCCATCTAGCCCTGCAGCAACACTAGGACGGTTGAAAAAGCCTACTCGTCATCCCCGCTTATCAAGTGCCAGAAGTGCTGGGAGTACGGCCATGCCTAACCGCTAGGCAGACCGTAAGAACCAACCCGCCCGTTATGCTCCCTCCAACAGACAAAGGCTAAACACCATTGCCCCAACCCTTTATTCCCTAGTGAGGGGAACCTCAAAGCCATACTCGGCTGCTGTCTCGCCACCCCAGCCAGATCCGCCAACTGCGGTGAAGCGCACTCAGACAGAAGTCGGGACTGCCCTGAACACCCCCCCCCATCGCTCCCACAGGCCGCCCCAGCCGTGGAAGAGAACCCGACTACAAGAGCCCCCAACTAGATGGATATCCAGCCAGATGCCCCGCCTACGGATCTACCCAATCGGTTGGCTGCTAGGTCCGGCACACCCCCCATGGCCTACTCCCAACATTCCAAGCAGAAACCCCAAGAGCCACCCGCTCCACCGTGACTGCTCCCCCTGCTATGACTAGATCAGCCTCAAAGGGGACTCTCCCCCCTCCCGTGGGGAGCGCCAGCCCCTCTCGTGCCGCTCGACCGCCAGCAGGCTCAGACTCGTAAGATGTCGCACACCAAAGAGATCTCGCCACCAGGACGAGGCCCTGGCCACATTCTTTCCATTGTTCAACACAACTGCCTCGGAAGCTGGGCGGAGTTTTGTTCCTTATTTAATTCATTTGCTTCGGCTAAGGAGCCTGCCTGGATTGATTTCCTCCTGGACCCTGCAGTTTGGAGACATCGGCTACCTTCCTACTTAGATTTTACTTCTATTGGTCCTTCAACCGCCAACCGCCACCCCTGTGTGGCTTTTTATGTTTTTAGGTCGTTCATGGACATGGCCACAATTACTCCATTATCCTCAAGCAGGTCCAATCTCGCCACCCCTGAAGTATCCACCCCGTGCCATTACGGCCTGTCAGCGGAAAGTTTCCACATAGTCAATTGCTATAGAGAATCTGAAAATCTAGTTTTTACTTTCTGGTGATAAATTGTTATTCTGATATAGTGGTTTAAAGATTGCCTATTTTATTTATAAAGTGTGGTTTTTCATAAGCATAACAAAATTGAAAACCCTGGAAGAATTACATAATAAAATACATAGAAGGATAGTATAAGTCTTAGATATTCAGAATCATAAGGTTTTAATTTTCTTGATAATCATTTTTGAAAGCCACAGTGATTAAAAAAGAGGTAGAAAATATGTGCAAATTACATACAAATTGGATCAATCTTACCATGCAATATCTATATACGTAGTTGGCCTATGAACTCAATATCTTGGAATAACCTTTATTATGGCATCTGAAGTTAGTATATAAAGTTTGAAGTCTGATAAATATCGCCTTCTATATTTCATACAGGTTCTTAAAGATTATTGCGATTTAACCAAAAAACTGTATATTAATTATGAACTCAGTGAAATAAAATCGTTGGGCTCACTACAAGTCAATTACCAATGAGATCAGGTTTAGTAGACAAGAGTACACTGTATGGTGCATAGTTTGGAGTGTATATTAATTATAATATGTAGTAGAAAGAGAATTATTGATTGTAACTAAAAGCTATTAATATAGAATCTAATCAACAGCTAGCATTGATCCTAGCTCTAAAGACTGCTGCTAGACTCCCCAGAACCTATAACTTAATTAAATAACTCCGTGTTTGTTTAAATAAGTTGTTATAGCAAAATAAATATACGATGGGGGTTTATTCAAACCATTTGATAGTTTGATAATTATCCATGCACAAAGTATGTAAAACTTTTTTATTTACCTTGAAAATTTATATACCATCTTAGGATATGATAGTCAAAGGGATTCCAAGATATTGAGTTCATAGGCCAACTACGTATATAGATGTTGCATGGTAAAATTGATCCAATTTGTATGTAATTTGCACGTATTTTCTACGTCTTTTTTAATCATTGTGGCTTTCAAAAATGATTATCAAGAAAATTAAAACCTTATTATTCAGAATATCTAAGACTTATACTATCCTTCTATCTATTTTATTATATAATTCTTCCAGGGTTTTCAATTTTGTTATGTTTATGAAAAACCACACTTCATAAATAAAATAGGCAATCTTTAAACCACTATATCAGAATAACAATTTATCACCAGAAAGTAAAAACTAGATTTTCAGATTCTCTATATTTCAAGGTACCTGTGGCTTGATTCTCAGGGTGGTATCTCATTTATTTGTTGTGATAATCAAATGTAGATTGGATTACCCAATGGTTGCTATGGGTGAGCCGGATACCTGTGATGAGCCACATCCGCGTAAAGTATTTTATATGATATCTTGAAATACTTAATCGAAGTATATCAGAAACTATTGGAATCTTAAGTATACCCCATTGGCCGATATCAGCTTATCCAGTTTATAGACCACCTATTTCGCGATTCTTGTTTTTACCATCACAGCATCTTCCAACATAGCTACATACCAATAATTGAACACTTCTCACATCAAGTACTAGCCCTATAAGATCTTCTTACATGGTTAAACTATCCTATTTGTTGTTGGTTTCAATTTTCTTTACCACTATTGTAGAAAGAATACTATTTGAACCAGTTCATAATAATGTTAATATAGAAAAAGAAGAGTCCTTTATCATCCAATGAAAAGACCAGATTCTGAATCTCCATATTCAAAAGTACTATTTAACTAATTTTTAGTATATTACCAGTACAATGTATGCTGATAATCAAATATACATTTGATGTTCCTGTACATCAGCAAAAATAATACCTTGCGTTCCGTGCGTTCCGTGCGTCTGACACACCTGACGCCGGAACGCTAATCGCGAATCAGTAAGTAACGTCGGATCGACGTTGCGTCCTGACTTTGCCTGACTTGGCGCCATCCGTCCTGACGCCATCCGGACTCGGACCCCCACGTCCTGTGGGTCCTGACTGCCTCTGGTGCTCCGCTACTACGTCCCGACGCCGCCTCATCCAGGGCTCTCCCGTCCTGAAGTCGCCTGATCTACGACTCCTCCGGCCTGAAGACGTCTGATCTGCGACTCTCCCGCCCTGATGACGTCTGATATAAGACTCTCGCGCCCAGATGCCGGTTCCTTCTCACCGAACGGCAGGTCTTCGTGGATCTTACCACCTCTCGTCCCGATTGTTTCTGCTCCTGCCTCCCACGTCCGGATCCCACGATCCTGATCTCTCTCTTCCCAACGTCTGGTCTGTTGTTCCTGATCTTACCCCCTATACATGCCGCGTCCTGATCCAATCGTGACTCTATCAGAGGTCGCCTTCTGATCTCTGACGCATCGTGAACTAAGTCTAATGCTATCCTGGTCCTACGCCTAGAGGCTTTTCCTAACGCTGTGACCATGAGTTTTACCGTATCCTGATCGCGTGTCACTAATTCTACTGTGAATCCTTGATTTTGCTTGATGTCCTCATATTAATACTAAGCTCCTCCGGGTACCCTTCCCACATGTGAGAGCGACGACCGCATCCAAATATTTATTACAGCTATGCTACACTTTCTCAATCTCCTAACTGCACGCATCATTACTCCCACCTTGCCCCTGCTCCATATCCGACGGCTCGCTATGCACACCAGCCTCCTCTTGCGACTCTAGATCTTCAATGCTGAGCGCGAGTTGTCGCAAAGTAGTAGGAGTCACGGTATTGTCCAAAGTTAGCCCCATGGCCACCTCCTGTGAGCCATCCGGGGTCTGTGGATCGGAATCGAGAAAGCTCAGGAGTCGCGTTGCTGTCTGGCTGAAATCGAAAGACGTGACAGTTTCTTGTGAATCGAATTGGTTACCCGGGGGGGCCGCCAGGGCCCCAATTCCCAGGTTGCCGGGAGTTTGACTCTGAATTCGTGGAGTTGCGCGTGTGGGGGCCCGACTCGAAATCTGACTCTGTACCTCTGCAGCGACTGCAGCCCAATCGTCAGTAAACCCTTCACGGCGATCTTCCCGGACCCTATGCTCCTGCTGCATCTTGGCTTTGATGGTCTCGCGAATGTTCTTGAGAATCATAGTCTGTACCCAGTCTGGGCAAGAGGCCCACGTCTGGCGCTGGCGGCCAAAAAGATCTTCCGAGCTCAACGTCATGTTAGCATCTGAGCCGGAACGAGAGGACACCGGGTTCGGGGTCAGGCTCACCTGCTACGGCCTCCGGCTTGAAGTCGCATGTTTCAAGATGCACCCCCGTTTGCCATGCTCGCAGAGTATGGCACAGTATGGCACAGGTTAAGCAAACCATGATGCCATTGATGCGACCAAGAAAATCAGGTTCGGAAATCCCAAACATTTTCTTGCCCTTGAAGTACTTTCCCCATATTGCCTCGGGGATCTGGGGCGCGAGGAATCGATTC
>Ga0307513_10002099_pt1 | contig 27989 bp, 24 predicted proteins | sample 15_EM_MG_FD_202174 | JGI IMG/M metagenome (GOLD analysis project Ga0307513, IMG submission 202174) | Populus trichocarpa ectomycorrhiza microbial communities from riparian zone in the Pacific Northwest, United States - 15_EM | ecosystem: Host-associated > Plants > Roots > Unclassified | place... | reverse complement strand
TCCTAATCCTCCTCATCAACACGGATATAGCTCAATGGCTAGCGCGTGGTGACCGAGTCCTGCTTCCTTGGACTCCATTTTTTCCGTTCTCAGTGCCTGTGACCACCCCTTCATCATGGTTGGAAAAAATTGTTCCGGTATCCACAAAACATGTATGCTTGACTCACCTTCCTTGATAATAACCCAGTTCGCATAGCTAGCGTGGCTGAGATAGACTGTGGATATCCTAGTGCGCAATTCGCAAGCGGCATCCATATACCAAGCCTTTGTTGCGACTGTGAGTGGCTCGGGGTCGACGAATCTAGCATGCCCACCTTCATTATGGGAGGTGATCTGCCGGAATATCGCTCGGTCCAGCGATTGAAGAGATACGATGATAAGTGGTACATTCGCCTCTGCACTGAGGACTCCTACCGCATTTCTGCCGATACCAAGAAGGTCCGAGTCCCGCATGTCCTTGCCTTTAACAGGGTATTGGTCGAATCCGAATTCCATCACAACGCCTTAGACCGGAGGCCCTATCTCCTTACCGACGAAAAAAGAAAATTCACAAAGGATCCGCCGGTCACATTTCCAGTCTTCATACCAACCATCCCGGAGTATATAGACTTGTGTCTCGATATTATCCAAGATATGGACTGCATCGGACACAAACTACCACGAATGGATATGGACTATTTGGCCAGGTATCTGGATTTCAGCTCGCCTCACCTGCAGGATAAACTTCTCGCTAAAGTGAAGAATCGCAAACAATTGGCCGAATATTTTCCTGAGGGGGAGCGGCGCCAAGTGGAAAGGATGAAAAGAATAATGGAGAGACGGGCGAAATATGCCGGTGGTCCCGGCCCACTGATGGAGATTCCACCACAATTCCGAAATTGGACCAGATAACTATCGGTTGACAATACCCGAGGATTCCAGCATTTCAATGATCACTGTCGCTATATGTTTCAGGAGACTATTGAAGGCTTCTTTGCTACTGCTTCCGTGATTTGCTGGAAATGTTTTCGATAGAGCAAAAAAATCACGAGGGCGAAACTTTCCCTAACTCTTTTTTGTCCATTCTTCAAAAGTTACTGATAAGTGATTAATATTGTTTTGCGGTTGTTGTACGGATGAATTTAGAGAAGTCGATATGAAAGCTGAGAACTGGTGCGAGGGTTTTCAATATTTGTTCCTTCTCTGCATAATTATCAAAGGAGGGTAGAAATTACTTTGGAGTTTGCACTGAGCCTTGGGGACTTCTCTAAATGATACCTCAAGCTTCAATTCATTTTCTTCGCCAGTGGCTGACTTCGTCTCTGTTACTCGTTTGGTGTTCTTTCCCCCATCCTTATTCGGTGGTGCAATTTTAATATTGGTCGTCAAGCCCAACTTTCCAATTTGTGAATCCGTCCCTCAAGCTCCTTCAGGTAAGCTTCATTAATTATACCCATGAAGCCAATACACCCCCCTTTGGTCCCGTAGCATTAATTGCAGAAACATCAACTGCGGGGATCGTATACTCCCTAATCGGGTGCGCAACACTTTGTGAAGGAGAATAAGCTTTCCGGATCGCTAAAGCATCCGGGGCACTCCCAACTGAACTCTCCATGGCATTCGCTCTACCCCCTCCTAGTAGACCTAGTACCCTCCCCTTGGCTCTTCTCAACCTTTTCCTCGTTAAAGAACCGCTACAACCCTTGGTGACCTTCTCCTGTGGGACTTCCAAACTCGCAAGATAGTCACATGGCACCGCTAGTACTGCCACTCGAGAACCAACCTGAACCGCCCCAGTGCTCACTTGGACTATTACCATTACGAGGTTGCCACCGCCGAGGGCTTCGACGTCCATTTGCGCTGTATCGGTTTCCATCTCCAGCAAGACGTCCCCAGCGGAGAAAGTGTCACCCCTCAGTTTCCATCCGGTAATTGTGCCTTCGGTCATGGTAGGGCTTAGAGCTGGCATGCGATAATTTGAGGCCACTTTGCGATGAGCGATTGTCGCGAGGCCTGAATATTTTGATTGATTGATAGCGCGCAGATAATAACTGTAGATTGAATGGTGGGAGATTGATAGTCGCGGGGAATACCTCACGCAAGAACCTGTTGTCGTAATTGTGGTGAGAGATAGGAAGATGGCCCGCAGATCAATGATGATGCCATGTGGAGATTGCAGTAGCGGAGGAGTGGCTGTATATGAGATGGAAGAGAGGTGGATGATTGGGGGAAGTTGGGATTGAAAGATTAAAAATTTCCCAACGAAATCCCGCGAAAAGCACCGACCGGGATGAACATTAACATGTAAGAAATTAACCTCCTCCTATTCTAAACAACCAGAACACTGCCGAATGACAATTTTAGGGGATTTGAGTAAGAGGATCTCTTATTATATCAGGTGCGATAGAGTGAGGCAAATACATAAATAATAGCACCCAAATTTAGTTCGCTGGGATAGAACATGGCCTCCGACCTAATCTGTAAATAAAAAAACCCCCCATGTATCTATATTCACATGGAATTTCTCATCCACCAAACCTCCTCTCCTCTTATACCTCTTGCCCAGGATAGATACACGTCCAGTACTGGATCAGGTAGATTACCGTAAGGCTCTTTTTGTTCTTTTGTTATTAGTGCCCTATACGATTATTCATCATCTCACGAGCCGGGTCCTAAGAAATGAGTCAATAGCCATGCGCGGCACAAATATCGAACACGGCAACGACAGAGTGTGGGGGAATCCGTGACAGTAATGAACCCCATTAAAAAAAATAAGGGAAGTATATATATACCTCCTCCTAAAGCCTAGATTAAGGATTAACTCTAAGTCCCAATTCTATCCCTAAGCATTAGAGAAGGGTAATACCGGTAAGAAGTTCAGTCCTGACTGAATTATAGGAATACACGGATGCTTTCTGAGAGTAGGGATGAGATTGGAAAACTACTTGAGTGCTCAAGCGTGTGCTCGTATCATATATTATATATTCTACGTTTTTACTTTTCCCACCCCACTTCCTTGATCCCCCTACCTCCACTCCCCACCCTAACCCAGAATGGACCTGTCCTCTCTCCTGGCAGTTCTCGCATGGGCAATCTCCCGAGTAAGACAAATCTAGATAGCAATAGTAGTGACCTCACCCTCTATGAGAAGAAACCTGCCTCTGATTTTCAGCCCCCAACGCATCATACAATTCACAACCATATACACCTCCAAGCTTCCAGAGTATAAATACGCCAAGCCTATACCAAATACCCACCGAATCGCAAAGACCCAACCGAAGCTGTCCCACAGCAACAAGGAATGCGACCCGATACAAAGGAATGACATAGGAAAGAACCATTGCCAACAAGGCTGTTGTGTATAACATACTCAAGTATTCAACACAAACATTAACCGAGAGGAACTTGGTTGCTGTGCACTAGATACGCATCACTAGGTGGCCTGACTCCCCACTAAGTGTGGGGCCCCTTTGCGTTAAAACGACTAAAAAGCTCATACTCCATTCTCTCCGCAGCTTTTGGGCCGTCCAGGATCTCGGTCATGATGTCCGAACCAGGCGGGAAATCATTCTCCAAATAAGGCTCTCCAAGGCCCTTCACATTCACTAGTACCGCTTGGCGAAAATGCCAACGTAAAAGCTGATCAGTCGGTCGAAGTGGATTGTTGAGAAAGGTCTGGTCAAGATGACGACCAGCGAGGTTTTCATAGGTGACCTCAGGTCCGAAACCTACAATTTTGTAATTATCCTATTTAAATATTAGCAATAAAAAGTTGAGGATCTAGTTGTTCATACGTCCGGATTTATTGATACAGAATAGGCATCAAAAAGTGCATGCACATTTGCAGTGAGCAATATCCCATTCTGAACAGAGTGGATAGATCCGTCTATCTGATTGGCTGGCGGAACGGTGGTCCAGCTACTCTAGTTAGACTTATTCCAGAGATCCTCATATGCCAAAGGGAAGATATGAGCGACTTCGAAGAAGCCCCATCTCCCAAGGTCAGGTCGGAGTACACGCAGGCCACTTATAACGCATCGACGATCGCGCTCACGTACGGCATCACGAAACGATACGATGCGAGGTCCGGAGTGCAAAGAAAGGGCACGAAGTAGCGGAGCCTCTTTGGTGAGTGCGATGGAACCTGTTTGGAGTGAGTAAAGACCATGATAGGGCCATGTCACTTATAGGACAATGTCGCACATGGAAAATCCGGGTTCAGCCACGTGGCGCAAACCCTGTTTACTTACTACCGTAAATTCTGGCCAAACTCGCCCGCTACTATTACCTGTATGGCACTTACTATCCCTAGAAGGGCGAATTCGCCCCTGTGCTAGTCCTTAAGAGGAACAGTGGCTACCCTAAGAAGTATGGCAGCGGGTCGAGTTTGCCCAAAATCTATGGCCATACGCTTAGTTTGCTAGCGATGCGACATTATCCTGTCGGCAACATTGTCTTATCATGCTCTTTAATATCCAACGAAGAAAGCGGAGAAGAGACCAACCATTACTGACGATGAAGTAATTCCCTGGTTGAAGCGGCTTCTCATCCCTTTTAACTAGTTGCTCGTTATTGTCGCGTAGATCGCAGGTATCGGCAAAAACGCAGATGATCTCCACCATATAGTAGAGATTGGCATTAGTGGTGCCTTCCGCAATCCAGAGGCCTCCGAGCAAAGTATCCCGGTGGTTGGAATCATATATGAAGGTATCGCGCCCAGATGCACGATTATCTTCGATGAGGGTATCGTGCCCATCTGCCCGATTTTCAGGCTGCATGTTTGACTATCTTGGTCGGTTAATATTTTGGTTCTAGTTGGGAATGGAAGGAATGTTTACTTACGCAGGAGAAGGGTGTTTGCATTGGTCACAGAGTGGATGTGTGAATCGACAAGGCTACATGGGAAATTCCAGATAAGAAGCAAAGTGGCAACAGAAAGGTGCAATCATACGGACAAAACCACAAACCGGGTAAGCCTTAGAACCCACCCTGAGTCGTGCCGAACCAACAACGCTATCGCAAAAACTCGTTGAATTGGGCGTCCGAGATGTCAGCGGGATTGTCGTGCTAAAGCACAATCGGCATAGCAGAGCAGGTTAACAGGATAACGAATACCAGATAATGAGATCCCCGGCGCCCAGTTTTTCCGCATGACACAATATCGGGAAACACAAAAGCCTAGACAACAGAGATGACAACAATCCCGGATAGTCGCACAGAAAAAATCCCTCGGCCAAAACAACCAGACGGAAGTAGGTTACTAGACAGAATTAAACGAGCGTAGTATCATAAAAACTCCGATAATGAGACCTTATGTTAAAAGAGACTTCCAAATTTTTTATCTCTTATAGATACCAGTATGGTGGTATTGATGGAGTCTAAAGGAGAGCACGAAGAAAGAGGACAATCGTGCTATCACAAAAGACTCTAAGTGGAACAGTGGATGATCGAGGAACGAACGTCTGAATGGCTGCCGTCTCTCTAGCTAAGGACAGGGTAGGAGATATATCTCTCCATCTAACTAAGGCCCTGTTTGGCACGACAGAAACATGGCATTTTTCTTGACTTTTATGGCATTTTTCCATAATAAAAATATAAAAAAATGGAGCCATGTTTTGCAGGCAAGAAAAATGGCATATTTTTAAATTTAGTGCGATATTTTTTTATGGCATTTTTTTGTAAGATTAGTCAAGTATTAGAATAATATTGTAAAAGAAAATCTATTTATTACTAATGAGGCTGCTATAAGAGTAGAGATCAAAAGTGAAAGTGAATTTTGTTAAATAGTAATTAATTTGAAATCAATTAACAAGTAGCATCTCTAAAGATTCTCTATGGATCCTATTCGCAATTCGAAACCAGCAGACAGTGAATGCTCCCCCTCTTTGAGGCTTGATGTGAGCTTTTTGCTATAACTGGCAATGGCTGGAGTTGAGGATATTGGTAGTAGGTTCAAGAAGAAGGTTTGTAGAAATTCTGTACTTAGTGGAAAAGGATATATAAAAGGACTAAAGGATGAGAGGACAAATGAGTGGAGATTTTTCAAGGTATTTAGAATTTTATAACATTGTTTTCTAAACGTTTGCCAATGGCGGGAAGAAAATAGGGGTTTGAAGGAAACACCAGAGGTCATGATAGAAGAGCAAGTGTGAATGCTTTTGTGGACAGTGGCAAGGGGGGCATCCAATCAAGATGTACACGAGCGTTTTCAACGCAGTGGTCACCTAGTGAGCAGGTATTAATCTCTCGCAATAATCTTTGATAGTAAAACATAGTTGTATATAAGTAAGGCTAATAGTTTGCACAAATTAGCTATTGTAATCTTGTTTTAACGGCCATGATTGAGCTTGAAAAGATCATAGTAGAGCTAGTGGCAAACATGTGTTCATCGGAAATAGACATGAATCCAAATTCTTTCCATATGTCAAAGATGCGATTCGAGCTCTGAATGGAACTCAAGTTCCAGTTCAACTTCCGGCAAGGCTTCCTACTCCTTTCAAAACTGCCAAGGCTATATTTCACAAAATGTTTTGCTTTTATCTAGCGTCAATCACGTGTTTAGCTAGGTTTTGCCAGGCTGGGAGGGGTCGGCTCACAATGGCAGTGCGTTGAACGATGCTAAAACAAAATGATTTCAGGTCTCTCAAGTCTACTATTATCTTCGATTTGCCAGCTATGCCTTGAGAAATGGGTGTCTTACTCCGTATTGTGGCGTTTGCTACCATTTGCCTCAACACTTCCAGTTAAGACATAAGTAAGTCACTTTATCTTTGTTTTCTAATGTTATTTGTCTTAATATAAAATAATTTAATATAACTGGCTAATTAACGGGAATAATAATAAGCCAGAGAACAAGAAGAAGTTGTTTAATTTGAGAAACTCCCAGTTGGGTAATGTGGTTGAGAGAATCGTAGGAATACTTAAGCGAAGATGTCATATTCTTCGCTCAGCTCTCCAGTATGCTCTCCAAGTACAAGTAAACCTTGTACTGGTACTTGTTAGACTCTATAACTATATTGTAAAAAATACAAGTGATAGAGCTATTATCCAGTGACTTGGAATACCAATGGATCTGAGACTACAAGAAGGTCAGGCCATGGCGAGAGTTGAATTCTGCTTCCAAATAGTTTCCACTATGTACATAATATTATTTCAATATAATTGAAATAATTGAAAAGGGACAAGAGGATTTTGAAAATAATTGGGAGGTATTTGATGAAGAAGGTGTTGAGGGGGGAGAAGTGGCCCAACAGGAGGATAATAGAGATAATAGAGACATGTTTGTTATCCGGGATCAAATTGCTACTGAGATGTGGGGGCATGATGAGTTGTATCTTAGTCATAGTAGAGAGAATTAATAAAATTGAGAACTTCTGTTTAAATTGATTTGAAATAAGAGGAAATTAGATTATTAGAGGTATTACGTAAGAATTATTGGAGTCTTGGATAAGAATTAATTAATGGCTGGTACTAGAAAAAAATAAAATGAAAAAAATACAGATTTAGCTATTTCCCTCGGCAGCCAAGCATCTCTCAGTTTCCCTTTTTAAAATTCTGTAAATCCATAAGCCTTCTCAAAAACCTCCAATACCCTTGCAGCCTTAACCATATCATGATCATCCAACATGCCCTCATAGTCCTCTTGAAGAACCTTAATTGCTAGTTCTTGTTTGGATATAGTGTCTTTTGTTCTTTGCATAGCAACCTCATCTACCACTTCTCTCATAACCGCAGCCAAACTGACTTGTACAAACTTTACTTTTCTGTCTCACTGTGCTGGCCTCCTGTGTTGCATCCAATAACCTAGCTCTGTTTGGTACTCTTCATACTGGCAAGGCCTATAGAGTGGCTTTAAATACTCAACTGCAACCTCCTGAGAGTAATCTTCTGGTGAAGACTGCGGAGCCCTTTTCTCATCATCACCTGGCTAGCCTGCTAAATCAAATTTATTCTCCAAATTCTCAACTCTTTGATCTGTCTCCAAACTATTCTGCTGCCCGGCACCAGACTTCAACTCCCCAGTACAGGTATAATAACTACGTGCTCAGACATCTATATACACTTCTGCCAATACGTTGTAATATGGCGGTGACTTGTTTTGGTCTTTGGCAGCCTTCTTATCGGTCTAATATATATATTTTCATTTGTAATTTATGTTTTTCATGGGTTTAAATATGAATTTACAAGATCAAGCATTGAACATACTTCAAGAAATGGTTGGCAGCCTGCTGGAGGAGCTGTAGGAATACCACTATTGTCGGCTGATCCCAAGGCAGAGTTTTGTCTCATTGGATGCAATACTTCAATGTAGCACTTTAACTATATCTTATATTTACAGGATGCATAGTATAATTGAAGCTTAATTGATCAACTACAGAACACTCTTGAGTTTTTGGCTGCTCGTGCATGATTGGCTTGGACAAAATTGCTGCATAGACAGAATTCCACTCTGCAACCACAGCTTTCAAACTTGCTTTTTGAAGACATTTTCACCTTGATCACCATTTTGTAAACTTTTGACCAAGGGTTCAACTAGGAACCTGTCTGTCCTATCAATCCAGACACTGTTTCCCATACTTAATAGCAACCAGGTTAGCATAATATAATATGAATAATATTGTAAGCAAGAGTCAATAGAGGGAGGGAAAGAACTTGAATAAAAATTACGTATGGGTAAAATTGGTGGTCAAAAGGGGGAAAAAAGAGAATAAGTAGGATGGTTGAATATTGAACAAGCGGTTGAATTAATAGTCTTGGATAGTTGTATGAGAAGTAGGTGTTGTGTGGAAAGAGGCAACATGATTGGTGCATTTGCACTGTTGAGCTAGAAGTGCACAATTGATATTATCAGAGAAAACTGCGAAGCCAATCTGTTGTGGGTAGAGGAAAAATTTCTAAAGATAGTCATATTGCAAAAAGAGGGTGTTGGAATGTAGGTTTATTAAATATAAACCGGTGATTTAGGGGGTTGTTGTATTTGGTTAGGCAAACCCTATAATCGAGAGAAAGAATTGTCAAACACAATGATTGCTGAAAAGTGGGATTTTGTTAAAATAGGATTGTTGTCACGTTCAAGAAAAAGTGATATTTCTGTATATGATAGTGTGCGAAACAGGGCCTAAAAACATCTTAACAGGCTCAAAGCACAAGAAACGACATAACGAAACACATGCAATCTCAAACTATTGTGATGTCCCTTAATCCCCCATGCTCCTAAAGCCGGCCTCGAGCCATACATGTAACTCCCGTATGCCAAGTCATATAGGGTAAGATCTCTGCCAGGTATATGGTTCATGACTGAGATCCGGCTCACACAGAGCCATCAAGGCAAAATCCGTGATGCGTTTTATTATAATAACAAATAAAGGAGATACTACACGGTGAATGAAGCTACAGATGGTTTGAAATAGAGCAAATCAGATAATTGGGTCTTTATTTCCTGGTGATGAATTGTTATTCTGATATGGTGGTTTAACGATTGCCTATTTCATATATAAAAAGTGGTATTTCATAACTATAATAAAAATGAAAACCCGGGAAGAATTACCTAATAAAATACCTCAAGGATAGTATAAGTCTTGGATATTCAGAATAACCAGGTTTTAATTTTCTTCATAATCATTTTTGCAAGCCATAGTGATTGAAAAAGAGGTTGAAAATATGTGCAAATTACATACAAATTGTATCAAATTTACCATGTAATATCTACATAGGTACTTGTTCTATCAACTCAATATCTTCGAATAACCTTTATGATAACATCTGAAGTGAGTATATGAAGTTTAATGTTAGATAAATATAATCTTCTATATTTCATCCAGGTTCTTAAAGATGATTGATAGTAAACTAACAAACTAAATGGTAATCATGAACAGGAGGAAATCAAATTGTTAGACTAACTACAAGTCAATTACCAATAAGATCAGGTTTAGTGGACTAGAGTAGACAGTATGGAGAATAGTTTAGAGTCTATATTAATTATAATATCTAATAGAAAGAGTATTATTGATTGAAACTAAAGGCAATTAATATAGAATCTAATCAACAACTAATATTGAACCTAACTCTAAAGAGTACTGCTATTTTGATTTTTTTTGTTAATTCCGTGGTATGATTTTAGGTACATGACTAGCACTTCCTAGGGTCCAACCGCTGCATTCGGGAAATATCCCATGGCAAATAAAAACCCAAATCATAACAAAAACAAAAGAAATAAAACAAAACTATTCACTAATACCTAAGTATAAAATCAACGTGAGTATTTCCCAACCTATGAGATTCTTCCAATTCCATCCTGAAACAAACTTCAAGACTGCACCTGTGTTGCCCGCGTAAATGCAAAAACATTCTTATAAGCAGGAAAATTTAACTTATTCAAGGAAATAAAGGAAATCAAAAGCTTCATCATATCCCATCGTTTCTGGTTCTCTTTCCATACCAATCAATCTGGGGAAATATCAAATGAAAACTCTGAGTGCCTTATCCTAGCTTCCGGCAGGGCAGGTCATATGGTTATAACATGTTTAAAACTCTCTTCTTCTTCTTCACACCTTGGGCACAGAGAAGATCGATCAGGGTCCCTCCAATCCTTGTCTGCTTTAAGGTAGCTCTTCCCGGCCCTGATCTGATGGATGCGCGCAGCTGTAAACTTTCGCGTTGTCATGAATCGCCAGCATGTTCTGAAAGGTGGCCTGTAGGCATAGTAATCAGGGTAGTTGCGCAATTTCCATTTTTCGTAGATGGCTTCCCTAACTGTTTTGATCGTGTCATCGTAGTACGTGCACTTTTCGCCACTAGGGGGTGACCATATGCAGTGTTCCCAAGGGTCCAGTCCGTCCGTCTTGTGCCTAGAACGGGACGGACACCAAATTTGTAGCCCTTGGACGAGACGGAGGCCAAATTATAGTCCGTCCTAACCCATGCCCGGGGCGGACGGCCGGGCCCTACAGGTGTCTTAGTTTAACTGCTATTTTAAAATTTCCGAGCCGTGAGTCTGTTCTTGAAGAAACGAAACATCTTTAGTACAACGCTATCATCATATTTGGGTATTAGGTATCAAATTTTCTCATCAATCAACCAAGCTGTGCACTCATATCCGATCCCCGGAACCTGCCCTAGTTCCCCGCCCAATATTACAGCTCTGGCCTCCAAATTCCCAAACATATTTTCTTCTCTTATCAAATGTATGAAGCAACAGCTCAGCGGATAGAGCAATCACACATTATGAATACCGTAAAAACTCCTCTCATTTGCTATCTCCGAATCTACTGCCTGGAAGTCTTCAAAAGGGTTAGTGCTTTCCTATGCGGGATGAGATTAACCATCAGGCCATTATTAAATCTCATTAATCGACACAGGCAATTCTATTAACCTGTCAAACTGAACCTATTATAAGCTGACAGAGATAGCGAATCGATAGTATTTTTACAGTATTTTTATGAAATACCTACAGGTAACGCCCATCCTCACTCAGGAGGGCATGTGACGGCAGGTACCTACAGGTGACGCCCGTCCTGACCCAGGACGGCCGGGCCCTGCAGATGACGCCTGTCAATTCCAAAGAGGGCGAGGCCCTACGGGAACTTGATATTAACTGCAGGACTGTAGGTTGACGGCCGGGCCATGCAGTCTTTCTGGAAATGGTGAGGATGGACGCCTTGCCCGGCCGTCCATACCAACCCCGCCCGGGACGGACGGGACTATTGGACCCCAGGGCCCTGCAGTCCAGACGGGACGGTTGGGAACACTGACCATATGTTGGGTTTTCTTGGGACCGGCCATTTCTTGAAGATCAGTCTAGCTGTTCTGGCGATGTCATCGATTGGTAACACCCTCTGGACCAAAGTAAAGGATGTGGAGTTCCATGTCTTAGGTTGCATGCCTCGCGCCTTTGAGAAGGCAGCCCTCCGGTTGGAAGGGAAACGGAGGCTATCGGGGAGTGGAAAGCCAGGGGGGAAAAAGGCCGGGGCAATGTGCTTGTCGGGGAGTGCTGTAGCCCACCTAATTGTGGCCATGTCTCTGATTTATTCGAGGTATAGGTCAGTTGGCATTAGGCAAGCCTCTGCCAATAGGACTATCGTGTTGGTCAAATAGAAACAGTTCGTGATCGACCTCCCCACTTGGTTCATGAACGTCTCGATTTTATTGCGCATTGTGATGTTGGGTTCGACGAATTCAGCTCGATAGAACAGCGCGGGAACTATGATTCCCTGGGCCATTCTTCGCGCACTGTATGGTGTAAGTCTTCCACCTGGTGAAGAGAGTCGTTTTATCCTTTCGAAGGCAGCTTGTACCAAGGCGAGTCTCTTCGCGAAGTGTGTCCACGTACTGTGATTTGGTTCGAAATGAAATCCGAGCCACTTGACTGCTTTCGGGGCCGGTTCGACGCATTGTTGGTAAATGACAATACGGTGCTCGCATTTATCCTCACGCTCCTTAGCTGTCTTCCAATCCATCAGGTGTGTTTTATGTGTAGAAAAGCTCAGTCCTGTTGCCGAAGCTGCCGCCTTGATCCTTCCGTATGCTTCCTCCAGCAGTCGGGTGTTCGTCCTCCATGAGTGCGAGCTGACCGTAATCTCGATGTCGTCAACGTATGAAATAATAAGTTCCCTGGTTGGTTCCAAGCACGAATCAAGGGGCTCAACGTAGATTACGAATAAGATTGGAAAGAGTGGAGAGCCTGGAGGGATTCCCGTGTTGATGCATTTCATAATCCTTGGTGAGCCAGGGAAGATGATAGCCCATTGTCTGTCTGCTATGAAGTTTGAGATCCATCTGATCATATACTCGGGGGTGTCCTTGGACCGAAGCCTCCGAAGTAATGTACCGTGGTCAACATTATCGAATCCGCCTTTGATGTCCAGGAACATACTGCTGGCTTTGAGGCCTGCCGCCTGTGCTTCTTGGACCCCGTGTTTTAGGGAAATTCCAGCGTCAAATGTGGCACTTTGGGGGAGGCTGCCGGTTTGTCTTATTTAGTAGAGTCCGTTTGCCTTGGCAAATTTGATGAGGCCTTGGTTGATTATGCGTTCTGTTATCTTCGAAAATATTTGCATTAGTGCAATAACTCTATAGCTCGCAAAGGCGTAATAGTCCCCTTTCGATGGCTTGGGGAGGAGTATTCCTAGTGAGTCTTTGAGGGCTGGTGGATGTATGGACCATGTGAGCATGTGATTGATGAGGGCGGGTATGATGTGACTATTCACGCTATGTATCCCCTTTCAAACGCCATATGGTACTTGGTCTAGTCCTGGTGCGGATGTGTTACTGCACTTTCGGATGGCTTGTGCCACTTCAGAAGCGTAAACTGTATCTTTTTCTTCCAACTCAATGTACCTAGGTGGTTCCATGTCGACCGGGTTCGGGTTTGGTGGGAAGAAGTGTTGCATTATTGCAAGGTTTAGGGAGGCTACACTCAGGTATTTATGTCCGCCAGGTACTCTTGATCCTAACCTTTTCTTCGTCAATTGATGTGCTGTCCACACGTCATTTTTCTTCGCGTTTTCCAGGAAGGTCCTCCAGTGAGCTGACTTGGCCTTTTTGACCTCATTCTGGTATTTCCTCTTGGCATGTCTTGCATTGTCCACTCTTCCGGGGTCTTCCTTGGCCTTTCTGGTTTTGACCGTGAAATCCTCCCTGAGTTGTGTAAGTTCGGGTGTCTACCATGATTTGGACCACTTGAATGGCCTCTTGATCAGTGCATGTTTCTTGATGATGTGTATTAAAGGGGAAAGATTGTGTTCGAAGTCTTCGATCGAGTCCTCTGAATCCCCTTCCTTAGTCCACTTGAATATGGTACTATTTCTGCCTTCACCGTCGTTGCCCATTAGTACTTTCAACTCGTCTACAATTACCTCCTTGGCCTCTCTTCCTATTCTCCAGGTAATATGGTTCCAGTCTGGGGAAGGTCTTGTCGGGGTAAAGATAGTCGAGGAGATCGTAGTGATAATGGGGCGGTGATCAGAGCCGGTGTGTGGGATGTTGGTTCTCCATCTGTTAACGAATTCGGCCAACAGATTATTAGCTAAGGTATCGTGGATAACCGAGAGCCATTTTGTCTTGTTATCTGGTGTTCTTGTATATATACCAGGTTCGTTGAGTATTGCATATCCATGGAGTCCGGCTATCTGGAAGTAGTGTTCCCCTTTTCTCCTCTTAGTGGTTGACATGTCTCGTTCCTGATCCATGTACATTGTGTGTACATTAAGGTCGCCAACGATGAGGGATGAGTTTCGGTTATTTGGAAACCAGTCCGCGGGTAATACCGTATTGTTGCCATCTACCTGTCTGTTGTAAGTATTAATCAAGGAAAATCTTTCATGTCCCCCTACTACCTTGCCCCCATCATTTCTTGACATTAATAAATGAAGAACATTAGCGGCAGGCGAAACACACAAATAATTAAAACTCTCAGTAAGAAAACAAGTGACATAAGTAGCCACTCTTTTCTTCTGACTAATAATATTAGATGAAAAACATTGATAACCTAGTGCCCTAAGCGGGTCACCTTGAAATAATGGCGGATCTTGTAAACAAACAAAAGAAACATTTGTATTCCTAATGAGCGAAAATAAAGTTAAAAACACCAAATTGCCTCCCCAGCAATTATGTTGTAATATTCTTAAGTTGTGTAAAGGAGTGTGGTCGGGCGGATCGTTAGATTCGTCCATCATTAGTTCGTAGTATCCATATCGTCAGGAGTTTGGGAAGGTCTCCTTCGGTCATAATGAGCTTTAGCATCAGCCATTGCCTTAATCTTGATCGGGCATTCAGCGGCATATGCTGGGTGGTTCCACCTCCACAAGTGATACACTTGGATGGGGTAACGGGGCACCAATTCACGACTATCTTCTTGTTACCCTTCTTGGGACACGTTGGTGACACGCATTTGTGCTCCTTGAGTCTGTGTTCCCCGGCACACATAGGACAGGTGTGTTTCGTTGCTGTGCACCCCTCTTTGGGATGTCCGTATAAGTAGCATTTCTGGCATTGTTTTATAGGATTGGAGTGCCACATGACCGCAGATGATTCGTGTCTTCCCAATACGAGAACAGCGGGTGTTATTTTTTCAACATCGTCCGTAGGTAGAGATACGACCACGGATGTGTAACGTTTTCTTTCCTTTATTTTAGGGTCCTTTTGGAGGAACCTGGCAGAGCTGATGTTGATTTGTTGGCCCAAGAATAGTGATTCTTTCATGACCGTATAGAGGGAGTCTTCCTCATTCGATGTTGCTTCTAGTGAGATCCCGTGGATAAGAACCTGTGTGTCGGTGGGTGCTCTTTTGAATTCCTTGTGGTCCGTGGCCGCTTCCGGTAGGGTCGCTGAAAGGGCGGTTGTCATCGGTGCGAGATAATTCGTGTATTCGTCTGCTTCGGTGCCAGGGGCAGTGCTCAGGGAGAGAGTACCGTTGGTGGGGTTTATCTGGATTTGGAGGTTGGTGGGGGCTGAGCATCCACATTTCTGTAGTTCCTTTGTAATCGCCATACTTATTTTAGGTTCGAGTTTCGGGGCTTGGGGTAGCGGTGCCGGTGTTGCCCGAGTGGCGTAAATCTGTCTTTTGGCAATTGTGGTGTTTTTCGGGCGAGAAACAGTGGCGTTTTCAATGTTGCTTTTGGCTGGTTTTGCACTTGTGTCCTCCGGTGCTCGCGCCTCTTTCGTCAGTTTCTGTTTGGGGTTCTTTGGAGGGGTGGGTCCTGGAGTTCCGGATCTCTTCCTCCCTTTTGCTGGTGTCTTAGGCGGTTGTGCTGCTGCTTCTACATACGACTTCGTTTGTGGACGTTGCAATATGCTGACCTGCGGTGTTGTTTTCGCTGCTGAAGCTGCCACATTTGTGGACAGGTCTTTGGCGTTGTTTGCGAGGGTTTTGACCGTGGCCACAAGTGCGTCCACTGTACTGGTGAGGTTGACTACCTGATGTTGTAGTCCTTGGATGACTCCTAGAACTTCGAGTTGGAAGGTGACGTTTGGAACTTTGCCATCTGACATCTCGGTTTCTTCTGGATTTAATATTTTCTCTTTCAGGGCCGAATCTTCCGGAAGAGACATTTTTGGTACCATGCCTCTGATACGATGCATAAATTCATGATACCATGGGCTAAACACCCTAGAGGAAGGGGATTCAAGAGTATTCTCCATCTGGGACGCTATTGCGGATGGATGACAAGGAGGGTTGATGGCTGGGGCAAATTTGCAACGGGGACTGGTGATGATGTGTGGTGTTGAGTTTTTCTAAATCCGGGGATCTGATTGGTTGCCACCAAAAGTGAGGAAAATAGAGGGGACAGAGGTTGTGCTAAAGAGTTCTGCTAGACTGCTTAGAACTTATGCTCAATGTAATAATCCATTGATGGTTTAAATAAGTCCTTATAACAACATAAAAATAGCAATACGAATTTATTCTAACTATTTGATTGTTTGATAAAGATCAATGCAGAAAGTATGTAAACCTGCCTTGTTTACCTTCAAAATTGATATACTACCTTAGGATATGATAGTCAAAGGGATCCCAAGATATTGAGTTCATAGGCACACTACCTATATAGATATTACATAGTAGAACTAATACAATTTGTATCTAATTTGCATGTGTTGTCTCGCTGCTTTTTTAATCACTGCAACTTCAAAAATAATTATGAAGAAAATTAAAACCTGGTTATTCTGAATATTCAAGACATATAATATCCTTTTATCTATTTTATTATGTAATTCTTCAAGGGTTTTCAATTGCTTTATGCTTATGAAAAAGCACATTGTATATATAAAATAGACAATATTTATACCACTCTATCAGAATAGTAATTTATCATCAGAAATTAAGAGCTCGATTTTCAGATTCTGGATATTGCAAAGTACCTGAAACTTGATTGGTGAGGTAGTATCTCATTTATCTGTCGTGATAATCACATGTAGATTTGGTTCACGAATGCTTGGTATGAATGAGGCCGATCACTGTGGTGAGCCACATCCTCATAAATCACTGTTGTGGCCTCCAGACTGACGCCCTCTTGATATTCCGTTGTCATGCCAATAATAAAGTCAGACATGGTACAGTATGTTGTACGTGGGTTACGGAATTCCAGTCCCCGGAACCACGTATATTCCATTTCTCTTTAAGTGCACAAACTGCACTCTGTGTGATAATCTTCCCGGTTTGGATGAGTTCTAGCAACCATAGCAGACACACATAGGTAACTGGTAAATCGTAGCTGCCAAAATATACATTACCAATATTAATACAAGCACTATTAAGTGCTAGTGCGGTTAGAATGCGGGTTCCTTTATTCCACATAACATCAATGGAGATGTCCGACCCCACCATCTTCCATTTGGTATCAATTTCATTGGATATCTGGTCATACAGTGGGTTAGTAGTATACAGAATACCCAAGAGGAATTCTAGCATTTGCCTAAAGTACATCGAACGAAACCAAGTCTGGTTGGCCAATGCCAATAGAATGATGTGCACGATCTTTATTGCAAAGGGGTCTCATTTCCTATATCCCGTGATCAGGGCCTCAGATTTATCACAGTCATGACAATCCTGAATAGACATTTAATTCCCACTAACACTTGGGTCTGCTTGATTGGAAGTGCGAATTGCTCGTTGTCCTATCAGATCCATTGCAGAGTGAGCAAGTACTGGGGCCGACATCGGGGTACTAGTAATAATAGCAGGAAAGTTGTTTAAGGCTGACTCAATCATATTCTGGCTCTTCATCCATTTAACAATATCTGTTTCACATCAATTGTTATTTGGTGGTGGAGTACTGTTTAACTCTTGCTGTAGTTCTGCAGTAAGCGTAGTATTTCCAACTCTAAGAAATTATTCCCGGAATAGGCTAGCCCTTGCATGAAAATTGTCAAACAAAGTGCCAGTTGGATTGTAGCAAGTTATTGGTCTTTCTGAAATAAAATTGAGAAGATATTGAATGTACAATGATTGTGCAGATGGTGATAAGAGGAAAGGTTGAGGTGTGTATGTTGTTATATGGAGATCACAAGTGTAACAATCCTATTGTACAAGTGTTATTAGGAAACACGTAATAACCTTTGTTACAAATATCTTGTAGCTCTTGCTATCTAGTGAGAGAGTACCCAAGTGGCTTGTTGTCTTTGGAGTTTCCCTATAACATTAGATAGTACCATACTGTCTTGTGTTAGACAGAACAATCAAAATAGTTGTATATTAATGATGTCACTCTTGGGACACTCACAACTGTCACAGGTGCTAAGAGGTAGTAAGTGGAGTATGCGTAAAACTCAATAGTTTAAAGATAAAGTGAATTATATTGCAACTTGATAGCATAGAAAGGTACCTGGATGGTTCGGTGAAGATCGTATCTTTCAGGTGTAAAGAAGTGCCTCATGTAGGCATCTTCATGTCTCTCACGCTGATGACTCATCACCTCGCCTTATATAACATGTATGACTCATAATGAGTCATAGCATGGAATTCATCCAATAACGCGCAAGAGACACTTCCCAACATACAAGTAAACAATCCCAATCCATAAAACAAGTTATTTTCTTGAATGAGTAACATGCCTGATACCTATTACGCATAATTTGAGTCATGTGGCAAAGTCAGTTTCCCATATAAGTAACAATAATACCTCGTTCACTTCCTATTTTGCTGTTGCTCATGGTCGGGAAAGGCAAGGCTGATATCGAAGCAAGTGTGAGGCTCCGGATTATCCTTCTTTCATTCAGAGGAAGTTCCCTAACCCACAAGACAAATTGAGCTTCCAGCAACAACTATCACTCCCCCAAATGATTGCTTTCCCGCCAACAATACCCATCACGTCCCCAATGGACGGGGCTCCCTATCAATAGTGGTCTAGAGGCCCCACTACGACTTCTCATTCTTTGATCTCTCTGCAACTCTCCTGCTCTGGCACCCTAGATGGTTGTGGAATTTGTTTATACAACTTGAACAGAGCAGCACAGCAGGGTCAAGATGGATATAAAACAATGGTGTGGAACAACTATCATACTGGCCATAATTATGAGTATTTGGCTAGTGTATCGGCCTCTCATTCTTCATGAATATCATTTAACTCCATAACAAGAAATAGGGTTAAATTAATAGTTTGTAACTTATAAGACATCGGGAAATGTGGCTATGAACTAGTATTATGTAAGCATGAAAATAAAGAAGTTTGGCAGGTCATACTTGCTTCCCGGGCATACTTGCTTTCTGGGCATACTTGCTTCCCATCACAGTTGTTTCTGCCAACAATGAGGGACAGCAAAATAGAAAGCAAACTAGCTATTATTGGAAGCACTATCGGAACCTGACTTTTCGACATGACTCACATTATGAGTAATGGGTATCAGGCATGTTAGTTATTCAAGAAAATAACTTGTTTCATGGGGTGAGATCGATTAATTGTATGTTGTGAAGTGTGTCTTGCGCGTTATTGGATGAATTCCATGCTATGACTAATTATGAGTCATACAAGTTATATAAGGCGAGGTGATGAGTCATGAGCATTAGAGACATGAAGATGCCTACATGAGGCACTTCTTTGCACCTGGAGGATACGATCTTGACCCAACCATCCAGGTACCTTTCTCGGCTATCAAGTTGCAATATGATTCACTTTATCTTTAAACTATTGAGTTTTACGCATACTCCACTTACTACCTCTTGGCACCTGTGACAGTTGTGAGTGCCCCAAGAGTGACATCATTAATATACAACTATTTTGATTGTTCTGTCTAACCACAAGGCTGTATGGTACTATCTAATGTTAAAGAGAAACTCCAAAGACAACAAGCCACTTGGGTACTCTCTCACTAGACAGCAAGAGCTACAAGCTATTGGTAACAAAGGTTATTACGTGTTTCCTAATAACACTAGTACAATAGGATTGTTCCACTTGTGATCTCCATATAACAACATACACACCTCAACCTTTCCTCTTATCACCATCTGCACAATCATTGTACATTAAATATCTTCTCAATTTTATTTCAGAAAGACCAATAACTTGCTACAATCCAACTGGCACTTTGTTTGACAATTTTTATGCAAGGGCTAGCCTATTCCGGGAATAATTTCTTAGAGTTGGAAATACTACGCTTACTGCAGAACTACAGCAAGAGTTAAACAGTACTCTACCATCAAATCACAATTGATGTGAAACAGATATTGTTAAATGGATGAAAAGCCAGAATATGATTGAGTCAGCCTTAAACAACTTTCCTGCTATTATTACTAGTACCCCGATGCCGGCCCCAGTACTTGCTCACTCTGCAATAGGTCTGATAGGACAACGAGCAATTCGCACTTCCAATCAAGCAGACCCAAGTGTTAGTGGGAATTAAATGTCTATTCAGGATTGTCATGACTGTGATAAATCTGAGTCCCTGATTACGGGATATAGGAAATGAGACCCCTTTGCAATAAAGATCCTGCACCTCATTCCATTGGCATTAGCCAACCAGACTTGGTTTCGTTCGATGTACCTTGGGTAAATGCTAGAATTCTTCTTGGGTATTCTGTATACTAACACACGGTATGACCAGATATCCAATGAAATTGATACCAAATGGAAGATGGTGGGGTCGGACATCTCCATTGATGTTATGTGGAATAAAGAAACCCGCATTCTAACCGCACTAGCACTTAATAGTGCTTATATTAATATTGGTAATGTATATTTTGGCAGCTACAATTTACCAGTTAGCTATGTGTGTCTGCTATGGATGCTAGAACTCATCCAAACCACGAAGATTATCACACAGAGTGCAGTTTGTGCACATAAAGAGAAATGGAATATACGTGGTTCTAGTGTTCGTTACGGGGCGGGGCGGGGCGGGTTTTCACTCACCAGACCCCGCCCTTACACGGGGCCGGGGGGGGTATGTTTCGCCTAATCACCGCCCTGCCCCCGTCAGGGGCCCACCCCCACTCATTCCCTCGACGGGGCCCCGTTTGTTACCACCTATTTTTAACCGGGACCCGTCTGGGGTATGGGTGGGGCGGGGGCCTGAGCAGGGACAGGGGCAGGGAATGCCGAAAAAGACGCCCCGCCCCAGGCCGTTGAGTGGGGCGGGGGGGGGAAAAGGGCCGGGGGCCTGTGTTTTTCGGGGCCCCGTCCGCCCCGTAACGAACTCTACGTGGTTCCCCGGACTGGAATTCCGTAACCCACATACAACATATTTTACCATGTCTGACTTTATTATTGGCATGACAAAGGAATATGAAGAGGGCGTCAGTCTGGAAGCAACTAAAGTGATTTATGGGGATGTTGCTCACAACCAGGATCGGGCTCATTCATACCAAGCATTGGTGAACCAAATCTACATTTGATTATCACGACAGACAAATGAGATACTACCTCACCAATCAAGTTTCAGGTACTTTGCAATATAGAGAATCTGAAAATCTAGCTCTTATTTTCTGATGTTAAATTGCTATTCTGATATAGTGGTATAAATATTGTCTATTTCATATATACAATGTGCTTTTTCATAAGCATAAAGCAATTGAAAACCCTGGAAGAATTACCTCATAAAATAGATAAAAGGATAGTATAAGTCTTGCATATTCAGAATAACCAGGTTTTAATTTTCTTCATAATTATTTTTGAAGTTGCAGTGATTAAAAAAGCAGCGAGACAACACATGCAAATTAGATACAAATTATATTAGTTCTACTATGTAATATCTACATAGGTAGTGTGCCTATGAACTCACTATCTTCAAATCCCTTTTCCTATCATATCCTAAGGTAGTATATCAATTTTGAAGGTAAATAAAGCAGGTTTACATACTTTCTGCCTTGATCTTTATCAAACAATCAAATAGTTAGAATAAATTCGTATTGCTATTTTTATGTTGCTATAAGGACTTATTTAAACCAACAATGGATTATTACATTGAGTATAAGTTCTAAGGAGTCTAGTAGTACTCTTTAGAGTTAGGTTCAATATTAGTTGTTCATTAGATTCTATATTAATTGCCTTTAGTTCCAATCAATCATAGTCTTTCTATTAGATAATATAATTAATATACACTCTAAACTATTCTCCATACTGTCTACTCTAGTCCACTAAATCTGATCTTATTGGTAATTGACTTGTAGTTAGTCTAACAATTTGATTTCCTCCTGTTCATGACTACCATTTAGTTTGTTAGTTTACTATCAATCATCTTTAAGAACCTGGATGAAATATAGAAGATTATATTGATCTAACATTAAACTTCATATACTCACTTCAGATGTTATCATAAAGGTTATTCGAAGATATTCAGTTGATAGAACAAGTACATTTGTAGATATTACATGGTAAATTTGATACAATTTGTATGTAATTTGCACATATTTTCAACCTCTTTTTCAATCACTATGGCTTGCAAAAATGATTATGAAGAAAATTAAAACATGGTTATTCTGAATATCCAAGACTTATACTATCCTTGAGGTATTTTATTAGGTAATTCTTCCCGGGTTTTCATTTTTATTATAGTTATGAAATAGGCGATCTTTAAACCACCATATCAGAATACCAATTCATCACCTGGACACAAAGCCCCGATTCTGCCATTCTTCATATCTCCAAGTACCTGTCCCTTGATTTGCCCGGTAGTATCTCCTCTATTTGTTCTGATCATCAAATGAGAATTTACCTTTCCCATGGCTGATAAGGGTGAGCCAGATTCCTGTTCTATGTCACATTCTCGTAACACACGTTATGCAACCAACCTCTCTGTTATGAACTGCTATTCATTTCCACTTGACCATTCTGAATCCTCACCCTAGTCTCACACCTCTATCTCTCTTCTCCCTTTTTCCTAATCTCCTCTCTGCTCCCTCCTTCTTTACCATGCACACTGTACTTTTGCTCTACCCCCCTGTCTCTTTTTAACCTTCTGTTCTCCTACTCCTCATCTGCATATTCCCTTGCCAAACCTTCTTCAAATTTAAACTCTTCGGCCTGTCAGGCACATTACTTTCTGTCCTTTCAAGCCATTCACGCCTTGCGCATTCTAGATATTTTCCATTCGATCCCGTAACACGCAACCTTTCTCCTGCCCCGCATGCTTATTTCTCTGTCCTCAAACCTATAACTCCTCTTCCTGTGTGTATATTTATTTTTCATCACATAATCTTGGAATATTCCCTTAGTGTTCGTTACAGGGGGCTACAGGGCCCCGAATATTTGGGCCCCTGGTCCAATTTCGCGCCCCGACCCTCTCAAGGGCCCCAGGCAGTATGTGTTTTTTTAAGATTCCCTGCCCCTGCTGCCGGCCCCACCCGTTCCCCCGACCCGTGCCTGGCAAAATAGGTGTGGTGAAACAGGGCCCCATGCAGGGAATAAGCAGTGACTTGCTCTGGATGGGGGTGGGGCGGAGATCAACCCCAAAATAACCCCCCGGGCCCGTGGTAAGGGCGGGGCCTGGCGAGTGAAAACTGGCCCCGCCCCTCCTCGTAATGAACTCTACGCTCCCTCCGCTTGTAGACGGTTATCTCTCTGATTCAAGACCCACCGATTCTAGGGCAACTTTTGCAAAGGTTTTATTATCTGAGATTAGCTTTGCACCTCTATGTATGTGAGGGCAATTCACTACCCTGAGGTAGAAAACTGATGATACATACCACACAAAAACCACTCCAATGGCCCATCCTACAACACCATAGTACCAACCAAGAAGCCTTCATGATGTTTCAATCTCATAGTCAGACACCCGCATGCACCCTCCTCAGAGATTATAAGGACCTGTTCTGGGAGGCTCAATAGCCATGACAAGTAACTGAATGCCCATGTAGCCTCACAACCTAACCCCTCCCTCAGTTTTCCAATACCTGATCATTCCTATTCGACAAATCCTAGACTAGTTATCTTGTGATTTGCCCTGCTGTCATTTAATGTCATAGCTCGCACTAACTTAGAAGCCGAGGGTCAGATGTGGCGAGTTTTGTGCTTCTGTTGGCCGATAAAGTACAAGAGCAGAGACGAAACAGGAGTGGCATGCTCGGATTGGACGTGACATTTGGTAGGGCTAGGCAACTTTGGAAGCCCCTCTGTATCCTAGTTGTCCCAGGAGGCAGTAAGCTATGACCTGACAGACACCCTGAGTGTGAACACTCTACCTAACTCACCTTCGTCAAGATATATCCTAATTACAGACTCATATCTTGCACTCTTCTACCTCCTGCCATTTAAACCCTCTTTCAATGGAAATAAGCCCCAGAACCACCCTGAAGCTCACTCCCCCTCATACATCATGCCACCACGTCAATACTCAAAGAGTGACCACATACAGGTTGAAGTAGAAGACTAGAGGCTTGAAAAAGAATGCCCACCAAACACGGTAGTCATTGCAGTTGAAAGTGGTGGTAGTAGGGATATGATCGGGTATGTTGCTGTAGCAGTCTTGCATGGGGTCAGATTCATTCCGGTCCTCACTAGATGGTTAGCAATAGTGGATTCATCTGTTGGCCGAAAGATACTCATTGATATGCTGCATGGGAAGAATTTGATTGGAGCTTTTTCGCAGCCAGAGAGTATTTTCTTTAATATGAAGGATTTGGAGACTCTTTCAAAGCAGGAGTTTATAAATAAGAGGAAGGTTGGTCAGTTGAGGTTGAGTTGAAACATAGGATAATAAAGAGGGAGGGTGGTAGCTAATAGGATGGTGATAGATACCTGGTATCAGGGATGAGGTAAAGTTTGCTAAATGAGAACAGAATACCAGGTTGATACTAGTAACAAGCAAAATGAAGAGAGCTGAGAGTGGTATGCTGCCTTTCAACTATAGCTTTGGTTGACTTCAAGAACACATATTAGACCGAGCTGAGACCAAAAACCTTCAGAATGTTTTCAATAATGTAATCATGGGCTTGGTGATGGTGAAGGACCATGTGGTATCAGCTTACCACCATGAAAGAGGGTTACGAAACTTACTCAACTTTTGCCACTCTATTGGACATGGTATTCAAGCAATTCTATTTCCATAAATACTTCCAAGAGAATCGGTAGCCATTGGGATAATCTAAGAGGCTGAGGCCACTCTACGCCTTGGTCTGTGTACAGCTAGCACTGTCAGGCGAGAGTCGGAGGCTGTGACCAGAGATGGTCTACCTACCTCTCTCAAAGACAAGCGTGTCAAGAGGCATACTTTGGAGAGGCACTAGGAGGTGGGAACAATGCTTTCAATTATGGGTATTGATATTCAGAACAATTGACAGATGAAGAAAGCAGTCTTGCTTTCCACCAGTGGTTAAATGTATCAGAAGAAGTCATCTGTTGTTAATGACTTTTCAAGTTGGATTATTCTCTCACCAAGTGTTATCATACACACGCACAGCATATAACTATATGAAGAGAATCATTGATTATAGTGCTAAAATTGGCACAGCAGCGAGACCTGTATATGGAAATTGCTGCACTTGGTGTCTAGCATTGCACTTCGCAATCATGGGCCTCTTTCTCCAAAAAGGGCCCATATAACACTTGACTGATGGGCCCAAATGCTGTACAAAAGGTTCCTTGATTTCACTATGTGTATTGAGAATCACTTGCACTCTTTGCAGATCCCTCCCTGGACACAACGCTCACGCCAGAAGAAAGAATATTTTAGAACAATACTGGTACAATGTCTACGGGGTTTGGAACTTACAGAAGCATGTGCAAAGAAGAGTATGACATCAGATCAAGGAGTGTGGGAGATGTAGCCAAGACAGAATATAGAACGGGATATGAGAGCTAACATGATAGGATGAGAAGAAGTAGAAATTGTAGGATGTTTGTGCAAGAGTAGTCATTAAGTCTTTGGTACATGACAAGTTCTGTACCTGCTCAATTGTGAGAATAGAAGTCACCGAATATTGCCTGTCAGATACACTTTATTCATCGATTTGACCTAGCATTCACCTACAGCAAAGAGTCAAATAATTGGAAGATGTATGAAGGGGTTGAATAACATTTGAGGGTGAGGGAGGAGGAAATTACTATCTCCAAGATGTTTTTAGACAAAAAACATACAAGAAATCAGAGACATTCAAAATCATGCGAAGTTAATTGCAACAACAGCTGATATTTTGTGCTCACAGAAAATATTGATAATATAAATAGAGCTCAAGCTATATACAAAGAGTGAAAGAAAAATGTTTAGTAAAGGGAACAAGGAAGATCCAGTATGGCAAATCAACTATGCGGGAGGATCCAGGTACAGCCCAAGCTTTGGAAGCTCCTAGGACAGCTATTTTATGCTAGTATAAAAAAGCCTTGAGGACGCTGGAGAAAGGCACTTATAGAAGGCTTTAGAAAGTAAACCCACATAACCCAAAACCCATACCAGTCTTATCGTATGAGCAATAAGATTCATGTACTCGCATACTGGATCAGAACTAAAATATGCTATAGTATGATCAAGGTCTGTGAACCAACAAGAGACGAAGTAGCAAACCATGTTGAGGTATCAGCTGCAAACCTCTCTCACTAGAGAAAAGGGGAGAAAGATGGAAGATTGAGGGATCAGAAGGTAGGATAAAGGCCAGGGAGATGAAGAGGAAGGAAGCAGGAATAGCCTAACATGGAAAAAGAACTTTTCCGGAAATTGCGAGAGGTGTGTGCACTTAGAGGGCCTGTTCAGCAAGGCTGCTGCACAAGAGTTACTAAACGACTCTTTACTAAGCCGAATCCAACAAGAGATTTGTGGGAGTCAATCTTTTCGAATAGCTAATTTGGTGAATATATAAAGGGGCACCAAATTATGCTCTTGTTTGCCACCAATAAAATCAGTCAGATTACAAAGAATTTGGGTACAATAATACTTTGATGGTTAACATTTAATTGTCAAAACTCAGAGTAGAGAGCTGGAGAATTTAAGAAACTAAAAGGAGCAAGGGAGCGGGATTTCAGGTAGGCCGCTAGAATGCCTCATGTGAAATAAAGGGTATTTTCAGAGAACGTGTACATGACCCAGGGCCGTGGCCCCACGTGAAAAGGATGAAGGCCTGGCTATTCTTGAGTTTAACCTGACAGCCTATCCCAACTCGATAAATGTGTTTGAGTGGCATTATGAGTAGCTTCTTCGTGTTTTTGATTATTGGCCAACCCTTCTGGCAATTGACTATTTCTTAGGGCAACAAAAAATCGCCGCTATTCGATACCTGTTGTATTCAAAATAATAAGAGAAGGGTAATTCCCGCTGGCCGAGTAGGACTTGGGCAGCCGCTTGACATATCTAGAAAATTGTATGTTTATGGAAATATTAAAAGTTAGTTCTGCTCATTGTTAACCATATGTAGGAAGGGAAAAGTTATCTTAGATTTTGATAAATAATTTAGAAAACGATAAATCACCAGCTCGAGGAGAATGAGGAAGAGGAGGAAAGAACCTTAGGCATGGGGGGGGAACTTACGGATAGCATGGTTGGCCAGCGGCAGATCGCAAGCCTTCCCATAAGCGAATCCACCCCGAAAAATGGCCAATCAAACCCAACAATCCCAACAAATAGTGAACCCAACACAACCTACCCCAACAACAAATAACAGGAGATTACCCATTGAAGCCATTGGGTCATTAATGACATTAAATATAAGTTTAAAATTAGGTTTATATTAAAGTGACGTAATTAGAATACAGGATGGGAGAGAGGAATAAGGGAACTGATGTGCGAGTTCGGCTACGTAGCCAGCCAGCTCCAGACACATTGGATTACCTGGGTAATCTCAGCACTAAGGGAGTCATATTAGGTGTAACGGGGTCTTGGCACTGGACGTTAGTCCAAGGCACACAACGACAGGAAGGTCCTAAACGATAACACTCGTTTAGCGTGAGGGTTCGGAGATGACAATCTCAGGTCAAGGCTGATCGTATAACGATAGATCAGGGTCAGGGTTCGTGGGTTCTTGGCGTGGGACTTGGATATCAGAATAGAAGCGTTATATTCTGAAGTACAAGAGTCGTGAAAGAAATACCAGGTAGCGTAAAGAATCAAGGAAATAGGGGGCTTTTTTTTTTTTTTTTTTTTTTTTTTTTTTTTTTTTTTTA
>Ga0307513_10002098_pt1 | contig 27997 bp, 23 predicted proteins | sample 15_EM_MG_FD_202174 | JGI IMG/M metagenome (GOLD analysis project Ga0307513, IMG submission 202174) | Populus trichocarpa ectomycorrhiza microbial communities from riparian zone in the Pacific Northwest, United States - 15_EM | ecosystem: Host-associated > Plants > Roots > Unclassified | place... | reverse complement strand
TGCGTAACCACACGGGCAGGGACAAGCCCTGCCCCTACTGTTCTAGCGATTGTTCTACTTCCATCTGAAAATTGCTCTAAGAGGCAGCTTGAAAAGTAACTCTCTTTTAGTCCCGGAGGGACGATTGAATATAGCCCGGCCATTGATGACCGGGGAGCGTCAGTTTCACTTTTCAAGCTGCTTCTAAGCGGCGGCGGAATGTGTTTGGAGCGTGGCGCGTAGGAGGTCGTTGAATCTGTCGGCGTGCTCTGTCTGCGGCGTCATACGGCAGTGGTCGAAGACTTCGAGGCGGGCGCTCGGGTTGAGGCGGCAGAGCGCGTCGGCGTGTGCGACGGGCGTGGTGATGTCCTCTTTGCCCCAGACGAGCGTGACGGGCTGCGTGAGCCGCGCAAAGGCTTCGCGTGTGTCGGCGTTGAGGTAGCCGGAGAGGAATGCCGCGACGGCGTGTTGCGCGCCGGGCTGGTGACTGGCCGCGTAGTAGTGCGCGACGAGACGTTCGGTGGCGAAGCGGCGGTTGTAGAAGAGTCGCTTGCGCGCATAGTCGCGCAGGCTGCGTTCGCTCGTCATCGCGTTGTAGAAGGATTCGCCGAGGACGGGCGAATGCAGCAAACCGTAGAAGGCCGCGCCGGGTAGATCGGGGCGCGAGTCGAACGCGCCCGCGCCGGGCGGGGCGATGAGCGTGAGCGACGAGACGAGCGCGGGATGCTCGTCGGCGACGCGCACGGCGAACGCCGCGCTCAAACCTCCGGCGACGAGATGGGCGGGCGCACGCCGCGTTCCTTCGTCGAGAAAATCCCTGATGAGCGCGACGTAGAGGTCTGCGGAATAGGGAGCGTTTGCGGGTTTGTCCGAGAGTCCGAAGCCGAGGAGGTCCGGGGCGTAGACGCGAAAGTCCGCGTCGAGCGCGTCGAAGTTTTTGCGCCACATGAAGGATGACGCGCCCGCGCCGATGTCGTGCAAAAAGACGAGCGGTTCGCGCCCTTCCGCTCCGCTCCTGCGGTAATAGATGCTCCCGTACTGCGACGCGAACGCGCGCGCTTCGCCGCCGAGCAAGTTGTCTTCCGGCTCTGCCGCGACGCCGCGCGCGATTGACGCGTTGACAGCCGCCAGCGCAGCCACCCCCGCGCCGCCCGCGACGAAGAGTCCCTTCCAAAACTTTTGCTTCACACTCATAAAGAGAGAGGTCAGAGGCTAGAGGTCAGAGGTCAGTGAAACCAGTTCTCACTGACCTCTGACCTCTAGCCTCTGACCTCCGCGTTTAAACGAAAGCGAAATCGAACTGTTCCTGATGGACGCGCTCGTCGCTCGTGATGTCAACCGCGCCGAGATAGTCTTCGATCTCCGTGAGCACATCGCTCTCGGTCGAGCGCAGCGCACGCGCGACTTCGGGGTTGATGCGCAGAGTCGTCTGCTTGATCGGGTCGCCGTTCATGCCCCGCGCAAGGCGGCGCGCTTCGTCGAGGATTTCGTAGCAGATCGTCTGCGCGGACTTGACCAGCCCCGCGCCCTGACAGTAAGAGCAAGGGCTACAGAGCGTGCGTTCGAGCGACTGCTTGACGCGCTTTCTGGTCATGATGACGAGGCCGAAATCGTTGAACGAAAGCACCTTCGTCGGCGACTTGTCGTCGCGCAAAGCGTCTTGCAGCGCGCCCATCACGCGGTTGCGGTTGCGCCGGTCCTCCATGTCGATGAGGTCGAGCACGAGGATGCCGCCGAGGTCGCGCAAGCGTATCTGGCGCGCGATCTCTTCGACCGCCTCCATGTTCGTGCGCGTGATCGTGTCTTCGAGGCGTGTGCCGCCGCGCCCGACGAACTTGCCCGTGTTCACGTCGATGGCAACGAGCGCTTCGGTCTGGTTGATCACGAGATAGCCGCCCGACTTCAACCACACGCGCGGTTTGATCGCTTTGTCGATCTCTGCCTGCACGCCGAAGGCTTCGAGGATCGGTTCGTCGCGCGTGTAGAGTTTGACGCGTTTGACGAGACGCGGCTGGATGCGGTTGATGAACTCGACGATGTTCTGGTACTCCTCTTCGGAGTCTACGCGGATGGCCGCGAAGTCGTCGGAGAGTTGATCGCGCAGGATGCGCTGGACGAGGTCGAGGTCTTTGTGCGTGAGCGTCGGCGCTTTCTGCTTCTCGGCAGCGCGGCGAATGTCGAGCCACGTGCGGACGAGATAGCGCGCGTCGTCGCGCAGGTCTTGCTCGCTGATGCCGATGCCTGCGGTGCGGACGATGAAGCCGCCGGAGGGCACGTCCTCCGTCTCGCGGATGTCCTTGATCAACTTGCGCAGGCGGACGCGTTCGCTGTCCGATTCGATCTTGCGCGAGACGCCGACGTGTTCCACCGTCGGCATGTAGACGAGGAAACGACCGGGCAGAGCGATGTGCGACGTGATGCGCGCACCCTTCGCCGCAATCGGCTCTTTGGCGATCTGGACCAGAATCTCCTGACCTTCGCGCAGGAGGTCCGTGATGAGCGGCGTATGTCGTTCGCGCCGGTCGCGGCCTCCGCCGCCACTGCTACGCCCGCTGCCTCCGCCATCGCTACGCCCGCCGCCACCGTCGCTACGTCCGCTGCCGCTGCCTTCAGTTCGACCACCGCCGCCGTCCGTGCGCTCGGTGCGTTCGCCACGTTCCGCGCCGCCGCCACGCTCGCTGCGCCCGCCACGCTCGGGACGTTCCGCGCGATCAGTGCGCTCATTGCGCCCGCCGCGCGGCTGGCGGCCTCTGGGTTCGGGGCGCGCATCGGGGCGCGCATCGGGGCGTGCTTCGGGACGCGCTTCCGCACGCGGTTCGGGCTGCGCCTCTTGAATATCTTCGACCACCGCCGCTACTGCTTCAACTTCAACCGGCTCGACCACCTCTTCGGCGTGACCGTTCGAGCGATCTTCTTCGCCGCCCTCCTCGCCGGGTTTGCCGCCGGGGCGACGGTTGCGACGCCGCCCGCCGCGCCGCGCAAATTCGTCGCGCACGCGCCGCGACTTAACGCCCGCTTCGGAATCGGGCAACGCTTGGCCGCCTGAGATCGCTTCGGCGGCTGCGTCGTCCGGGGCGTTGCCTTCCGTGGTCGCTTCGCCTGCGGCCTCGCCGGATTTGGCCTTGCCGCGACGCGTCGATGCGCCCTTCGTCGCCGCCTTGCCCTTCGCGGGCGACTTCTTCGACGCGGCTTCTTTCGTCGCGCGCGAACGGCTGCTCTTCTTCGGAGCGGCGTCTTCGGTTGCCGTCGTTTCGGTCGCCGCCGTCTCGACGGAAGTCTCGCCCGTCGTCTCTTGGCCCGCCGCTGTAGCGGCCTTCTTGCCCTTGCTGCTGCCGCGCCGCGACTTGCTCGCTCTGCCGCGCGCGGTAGTCGCCGCTTCGTCGCCCGTCGTCGTCGGCGGCACGCCCTCGGCGGCCTCGCCGTCGTCGCTCACGCGCTCGAAAGATTGCGCCTGCCCCGCCGTCAACGCGGAGTCTTCTACGGCGTCGTCTATGAAAGCCGACACCGACGCGGCCACAGCCGTCTGGACGGCCTCGACTTCGCGCGGCGTGTCCGTCTCGTCGTCGTCGGCGATGCGCTGGAAAGAACTACCGCCGGAGATATTTTCAGAAGAGAGAAGCGAGCCAACTTCGGCCTCCGCTGTCGTCTCCATGTCGAACTCTACGGCGTGAATCTGATCGAAGATGCGTTCCTGCAAGCGCGCGTCTTTGAACATCTCGCCGTCGCCCGCCGCCGCCTCGTCGTCTATGACGCGCTCGAACGAATTGTCCGCCGCGACGAAAGGCGTGTCGAACTCTTCGCGCGCCGCGAGACGCGCTTGCACATCTTCGGAAAAACTGGTCGCCGGTTGCGAACCGCCACCACCAGCAGAGGCCGCCGCGCTAACTTCGCGCTCCGAACTTTCGCGCCCGCCGCCGCCGCGACGCTTTCGGTCGCGCCTGCCGCGCCGTGCGATGTCCGGCGCCCTTTCGTCCTCGTCGTCGGAGATTCTCGCCGCCGGTTCAACCGGGGCTTCCTGCGCGGCGATGAGTTGCGGTTGTGCGAGGCCCGTCTCTTCGTCGTCCTCTTCCTCTTCGTCGTCGCCGACGATGGTCGGTTGCGCGCGTTCCTGCGCCGTCTCCATCTGGCGTTCGCGTTCGAGACGCGAGCGTTCGATCTTGTCGGCGGCGGCGCGTGCGGCGACCGCGTCGTCCGCGCCCTCCGACTTCTTCTTGTCTACGACGATGCGTTCAAACTCTTCTTCCTCGTCGAAGAAATCGGAGACGTAGAGAAAGGCGTCGCGCTCAAGGCCGATGTCGACGAAGGCCGACTGCATGCCGGGCAACACGCGCATGACGCGCCCCTTGTAGATGTTGCCGACGATCCCCTGGCCGTCCTCGCCGCGTTCGATGTAAAACTCCGTGACCTTGCCGTTCTCGATGATGGCGATCTTCTTTTCGCGCCCGTTGACGCTGACGATTAATTCTTTCGACATGAGAAAATTTTTGACTCCTGATGCGACCCTCCGGCGCGTCTTTCGCCGGGCGAAAGACGGCGGTCGTGGTGTGGAAATAGTGCGGGCGACCTGTGAGTGCGCGCGCTGTAATTGTTTGGTGTCGGACGCAGGCGTTCAATACCTCGCGACGGATGCGGCGACGCCGCTCAGGCGTCGGGCGCGTGTGGAAGATGAGATGGTTGGGATTTTGAGGCCGACGGTGGGACGCGTGGTCAACACAAACGACTGTTCTGCGGTGGCCTGACGGAAGCGCGCCTCACGCTGCCACGGCAGAACCTGCCCGGCATTCACGTGCGCCGCTTCCGCCTGAGCGGAAAAGCGATTTGAACTGTTCACCTGAAACTCCGTCGAGCCGTTTCGGCGCGCCATACGAGAGCAGACGCGGGCGGCGCGCGAATGACACCGACGGCGCGCGCATAAATCGCGCCGCGCGGATACGTGTCACCCTCCGGCCTGACCTTTCTTGACTCTCGCTTAAGCAACAGCGGACGGCCTCTAGTGTCGCAGCGTACAAAACGCGCGCCCCACGTGGCCGTCAACGGCTTCAAACATCTCATCAACAATCGCGGAACCGTTGCCCGCGACGCTGTAAAAAAATCGTCTCGTCTCTGCGGGGTGCGAGATTGAATCCTCAGTCGCGACTCAAAGCGCGTCTGCACCGCACCGGTAAATCCGGCTAGGACGAGGCGCTTGGAGTATAACCGACGGCTTTACGAAACGCGAGTAAAGACGCGCGAAGCTATGACGCCGCCCTCTTCTCTTACAAGTTTTTTGGCATCCACATATAATTCTGCTAGACTTCCTCTTACCTCAAGCGAGCATCTTAAGAGCAGTAATAAAGAGGAAGTATCGGCATGACGGAAGAGACTAAAAAGCGGGAAGAGGTGACGGAGACTGTAAAAGATCGTCTCAGGGACATTCTCGAAGCTTTTGGCTTTAAGTTTAAGGGCGGGGCGGGTCATGTACAGATTCACGATGTAGGTCATGTTCACTCGCACTTCGCATGCACGCCGGTTGAGCCTGTACTCTACTTTAAGAACCGCCCCTCCACGGCGAAACACCTTGAGGCTTATATGATCAGTGGCGAGAAGGCCGGGCAGACCGTTAGAGCGACAATCCTCTTCTCCGAGAGCAACCTAATAGTCAGTGAAATAGCGGATAGTGAAGAAGAGGGAGAACAGACCATCGTCACATACCTCACACAAATTGATCAAAGCCGCGAGCAGGCGCAAGCCGCGCAAGTGGAGATCGATCAACTCAGGACGGAAACCCGTGACCTCATTTCGAAACTCTTAGCCGCATGAGCCTAGTTTCCGACTTCTTTAGTCTAGCCAAGCGCGTCGTTAACCTTGCCGACGACTTAAAACGGTATCAAGAAGAGATCAAAGAAGTACGCAAGGAGTTGCGCGACTTGACGCTCGCCGTTCATGGGATCGCTCAGGAGCTAAGGCACACGAAGGAACGCGGAGAGGATGCTCACGCCCGCATCTTGCTTGAGGTGGAGAATAAGTTGCTAAAATTAGGTCGCGAACTGCCGTCGGGCGATGATAGAGAAGAAAAGCAGTAACCTCTAATTTCAACCCAATACACTACCAGCGCGCCGCGTTGACCTGCGGAAGATTTTGGGGATAATGGCTCGCGAAGTTCAACCCGGCTCGGCGCGCTGAGTTTTCCCTGCTACATCTCCCGCGCCCGTCCCGGCACGCACCTCCAAGTCAAAAATTCCAACTCTCGGGAGAGCATACATATGAAACTCAACTACGGTCGTCTGGCCGCGCCCCTGCTGGTCGCCGCGCTGACGCTGATTTCCAACGGCGGCGCGAACGCCCCCGCCTCGGCAGAGGTCGCCGCGATGACTTCCGTCCGGCAATGCCCCACGGTCACGGTGTCCTGCCCGGACACAGCCGAGGAGAATCTCGAAGGCGCGTTGACGTTCACGGCGAACGTAAGCGGCGGCGACCCGAACGTGACCCCGACGTTCAACTGGACAGTCTCGGCGGGAACCATCAGTTCGGGGCAGGGCACTTCCTCGATACAGGTTGACACGACGGGCATCGGCGGGCAGACCGTGACGGCGACCGTGGACGTGGGCGGTTTCCCGCGTGAGTGTCGAACCTCCAACTCCTGCACGACCAGCATCAACAAGAAGTCTGCGCCGCCGGTCAAGTTCGGCGAGTACGTGACGACCGACCTGAGCGCGAACAAGGCGCAACTCGACAAGTTCGTCCTCGCGCTCCAGCAAGACCCGACCGCGCAGGGCTACCTCATCGCCTACGGTGGCCGCACGAGCCAGCCCGCCGACGCGCAGAAGGCGGCGGACAACGCGACCGACTACACGATCAACGTGCGGAAAATGGACGGCGCGCGCACGCTGTCCGGGGTCGGCGGCTACCGCGAGCGTCCGACCGTCGAACTCTGGATCGCGCCCCCCGGCGCGACGCCCCCGCTGGCGACGCCGACGATTGCCCCAAAGGACGTGAAGCCCGGGCCCGCCGCAAGACCGGCGGCGAAGCCTGCGTCGCCGCCGAATGCGACGAAGGGTAAGAAGTCGTAAGGCCGCGAGAGTTTCGTCGCGGCAGAAAAAACGAGGGGCGGCGTGCAGTAGTTGTCACGTCGCCCCTTAACTTCGTCTGGTCGGAGGATTGGTGTGTGGCCGCAGTAGTAGTGTCAGTTGACGAATCTGCGGAGTTGAACGCTGACGGCGAAGCCGATGGCGATGAAGGTGGCGAGGACGGAGGAAAGTCCCGCGCTCATCATCGGGAGCGGCACGCCGATGACGGGCAGGAGGCCGAGCGCCATGCCGACGTTGATGAAAATCTGGAAGGCCAGCCCGCCGACAATCGCCATGATGACGAGCATCCCGGCGCGGTCTGGCGCGCGCCGCGCTCCCATCAGGAGACGCGAGAGCAGCACCGCGTAGGCGACGAGCAACAGGATCGAGCCGACGAAGCCCGTGCGTTCCGCCATCACGGCGAAGATGAAATCGGTGTGCGGTTCGGGCAGGAATTTCAGACGGCTCTGCGAGTATTCGGTCGAGTCGCCGCCCGTCCCTGCCACGCCGCCTTTGCCGACGGAGAGGATGGACTGATAAGTCTGGTAGCCGTAGCCGCGACGGTCGGCTTTTTCGGGGTCGAGGATGGCCTGTATGCGTTGCTGCTGGTAGTTCTTGATGTGGCCGGTCTTCACCCCGACAACATAGGCCGCCGGAATCATCACCACGCTCAAGGCCAGCGCGGAGAGAACGATCCACATCCGCACCGACGACAGAAAGAGCACGACGGCGAGCAGGGGCACGTAAGTGATGACCTGTCCCGCGTCAGGTTCGAGCAGGATCAACCCGGCGGGCAGGGCGAGGATGCCGACGCCGACGGCGATCTCCATCCAACCCAACGCCGCCGAACGTTGTCTGCCGAAGTAGTAGGCCAGCATCAGCACGGTCGGAATCTTAACGAACTCGGACGGCTGAAACTGGCCGACGACCGGCATCCTGATCCAGCACTGCTGCCCGTTGACCTTGATGCCGATGCCGGGGATGAGCACGAGCACGAGCAGCACGAGGCCGAACAGGTAGAAGGCGGGCGCGAAGTGGACGAGCTTACGATAGTCCGTGAAGGCTACGGCGAAGAGTGCGACGAGCGAGATACCCAACCCGATGAGTTGTTTCTTCCAGTAGTTCTCCAGAGGCTGCGCGTTGTGAATCTGCCACGTGCCGAAGAAGACGATCCCGGTTGCGAGGAGCGTCAGCAGCCAGTCGAAATCACGGAAGCGTCGATTTTCTAAAATTGCGGCCATAAAAATTTAAGCTGTCAGCTATTAGCCGTCAGCTATCAGCCGGTCAGGTTGGATTTGCTGACGGCTGACGGCTGACGGCTCAGTGGCTATTGATGCCCGACCTGCGACCTCGCGGTTTTAAGTTCCGCGACTTCCTGCGGCGCGGCGTCGGGACGCGTCTTGCGGTAATAAACCTCGTAGACGGCCTTTGTCGCGGGGGCGGCGAACTTGCCGCCGAAGCCGACGTTTTCGATGAGCGCGATTGAGGCGATCTCCGGTTTGTAGGCGGGCGCGTAGGCGACGAACCACGAGTGGTCTTTGTTCTCGCCCACGTCCTTGCCGAGCGAGACGACCTGCGCCGTGCCGGTCTTGCCCGCCACGTCGAAGCCCGCCATCTGCATCGCGCCGCCCGTCCCGCCCGCATTCACCACCTGCCACATGCCATCGACCACCATCCGGTGATGCTCCGGCGAGATGGGCACGACTTTCGGGTTCGGGCGCGACGCGTCGAGCGGCGTGAACGTGCGCGCCTCACGCGCGGGGCGGTAGTCGAACTTGCCCGGCTCGCCCATCGCCGGAATCGCGCGCACCTCTTTCAGGAGGTGCGGCACGTAGAGATTGCCGCCCACGCTGATGCCCGCAATCGTGCGCAGCATGGAGAGCGGCGTCATGTTTTCGTAGACCTGTCCGAAGGAGGCGAACACCGTGTCTATGTCGCCCCAGTCGGCGGCCTTCGGCTGAAACTTCTTCTTGAACTCGCGCGAGGGTGTCCAACTAATCAACTCGTGCGGCAGGTCAACGCCCGTGCGTTTGTTGAGATCAAAGCTATCCACCATCTCCATGATGCCTTCGAGTTTCATCTTGAGGCCGAGGCGATAAAAATAACCGTCGCAGGAATGTTTGATCGCCGTGCGCAACTCCGGCGAGCCATGATGACCCATGCAGCGCGTGAACTTGTTGCCGACCGTGATGCCGCCGCCGCAGACGAGGTTCGAGTGCTCGGTCGTGATCGCGCCCTGTTCCAGACCGGCCACGGCCATCGGAATCTTCCACGTCGAACCCGGCGGGTAACGACCGCGAATGGCGCGATTGTAGAGCGGGCGTCTCGGGTCCCTGATGAGCGCGGCGTATTCGGAGCGCCCCCCTTTGGTGGAGATGCGCTGCGAGAAGAGGTTGGGGTCGAAGGTCGGAGCGGAGGCCATCACGAGCAGTTCGCCGTTGCGCGGGTCAACCGAGATGATCACGCCGCGTCCCGAAGGCGAGTTGCGGAGTTGTTCCTCGGCCATCTCCTGCAAATCGAGATCGATGGTCGTCACGATGTCCTGACCGGGCTGCGGCGGCACTTTCTCGATCTCGTCCTGAATCCGCCCGCGACTGTCAACGATCACTTTGCGGTAGCCGTCGCGCCCGCGCAGGTAGTTGTCGTAAGTAGACTCTATGCCTTCCTGCCCGATGATGTCGCCCGGCTTGAGTCCCTTCGCCTTGTACTCTTCGCGCTCCAACTGCTTCGGGTTCACTTCGGCGACGTAGCCGAGGACGTGCGCGAGCACGCCGTTCTCCGGGTAGCGACGCTGCGGCTGCTGCTCGATGCGCAGTTCCGGGTGGTCGAAACCTTGCCGCGCTTCGACCCACTGGATGTCGGCCATCGTCGCGTTCTGCTTGATGATGATGGACTCGAAAGCGGGCTGCGACTTGAGTTCGGCGAATCGGTCGCGCAGGAGTTCGGGGTCGAGTCCGAGAGCTTCGGAGAGCGGCGCGACGAGCGAGCCGAAGTCTTTGCCCTGCATCTCCTCGCGCGAGAGGATGACGTTGTAGATCGGGCGCGAATCGACGAGGATGCGCCCGTTGCGGTCGAAGATCGTGCCGCGCTGTGCCGGGATGGGCAACAGGCGCACGCGCTGGTTCTCCGCGCGCTCGGCGTAGTATTCGCCGTTGACGATTTGCAGGAAGTAGAGCCTCACGCCCAGCACGACCAGCAGCGCGAACACGATCACCTGAATGATCCTCAGCCGCAGCCGCAAATTTTGCGATTCGTCGTGAAATTTCATAATTGGTTAACGGGAGATGATAAATGCTGAATGGCGTCTGTCAGGTCGCCACAAACCGACCCGGCACGTTGAATAGTGTAACCCATTTATCATTCACTATTCACCCTTTAACGTCTGACCAAACTGCGGCGCGCGGCGCGGCGGCGGAAGGCGAAATGGCGACGCTGGCGTGCGCGGTCGCTGAAAAAAATGTCGAACATGTAAAAGATGAACGTACCGGCGACGGTCGTCGCGATCATCTTGTAGGCCGCCGTCTCGGCGAAGGGCACGAGCGACGGCTGGCTCAACAGGCGGTGGAGAAGCACGATGAGGGCAGCGTCGAGCGCGACCGCACCGGCTAAGACGGGGATTCGCGCCAGCGGGTTGTCGAGCATCACGCGCGTGACGAGCGCAGCGATCAGGTAGGCGATCAGCGTCTTGGAAAAACCGTTTGCGCCGAGCAAGCCCTTGCTGAAAAAGTCTGTGGCGAGTCCGGCTGCGAACCCGACGATGAGCGCCTGCACCACGTCGCGCCGGAGCGCGAAGTAGGTGACGACGATGAGCGGCAGATCGAGGTGAACCAGCGGCGACCAGACGAGACGCAAGTTCGTCTGCAACAAAACGGCGAGCGCGACACAAACGGCGATCTTCAGTTTCATAACTCGTGAATCGTGAATCGTAAATCGTGAATAGATTCAATCCGGTTTTCTCTATTCACGATTTACGATTCACGATTTACTTTCTTTCTCTATCCGTATTCGAAGGCGTGGTCGTAGGCGGCGGGGTGCGCGGCGGCGGATGGTAGAGCAACACCGCGACCTCGCCGAGTGAATTCAAACGCGCGCTCGGTTTCACTTTGATCTCGTGAGGGGAAGTGGCCGACCCCTGCTTGAACTCCACCACTTGCCCGACGCTCAAGCCCGCCGGGTAGATGCTGTCTTGTCCCGTCGTCACGACGAGGTCGCCCTGTTTGACCACCTCCAGCCCTGAGACGTAGCGCATGTCGAGCAGACCGTTGCTGCCGTAACCGCGCACCGAACCCATCGCCTGCGACGCGCCGAGTTGCCCGACCACCGCACCAGCCGCCGCGCGTTCGTCCGTGATCAAAAGCACCTGCGCCGTGACGGGGCTGACGCCGATGATGCGCCCGACGATGCCTTCGTGCGTCACGACCGGCATGTCTTTCTCGATGCCCGAAGAACTGCCCCGGTTGATCATCACGGAGTCGAACCACTCGGACGGGTCGCGGGCGATGACGCGCGCCGTGACGGTCTGGTAGCCGCCCTTTTCCCTGAAATCGAGGAGTCCCCTGAGCCGTTCGTTCTCGTCGCGCGCCATCTGCGCCGAGCGCAGTTCGGTTTCAGTGTCGGCGAGTCGGCGTCTGAGGTCTTCGTTCTCGGTGGCGGCGCGGTTGAGGCTGCCGAGGTGTTGGAAGAACCCTGCGCCCGCGCCGGTCGCGCCCGAAAAGAGGCTCTGCACCGGCGAGGCCACGGCCTGCGCCCACACCTGAATCAGACGCTTGTGCCCCGACTCGTCGCGTGCCGACACCGACATCAACACCAGATTCACGCCGAGCAACGCTAGCAACCACAGCGGCGCGCGTTGCCTGATCTCTTTCTGCGTTCGCGTTACAGCCATTGCAAAACAGAGGCTAGAGGTCAGAGGTCAGAGGCCGGTAAGAAGCAGTTTTTTAACTGACCTCTAACCTCCGACCTCTTCTTTTAAGTTCCGCTCGATAGGGTGTTGTCCCACTTCACACGTTTGAGGAGGTTGAAGTCCGAGAGCATTTTGCCCGCGCCGAGCACGACGGATGAGAGCGGGTCGTCGGAAACCGAGACGGGGAGTCCGGTTTCGATTGAGAGCCGCTTGTCCAGATTCTTCAAGAGCGCGCCGCCGCCCGTGAGCACGATGCCGCGCTCCACGATGTCTGCGGACAACTCCGGCGGCGTGCGTTCGAGTGCGACGCGCACGGCGTTGACGATGGTCGAGATCGAATCGGCGAGAGCCTCGCGCACTTCGTCGTCGGTGATCGTGATGGTCTTGGGGATGCCTTCGATGAGGTTGCGCCCGCGCACGTCCATCGAGAGTTGTTCGTCGAGCGGGAAGGCCGAGCCGAGATTGATCTTGATCATCTCGGCGGTGCGTTCGCCGATGAGCAGGTTGTATTTGCGTTTGATGAAACTCGTGATCGCCTCGTCCATCTCGTTGCCCGCGACGCGCACGGCGCGCGAGTAGACGATGCCTGAGAGCGAGATGACGGCGATGTCGGTCGTGCCGCCGCCGATGTCCACGATCATGTTGCCGTGCGGTTCGGTGATGGGCAGACCCGCGCCGATGGCCGCCGCCATCGCCTCTTCGACGAGGTACACCTCCGAAGCCTTCGCGCGGTAGGCGGAATCTTCGACGGCGCGGCGTTCGACCTGCGTGATCTCCGAAGGGATGCCGATGACGACGCGCGGGCTGACCCACGACTTGCCGTTGTGCGCCTTGCGTATGAAGTGTTGGAGCATCTTCTCCGTAACTTCAAAGTTGGCGATGACGCCGTCTTTCATCGGGCGGATGGCGACGATGTTGCCGGGCGTGCGCCCCAACATCTCTTTCGCCTCTTTGCCCACGGCTTCCGGCAGGTTGGTGACTTTATTGATCGCGACGATGGACGGCTCGGAGACGACGATGCCGCGCCCTTTGGCGTAGACAAGCGTGTTGGCTGTCCCGAGGTCAATCGCCAGATCGCTGGAAAACAGACTGAAGAGTGATTTAAAGGCCATTAATTTTTCGATCCAAGCATGAATGAGATGCGCCAGAATGAACGTAAACAGCGCGGGTCCGGCGGAGTTCGAGGATTACATGAAATAACGCCACGTAAGTCTGACTTTCCACACACCCTGCGAGGCCCTTCTGCCTCGCGACGCCCTACGAACTCAACAAGATACAACGAAAAAGCCCAAATACTAAAGCCAACAGGCTCAAATTGCGGATTTTAATGAGGAAATTCGAGTTTGAGACGGCGACCGCGCAGGTCTGAGCGTCTTCGAGTCGCAGGAGGGCGAACCTTAGTGTATGACTTTAACAGTTCGGATTACGACTTCGAGGCTGTCCTGTCCTAATAAAGTTGGTAACTAGACCGCCTGTAAATACTTGATTCTATATTCTACATCGACAGGGCTTTTTGGTTAAAGTTGGTAACTAGACCCGCCGCCCCATCCCGCTCATCCTTCACACGCTGCTAATAAAGTTGGTAACTGAACGTTGGTAGAAGCGGTGGGGACTTGTATTTTGGCTAACTGTTAAAGACATCAGTGCTTCTGGATAGCTTAACTACTGATGGGGAAAAGCGACCTGTGTTGTCGCAATCGCGCCACGTTCGAGCAACATATTCATCTTGATGGTTGGCGCGATGCCTGCGAAGATCGTTGTTTCCTTGATGATTTCTTACGCCGGCGAAGGGGCGCTGCCTGCGTAGGTGAGGGTGCTGCCGTCGCTTCCGGCTGTGTCCCCGGAGTAGGCAATGGCGTTGCTGAAGTTGACGGGGATGGACTTGATAATACCTCGCGCGGGGCATCATTTGGAGAGGTAGTCGGTGCAGGTACTGGCGAAGTAGTTGGTGCAGGGGCAAGATCCTGATCCGCCAGTTTGTACTGAACGTACTGAGCGTCGAGCCACTTGTTAACAGGACTTGCAATCCATTCCGAAACTTTTGTGCAAGTGACAACTATCAGGACGACTGTGACTAAGTTTAGCAACAGGTTCATGGGAACCCGTAAATCACGGTCTTTAGTTTCATCAATAGTTATGGAGTAAATATCAGAGGATAAAGTTTCTGTAACTCTATCATCATGCTCTTTAAGATAGGCATGTTTCTGTTCTTCTGTAGCATGCCCTTCATCCAAGACTTTGTTTATCTCTTCGCGGCGTTCCTTGGCAACATCTTCATACTTTTTACGATGTTTGAGTCGCCACTTGAGTAAAGTCTTAAGAAGTAACCAGTTTTGAACGCGCGGTGAAATTCTGTACCGCCGGTATGCAAACCACAGCGGCAGCGCGAGCGGCCAGAAGACCAACTGCCACATTCTGTATTGCCACTGAGGGCGAAAAGCGAGCAGCACATACCAGCAGGTGTTAAACAAAATCGGCGTCAACAGGTTCAGAAAAATGATAACCGACCAGCTAAACTTCTTTTGCTTCGCTCTAAGCGCGATTTCATAGAGCAGCGGGATGGTTGCTATTAAGCACCAGAATGAAGCGAAGCCGCTGACCTGCTTGAGCGGCATATTGCTCCAGAATACGGCAAGCGCAGTCAGCACGCCGATGACGGCGAGCATTTTCTGGTAGTCGTCGACAAAAGTTTTCAGGTCGATAGGATTGTCTCCAGATTTTGCCTCTTGATTTTGAACTTCTGTACTCATAACATGCCGTTCCGTGTTGTATTGACTCTGAAATAACGTATCACAGATTATACAACATTCTGCCTTACAAAGATACGTTTTACCTTCTTGTCAGGTAGAGTTGGAAAAGGCATTGCTATGACAATCAGCTAACTATTGAGATCACCAAGTGCCTGCTGGATCGCATTACTAATAGACGGCGAAAAGCGGCGGTGTCTGTCCGACATGGCGGCGCGTTCGAGTAACATGCGCCTGCTGATATGCTGGAGACTTTCACGCCGGCACGCCTCCATCCCATGCGCGATGCGGCGAAGATTATACTGATCTGATGTTTCACTTACTTCAGCGATAGCTTGTATTGTTTGTGGGATTAAAGCAGGGCTCCCATACATTCCCCTAGCGCCAAGCCGGCTACGAAGCCTACCCTTAGTAACCCTGATTAGTTTTCCGCTAGGTTTGGAGTCAAGCAAAATACGTTCGGCTTCAGCACGGACAGCCGCAGCTAACTCCACGTCGCGTTCTACCCAATTAGCAAGATGTGGCATACCTTTCTTCGAACGAGGTGCGGGCAGGTTCGCATCTAGCCACTTAGGATCATACCGTGTTAACCAGTGACAAGAGCGTGTTACCATTCTTTTAATTTGGCTACGTTTTAACTCGGGATTCGCGGCAACAACAGCTTGTATTTTGGCACGGTGAAATGCCAACCGTTCAGGCGTTACCCGCACACTTGTCGGCGTTCGCTTAGGCGGTTCCACCCCCATCGTACCCATATCGTGTCCGAATGGCGCATCCCGTTCAGGTAAGGCAAAAAAGGTTTCCGCCGAAATGTCGAGAAACTGCATCATTAAAAGGTGGTACAACGGCGGCTGTGGTCGGAACGCCTCACCATATAACCTTTTTAGCCAGTTAATACGGAGAACGGAGTTAAGTTCGGTCAGCAGGTCTGTACCGCAGAAATCGGTAAAAGCAGACTGTAAGTTGCGTCCCCGGCTTACCCATCCGTTAGCGGTTAGCTTCATAAACCCTCGGTCATGAAGCAGCCCGCGATAACGGTTATGCAGAAGCGTAAGTTCGCACGTCAGATCACGCTGTTCGAGTAACCACGCCGCATCCTGTGCGATCTGGCGCAAAATTCCATGCCCACATTCCCTGGCGTCAAGCGGGCGGACAGTCGGTGTTATAGGTACATAGGCTTCCGCTGTCACGTACTCCCGCCGCGCCAAGGTGTTAGGGGCGTAAATATCCGTTTCTTCGAGAAACGCATCGTGCTTATAGCAAACCTTCACCCCGGGCACTTGATGTAAGCGATGCCAGTAGGTTTCGCCGAATCGTTCGCGATCATCGGTAGCGCAGGCAGGGCAGAAACGCACATGTGTAAGACGGTGCGGCGACGTAACCAGCCCACATAGAAAATGTACTGATCCACGCTTACCGTCGCTCACCGCCATTATCGTCTTAAGGCGTTTAATACGATCCGGCGATAAGAACGCAGCATAAAAAGGCAGCAGCGTGTGTTCGTTAATTAGCGTGTTGACCGTATAACAATGACCTGGCGGGAGCACTGAAACTAGATGCGCTAGGTTTGCCGGAAGATCGATAGATGCGCCACCACGGGGGGTACCAAACAGTTCCCCTCCGGTGTAGTCCGGGCTGCGGTATCCCGCCCGCTGGTGATAACGGGCGACGGTACTGTAGAGAACTTCATCCGAATATGGATCGGTAAAAAAACCTAACATTAATATGTGATCTCCTGTTACGGTTAAAACACCTGTCTTTCAATGAACTCCCTTGCTGGTCGAATAAACCCTGCGCCTTTCAGGGCATCGTAAGTGGTCGTGTTGTGCTTACCAACGAGGGGGCGTAAGACAAGCGGCAGACTGCCTTCTATCGCTGTGCCTTGTGCTTTCCGCGCTTGACGGGCACTCTCCCTTGTTGCCTTTGCTGCGACGTAGAGTGTCGGTTGAATAGCCTCTTCTACTGGCGTTCCTGTATTCACTTCCGCATCCGGCTGCGCTATTAGTTGCATGACGGGCGACGAGTCTAGCTTGCCTGCAACATGCACGCCGCTGCCCTCCGGCAGCGCACGAAGATAATCTTTGAAGAGCGTCGGGTAAACATCTTCGTAAGTTTCCAGCGCGCCCTTTTCGCCGACCTTTAATGCCTGCAGAACGCGACGCAGCATGCCGAACTTGTCCCGGGCCGCTGAGCGGATAACGTCCGCCGTGATCTTTTCCCCGCCGCTTTCGATGGCGCGCTCTTGCGCGAACATAAACAGTTTTACGGCGAGATCCGTGATGCCCTGTGTTTCGTCGTAGAGCACATCGACCAGCTTGGAGGATTTTTCAAAGGGGCTGGCATGCCGCAAATACTGGAAGCGCCACAAGGACTCAACAAATAATTGCCACTGGTCATCGCGCGCCATCCGATCCCAGATAAGGTCGCCCTGACCAGTGCCGCGCCGCATTTGGCTGAAGTCGCCGGATAAAACAGGGAGCGCCTTATAAGTACCGATCAGCACGACGGGCACGCCGATGGTATTAACCAACTGCGTGAAGAAATTCAGCATCCGTTCCGCGCCACCAGACTTCGCTAGATTCAGGCGCTGTATTTCGTCGATGACAAGCACGCCTAGATGGTGGTTGGCGGCGACGGTCGCCATATTGGAGCGCAGTTCGTCCTGAATCGTGCGCCCTTTGGCATAGTTCCGTTCATAAGCTGTCCCGAGCACTCTATCCACGGTCTTGAAAAATTCAATACACAGCCCGCGCGGGTTTCCATCGAACGGGCAGTCGAGTTTCAACCATGTAAGTTGCGCCTGTGTAAATGCCCGGTCGCCGAAATAACTGTGCCTGATAATCTGCGGGTAGAGCTTAAGAATTCGTGATACGGAAACGGTTTTGCCGACGCCGCTAATGCCCACAAGATGGAATCCAGCCGCTAATGCTTCAAACCCGCCGGGTGCAAAGTCGGGCTGGTCATCATATTGATCAAAGCTAGCTTGCCGCAGCCGCATATCGCGCCAGTAATTCGAGGTAAAAGGATTTCGCGCCACGTACCCGATCCGAATCAGATTAGAGAAGCGCCGCTGTAAATCCAGGTGTACGCCCAGAGGCTGAAAGAACCGCATCCCAGTCTGAACCAAGTGCTGGCGGATATGATCGGGTTGACGTTTAAGGGCTTCGTTATAATCCGGAAAGTGTCCGAGGCTTTCCGCCGCCTGTTCGGCGGTCAGCACCGGTGGTAGCGCCTCTATCAAGGGGTTTCCCTTGTATTCGGACACAACCTGTTCGACGTATTTCGCAGACACGACCCACGCCGCGCCGGCCGGGCTTGAGGGTATCTGCTGTTGAACTTGGTCAGCTTTCTGTGTCATCGGTACCGCTCTTCCACGCCTTGTTACGCAATTTTCTAAGCAGGTCATTCCGATTTGCTGTTGGCACGTAGCCTTCGTCCTGGGCTTCGGAGTGCCCGCTAAATGGCACGACGTTGCCCCCAGTCGCCGCCGGAGTATCTGTTTGACCTAAATGCCAATCGCCGCTTTCACGTTCCGCCTCGCGTTCCTGCTGGCGGTTCGCGCGAATATTCTTCAGGCGTGATCCCTTGCCTTGGAATCCGGCGCGCCGCCGTGCCAATTCGGTCTTTTCCTTTGCTTCTCCGACGACCTGCTCACGCCTTGCATGTAAGGTCGTCCGTGCCTGAAGAGTGCGGGAACGTGACGCCTGCATAGCCTGAAGTTCAAGCGCGAAAAAGTCCTGTGCGTCATACAAGTCCTGATGACGGAACGTCCGAGAGCTTTCAGTCAGGTTGCACTGTTCCAACCCTAACCCGCCGTCCGTCCGCAGGTAGACGTAGTCAGTCGAACGCGGGTCAAAAGCAACTTCAATTTTCCAGTTGCCCCGTATGCGCGCCCGCGAGAACCATGCTTCGCGGATTGCCGTGTCGCTGGTGTAATAGAGTTGATTCTCGAAATGAATACCGCGCGGTGTGACCGAACACATCTTACGCGGCAAAAGGTTAAGCCGGATGATCTCTTGCGGGCGTTCGAGCAGGTGACCGTTGCGGGTGATGCCCCAGTTCCACAGTTCGAGCGGGTAAGGTTCAACGTGATCGGGAATCATGAATACGTCCTTTTTATAATCCTTTAGATATTCATCCATGTTGTGTAGCAGGACGCGATAGATTAAAAGCTCGCGGAACTCATTCAGCGTTAAAACAGCGTCCAAACGGTCATCCGGATCACCTGGTACTCGTTTCTTGTGTACAGCGCCGGGTATGAATTTAATGAATCGCTCATTGGAGACGCCAAAGCTCCGCTCGACCAATCCCTTCAGGTCGCCTCTATAGGGCGAAGTATTGTGGACGCGCATGCCGAGCGAGTTGACCAGATTGCTGGCATCGTAGTTTTCAAATTCACCCCGGTCAGCGAGCACCCCTTCCGGTAGGTGCCGACATGGCCATTCATCTTCGGTAATCGAAATGCCTTGTTCAGCGCAAAAGGCGACCTTGTCCCTAGTCGCATTATCGAGCGCGAGCATGGCTCCTATCCAACTCGGGCCTTCCAGCGATACGGCGATGCCAGTGAAAGCATGACTAAATACATCCACGCAGTGATATACGACGGGCCGCCCGATCAAACGTGTGCGGTCGAGGGCGCTTACCAGATTGGCGTCGGCTATGGTCGCGTCAATCTGGTAAAGGGAACCCGGGCCAAAGCCCATCTGTGTTGAGTCGCCGGTAATGGCGCGGGCTTTAAGTTCGTGTTCTCGCGCGCCATGACGGGACCGGTGGGCGCGCACCGGGTCGCAGTGAACGCGCTCATACCAATATCGGAACTGGTCAAACGTCGGGAGCCGTTCTGCTGGTGGGAGGACGGGGATGAAACGGTGTTGCTCGCCCGGTTTTGGCAGATGCTTCGGATCCGGGATCAGCTTTTCAGCGAAGAACCTTTCCAGCGTCAATTCATAGGCGACTGACAACGGATGTTTATCTTTAGTTTCGTAATATCTCTTAATGCCTCGTTCGAATCGGCGCTCGATCTCAGGCGTAATGCGGACGCCTGTCCGTTCGGTAGCGACGCGTGCGGTGGCACTGGGCTTACCGAGTCGTGAAGCCGTGTGTTCATCGCCGTCAAGCGCCAACCGGCGCTTACCCTTTCCGCCTGACCGCGCATAAGCGGGGAGAAGGGCATTCTTAACCTGACCGGCTTGCCAGTAGCGACGCAGATAGGCATAGATCGTCTTTTTTGGCGTTCCTTTTTGCGCGGCGGCGTGGGCGATATGCTGTCCACGATGTTTGCTATTGATGAGGAACTGGACGTCGCTATCGGTGATCAACTCTTCGACTAATATCCATGCCGCATCTCGCCGCTTTTTATGCAGCGCCTTGATGTCGTGTTCTGGACGACGCAACGCAGCGAACTCTGGTGGTTCGGGTGAGACGATATAGGCATTGCCTTCGGCAAGCGCCTGCGCCAGTTCGCTGTAGGTTCGCAAGACCGGCATGGCGTGCCCATCGTAAACATCAATCGTGACAACTTGAAACCGCTCCGCATCCATCCACAGTAAACGCTCGGTGCGAAACTCTTGCGCTCCGGTTTCACTCGTCCAAGCGACGAGTACATTCACGGCAAGGGAAGTCGCTACATTCATGCTGCACCTCCTGCAAGTCTTAGCACCCCGTGGTTCGCGGCGAAGCCGGTTACCTCTAACGGCGTTGCCGGATATATTCGGCGCATTATGTCGACCTGCCATTGGCGATTAGCCAGCAGATGGCGCACGGCGGTTAAGGCGGTTCCTGGCTCCATTCCTAGCTTGTCATCACACTCAGATGTTAGGTCACGAAGCGGCAGCGTGCTTGCTGTGATACGTGGTGCTAATACCGTCTCAACGCGCTGTATCATGTCTACTGTCACCGGGGCGATGTTGCGGATGTCGCGGCAGCGATGTAGCCATTCGACGTTTTTAACGAGTATGTTATCGATCTCTAGTTCGGTGATAATGCCCCACTCAATGTCTCGGCTTGCCCAGTAGGCGCGCTCAATCTCTAGGCGTTCGAGGACGCCGTTCTTCCGCAGGCTTTCGCTATACATGACGGAGCGCGCGTGGTCGGTTGTTTCCAGCCCGTGCTGTACCGTAACCACAAAGTCGGTCGTCAGCGTCCCGCCGGTTATCAGGTCATTCGGGTGCGGGATGCCAAGCAGTTCAGCGGTAGCACGAGTCTCTTCTTGATCGAGTGGGAACCGTTCGCGGATATCGACGACCGTTTCAGCCCATTCGAGCGTGAAGAAAACTGCGAGTTCCAGCTTGCTGAATAAGTGATGTTCGCGCCCGGACTTCCAGCCCCAGATGCGGGTTCCTAGACCCTTTCCCGCATAGTCCTGCACGAACAATAGAGGCTTGTAATCTGCGCCCCGCCCGACCCCGCGTCCAAGTCTGCGCGTCTTATTACTGGCATGTTTACGGTCACGTTTCGCCATAGTATTGCTATCGTTTTTAATCCTTTAAGAGCCTCTCATCGCACCCATCACCATCTGCAAAAAGCGCCCATCCCGTAATGGTCAGGTCTGCATTCTCGTAGTAAACTTCGAGTACGATGTCAGGAAAGATGCGGCTTAATTCCGCGAGAGCGGCGCGCGGCGGTGAGCCTACGCTGTTAAAGGTTAATTCAAGCGGAAAGTTCTTGTTGTATTTGCATAGGGAGACATTTCTTACTGTGCCCCATATATCCCGCGCCCAGTCGTCCGCGTTGGCATATCCCGTAGCCACGAGGCAATCGAATTCAGCCGTAGCCAGCACTTCTTGAAAAGACGCTAGTTGTCTGGGGAAGCATTTCTTGATAACGGTGGCGAGTTCATCTGCTTCCGCCGCGAGTTGAACTGGCAGGGGTATGGGCAGAATCTTGTTCAAATCAAAAAAGTAGTTAAGCGAGCCATGTTCGCCTCGGATAAATTCGAGTAGCTCATGGACGCGCTCTGCTTTACCTTTAAGGTTCATGATGTTCATGATCTGATCCGACACCGTTTATCTCCCTGTCTTACCCATCTCACACTTGTCGTTTTAGTGTGCCCACAGCCGCGCCCGAAGTTCCTGGGCCTCTGGGTCGTCCCACCCGTAAAAGTGGTATTCGAGTTCGCCATCGCTGATGAGTGAGCGCCCGATGAACCTCCCGCCTTCATCGATGTATTCGAGTTGGATTTTGATGGGTGGGAACAGCTTGCTTAGCGCCAGCAGCGCCGGGACGATTGGCGTCTCGTGGCTCTTAAAGCACAACTCGCCCTGCTTTCCGGCGATGGCCTCAACGGCGAAGACGTTACATGTAGTGCCCCATTTGTCGAGAGACCAGTAGTACCAATTCAAATGACCGGTCTGGTGGCGACACTCGAACTGCGCTTCGACAAGATGTTTGAACGGCTTGTTCCGGTCAACCTTAATGGGCAACCGCGCGCTGGCAAAGCGGCATGTGAGCACCGCCGTGCGCCGAACGATGTCCGGCATCGGCACTATAGCGTTGAGGTCGAACAGTTCGTTCGGCGTATCCGGTGCGCCTTTTATATGTTCTATTACTTCGCGGACGTGGTCTGGAGTGCCGGTTATGGTCATATGCTGTGTTACATGATTAAGCATTACCTTCTCCTATTTGCGTTGACAGTTAAGCCTTCCGCGACGCCTTTACGATGGGCAGCGCAGGTAAAATTTAGCGACGATGTTTGGATTAGGTCTTGTGCCTCGGATTTAGGCGGCAAGGCAGGATGGCAGTGGACTTTACACTGCCGACCGGGAATGTATAATGTGCAGGCATAGACGCCTTTCCGGGGGCAGCATCCGTTGGCCTAGTAAACTTTCTGGATGCTGCCGCCTGTTAGGTTGTTTGGGAGCCGGTCGCAACCGCGACCGGCTTTTTATTGCGAACTACTCATCGATCAAAGCAAATTTGTTAGCGCCTGTTCTTCGGAATCTGCTGCCCCGCGCGACGTAGCGCGACAGCGAGCTAGTTAGCACTTGCTTCTGCGCGTCAAACCCTTGCTGTTGCAGAATGCTTACGATCTGATCAACGTGGGTCTCACCATGAACTTTCAGCACGTCTGCGACTTCATCCATCAAAGACCGCTTTCGCCTGCGGCGGCGGGGCGTTACCTGCTCGATGCTTTCGCCGCGCAACAACGCCCGCGCCTTCCGCAACGATTTCAACGCCTCCCGCGTCGTAGCTAATTCCTCTAACAGGCGACGCTCTTTTTCTTCGGCTTCCGAAATCGAAGCATCAAGGTTGTCCATTGATTGCCTTTCAGAAGTTGCGGCTATTTTAGTGTTGCGGCTTTTGTTTGTCAACTAAGAAGGCCGCACTTGCTACCGCAACAATAGGTATGAGATCGGTTTTAGATGATAAACGTCATCTTATGAATAACTTGTAGTTATTCGGACGCTCGACGGCTACTTTGGCATAAAGCAATTTGCGGCATTACAGGCGCGGTCGTAGCGTTTGCCGCAACATGCGTATATATACCGCAGCGTGTGCATTCGCACAAGCATTTTCTATAAACAAAGCCTTGTCGGTTTGACAAGGCTTACGATTAGCTTCGAGTTATAAAGTTAAGACCGCCGCGCCTTCCCCTCAAGGCGCGGCGGTCAACCGGCATGGACGCGCTCCCATCCCGTATCTACATCTTTAGTAGCCGCCTAACAGTTTCAACCAGACGTCCGACATCATTTGGCTTCCGTAAGAACGCATCTACGCCAGCGCTCCTTGCCTCCGGTTCGCCATCACTCGCCGAGAACATAATGATCGGTGTCTGTCGGCGATGCTGGAGTTGCCGCGCATAGCGCACCAACTCTAATCCGTTCACGTTCGGCAGATGATTGTCAAATATTAGGAGGTCATAACGGGCAGCACTCGCCATCCTGCTGATTGCTACCGCACCATCCGAACACATCACGACGCGATAGCCCTCCTGCTCCAGCGTATCTTTCACTGCCTCAGCCACTATCTTGTGATCTTCGACGTGCATGATGGTGATGGCTTGGGCAGCTTTTGATACTCTGCACTCTGATATGTTTCGTTGACTGGTAAAGCGTATGATACTGCGCCTGCGCGGCGCGGTTCGTAGGTGTTGTAAGTCTTTATGCCTGCCATTAAGCAGTGCTCTCAGGCTGTTATGGTGCGGGAAACCTAGAAGGCGCGCTGCGCCAGTCAGTAGCCCTCCTGCATCCTTTAATGCGCGTGCAATTAAGAACGCTTCGTAGCGATGAATCTCATTCCAGAACTTACCGTCTGGGGATCATTAACTGGCAGACGTCCTATTCGGCGAAGAACGACTCGTCGCATATATCGACCGCCACCGAGTACATCCTCGTCTATGCGAATAACAAGAGTGCCGCAATGACGGGGCTACTGGAACGAACGGTGGCGATGGATATGCGCTACAGCAGTCGGGATGGCGATCCGAACCCGTGGAAGGGCGGCGACTTAAGCGCCAAAGCCCACCCTAATCCCGAAGACTACGGGATTCAGTCCCCCTTCACGGGCGAGATACACTACCCGCCAGGCACACGGCGATGGGGTCTTCGCAAGTCTGAAATTAAGCGGATTCTGGAACTATGGGGCAGTGCCTATACCCAGATGAAAGACCCTAATTCGACACTCCCATCACTGGTTCTGGAGGGTACAAAACTCAAAGACGGGAAGCTGTCGACGCCTGCTACGATACTTAAAGAGACCCGGAAACGTGCCATAGAAGTCCGCGATTCCGGCGTGTGGCCCGAGATCTATTTTGCTTCCGACGGCGAGGGCAGACCTGCCGCGAAGGTGTATCTCAAGGACGTTAAGAAGGGGCGCATTCCGCTGACCTACTGGGCGGACGAAGACTATGCGTCTCCCTTCGACATGGGCAGCCAGTCTTGGGATCACACCGAAAGCGGGCACAGCCAAGCCGCCCGCAACCTGCTGGACGCCATCGTCGGTTCACAGCACAACTTCGATACGGCTAAGCCTCTAAGATTAATCGAGAAGATCGTCCAGTTGTGGTGCCCGCCGAACGGTACGGTGCTTGATGCCTTCGGAGGTTCAGGCACAACGGGTCATGCCGTGCTGGCACTGAATAATCAGGTGGAGGAATCCAGCCGGCGCTTCATCCTGATTGAAGGCGGCAGCGGGCGGGATCGCTTCTGCAACACGCTGACCGCCGAACGTGTGCGACGCGTGATCACGGGCAAGTGGGACGTCGGCAAACAGCCGCCTTTAGCAAGCGGGTTCACCTATTACGAAAGCGGCGGGAATATTACGCGAAAGGTGATTATGGAGTCGGCGCACGAGCAGCTCGCCGACATCATTTTGCAGTCCGCAGACGACGTCGGTGACCGCATAGACTGCCGGTTAGAAAACCCATCAGGCTATGTGATCGGCAAAACCCGCAAGGGCAACGCCATCGCGCTGGTGTGGCGGAACACGCAGGTTCTGACTAACGACATCTACTATAAGATTCTGGCTGAGACGAAAAAGCTAAAAATGAAAGCGCCCGTGTTTATCTACGCCCGGGCCAGCGACGCCGTCAACGATGATGGCTACCAGTTCTGTCTTATTCCCGATAAGATTTTAGCCGCGCTGGGCATCCGCAACGGCAATGGCAACGGGTCGGAGGGCGAGGAATGATAGAAATAGTCTTACGCCCTTTCCAGCGTACCGCCGCCGAAGAAACCTTAATCCCGCTAGACATGTATGAATACGGTCGGGGCACTCTGCCCAGTGGTATTCCCTACCCTGCCGTTCGTTTGATCAGTGCTATTACCGGCGCTGGCAAAACGCCGATTCTGGCAAAGGTGGCGAGCGGTCTGAAGGACTCGATCATCCTTTGGACGACGCCTGCTTCAGCGGTGATCACGCAGACGGCTTATAAGCTACAAAACCAGTACCGGCATATCTTGGGCGACGACGTTAAAGTTTACAGCGTTGATACCATGACGCCCGATCACTGGAACACCGTCCTCAACGCGCCGTCCGGTATTTCGATCCTCGTCTGTACCGTCGCTCTTTTTAACATCGAAGATAAAGAGGGACGTTCGATTCACGATAGCGGTCGGTGGACACAGCTAAAGGAGAAACTGTTCGGCGGTAGCCGCGAACGGAAGCGGCTGTTCGTAATTTACGATGAAGGGCACAACCTGACCGCGCAACAGGCTAACCTCCTGCTTGAACTGTCGCCGCGTGCTGTGATTATGGCGTCGGGCAGCGACCAGAAGGGCGGCGGTCTGTCGGCGCTTATGCATACGGGCGGAAGACTATGGGCAGAAGTAATTCCAGAGTTGACTACGAAGGTCGAAACGCCGCAGGTAGTCAAGGAATCTCTGTTAAAACGGCGGATTGAACTGGCGGATTGCGACCTTGATCGGCGCGCCATTCTGGATCGCGCGGTTAAGCAACGGCAGCACTTGGAAGGTCTGGTCGTTGCGCGAGGCGAAACCGATAAGCCCATCGCCTGTTACGTTGTTAGCGACACGAAGTCCGGCATTGAAGTATGGGATGAGTTGCGCGCGTTAGGCGTCCCCGCCAACAAAATCGCCGTCCACTTAAGCGGGGCGAAGAAGGCTGTGGAAGCCGACACGACGCACCCGCGTAGCGGTTTCTGGGATACCTATTCCGCGAAGCTGTCGCCTATCGAAATTCAAGATGAGGGCTTTACGCACCTCATCTGGAACAAGGCACTCAAAGAGGGATGGGATGAGCCGTGGGCTTTCGTCGCGTATATCGATGGCGTGAACAGTTCGATCAAAGACATCCAGCAAAAGATCGGGCGGTTCATCAGAAACCCGTTTAGAAACGAGGCTGGTGACCCGGTTACACCATCTGACGAAGAGCTTCAAACCGCCTACTTCTATCTGCGACAGGACAATGAACAGTTCAAACAACTGCTAACGGAAGTGAAAAAGGATATGACGTCCAAGTACCCGGGCGTCATCGAGATCTCTACGCTTAAGCGGGTGTATCAGGAAATCCCGCCGCGCGAAGTGGTCACTATCCCGAAACTGCTCGTCCAAGCGAACCGGCGCAAGCTGGAGAAACTGCTGGACGAATCGATACTAAGACCGGCGCGCAAGGACTGCGTGGCTAAAGGGACGATTATTACGGGCGCGGTTGATCTTGAGTCGGAACAGATCGTTATTCGGGAAGCCGAAAAGTACGGCACGATGGTGCAGGCGACGGTGGCGGAAGTGGTTAAAGAGGCGTTACGACAAGGCGACCGGCGGCTGATCGATAAGGGCTGGCTGGATTCGAGTGTCTGGGATAACGCCAAGATGCGGACTAAGATCGCTTACTCATCGCCCGCGTATAGCCAGATTAAGGCGCAGGCGGAAACTTTTCTGGAAAAAGTACCCGTATGCCTGGAGATCGTCGAAACACAACTCCAGTGGGAAATCTGCCCTGTCAAAATAGCGATACCGCGCGATGGGGAAACCGACCCAAAGATCGTGGAAATGGTGCGGGAAGCCAATGCCCTGCACGAAGTCTATAACGGGCTAAATGATGATGAGCGGGAAGTCGCTCATGCGCTGGGCAAGGCGAAATGTAAGTGGTTTCGGAACCCGGCTAACGTCGGTTACGGCATCGGGCTAAAACGGGCGTCGCTTGGCAGCACGACCTTCTACCCGGACTTCATCGCCATCAAAGACGGGCGCTACTATTTTATCGAACCCAAAGGGGCGCATTTGTTGGAGGATACGAAACTCTCCAAGCTGCTACAGTTACCGGGCAGCAACTTCGATATCTTCGTGATCGTCAGCACCGATGATGGGCGCAAAGACGTTTATACGACCACTGGTAAGAAGAATTTCGAGTCGGCGGAAAAGGCAGTGAACTGGATACTGGAACAGTGATAAAAAGGCGGCTAAGGATGCATACCTACCGTATATTTTTGAAAAACGGAACTTCATTCACTATTAACGCCGGTAACATCCAATTCACTACTGAAGGGGAGGTCGAGGTGTTTAATGAAAGTGGTGAGAAATATAAGGACATCTACATTCAGGCGTTGGAGGTCGCCGCTGTCATCTCGGCGGAACTTTTGTCAGATGTCAAAGACGCCACCACTTCTTGAGCCGATTCGTCACGGAGCCGCACTTCTTGTCCCGAAGTAAACACTAGCCGCGCACTCTTAACGCTGCCATCTTCGTTATGGGAGAAATGCAGGCAGGCGACATGTTCCGGGTTGAAGATCAGGTTCGATGTAATGGTAAACATTATTGCCTTCCAACGACGTTGTTGCATAAAAGGCTACGGAGACGGGAGTGCTGGTAATCTTGAGGTGTGAAACGCAAGAATACGAAAAGCACGTACCGTCTCCGTAACTGGAG
>Ga0307513_10002097_pt1:25000-27997 | contig 27997 bp, 18 predicted proteins | sample 15_EM_MG_FD_202174 | JGI IMG/M metagenome (GOLD analysis project Ga0307513, IMG submission 202174) | Populus trichocarpa ectomycorrhiza microbial communities from riparian zone in the Pacific Northwest, United States - 15_EM | ecosystem: Host-associated > Plants > Roots >... | reverse complement strand
TGGACTATGCTATGTATGAATGATCTTTTCTTTTTCATAGGAGATCCTGGTCCTTTATTTATAGTTCTTGCATTAACCGGTCCGGAATTAGGTGTAGCTATATCACAAGCTCATGTTTCTACGATCTCAATCTGTATTTACTTGAATGATGCTACAAATCTCCATCAAAGTAGTTATTTATTTATAATTGAATAAAAGCGAGGAGCTTTTAAGCGTACCGAATTTACGGGGGGAAGGAGCGAGAACTTCCCCCGAAAAAAAGATTCCGAGCACGTCTGGTCAAAGTCTATCTTGTCTTTACCACGAGTCATTTTCCTTGGCTAACAAGAATTTTCGTTTTGCACATATCCATTAGGTTCTTCAATTTGCTTTCTCCCTCATAGAGGAAATAAGTAAGGAGGTATACTATATTTATCCGCTTATTGGAACTCCTTCTAATGACCTACGCATCCTGTTATCATTTCCAGTTGGACGATCTATTAATCAAATTGGAGGAAGAAACGAACTCTTTCATTTTTTTTTAGGGCAGTCACCATTGACTTCTTTAGGGGCTTGGAGCAGATGAAACCCTCCTTCTTTCTTCTCGGTCCGCTTTGGCTCCTGATCTTGAGCTCGCTGTTCTTGGCCTAACCTTTGGCTCTGATACCACTTGTCACGGCGCTAAGTCTTTCAAGACCACAAACCGCGGCACCCTGCTAACGGTCCGCTGTACCAGAGTCAGCTGAAAAAGCCCTTTCTTATTAGTCAAGCCTAAACGTCCTTATTGAAAACTAAAGCGCTAGCGTACTTTAGCAAGAAAAGAAGGACAATATAGGAACTGCTTCTAAGATAGAATAACAATAAAAAACATTTCTTAAGTGAGGTTCTTTACAACCAAATCAAGAACAGAACCTTTAGGCGACACCAAAACCATTCTCATTGCCTTTCTTTTTTCCCTGGGAACTAGACTCGGGCCCAAATGGTAGGTTTCAAATCTTTCTCCCTTCGCTGACTCTTTCTCTTCAGCTTCAATTAGAGAGCAACAACTTGAGCATTTTCCCGGCAAACTTAGAAATTCTTTGATTCGTTCGAGCGACGGCTTGTGGGGCAGGAATAATAGGGCGGAGCAAGCCGGAACTGGCCAACCAACTCTACCATCCTTTCTTTATTAGTTAGTGCCAGCTCTCCCCCTTTAAGAAAAAGGGGAATCTCTTTCCTACTGCTATTCCTAGTTCCACTATGCCCTACTCCTAATTCCCCCACCATATACGGCGCGTCGGTTTTTCAAAGCCAACTATCGAGGTGGGGTCCTTTCCTCCATTTGGTAGTGGGATGTGGAAGTCCAAGAATTCCCCGCTTCTTTCGCATTAATCCGCGGAGTATAATGACTTATGGATTGGTAAGTCAATGATCTCCTCTCTCCAAATCAAAGAATTAGTATACCAATTATGTCCACCCGAGGGGGGCAACAAGGGTTCGACGAGAAAGAGCTACGAAAGAAGGCAGCATAAGCTTTCATTTCTTTGATTCCACTTCTTTCTGTGCATAGTAAAAAGGAGTTTGCCGGGAAGCACAACATGAACCAATGAAGAAAGGGTTATGGCCGCCACTATGACTCCAGTACCCCTTTACCAGGAGATAGTTTGACCCATTATAACAACAGATATGAGTCAAAGGAGTGTTTTTCGTCAAAGAACAGGCTAAAGGGCGATCACCCAAGCAATTGATTCGGTTTCGCAAAGATCTTTCTATCCGACAAATTCACCAGCGGTTCAGATCTAATGAGCGGAGGGAAGTCTTAATTCAAAAAGGCACCTGCGCCAAAACTTCTTCAGAAAGGGGGGAGTTGAAGCTATACATATAAAAAATGCATGTTGGTTGATGAATGGGCATCTCTGACTTTATTGGGTGGTTTCATACAGAGGTTTCGCTTCCTTATCCTCTCTCTTTAAGCAGATGATGCATGCTCTTCCTTCTATAGCGGTGATAAAATTCCATCGATCTCTGAGAGGTCGGAAGGATGAGAAGGCCGACATGTTAGTTAAGCTAGACTTGTCTTTATTCTTAAGCTCAAAACTTATAGTCTTTCGACAAGAATCCAAGTCTAAGTTTGAGTCGGTAGTCTCTGAGCCTTCTACTTCAACCTCTAGTCTTATTTATAAGAGAGTGAGTGAGAAGTGGGTGCTGCTGTGTAAACGTTCGTAGGATGTTCGATATTCCTATGGATGTCGGACTCTGCTGGTATCCTCTTTTCTTTGGACTTCGTCCCCAGTACCTTTCAAATAGAGCCCTGTAGAGCTCTTTTTTTGTCCCTTTTTCCGGGAATTCTTTTCCATATCATTATTGAACAAAGGAGTTCTACCCGGGCCTCAGTTTCCGACCAGGCCCGGGGAGACTGCTTGAACCCATAGAGAGCTTTCAAAGTCTGCAAACCTTGTTCTCCTCTCCCTTACCACAACCGGGTGGGGGACTCATGTAAAGTTATTCCTGTAGGTCCCCGTTCAGGAAGGCATTTTTAACATATAATTGGAACAGAGGCCAATCTCGATTCACAGCAATAGAGAGCAGGAGACGAACAGACTTCATCTTGGCTACCGGGGAAAAGGCTTCCTCGTAATCTATCCCATATGTTTGAGTGCTGTGTAATAAGCAAATTGGTAAGTAAGCGCAAAGAGTACGAATCTCTTTCTGTATTCAAGCCTGTTCCTAGTCGCTCGGACTCTTGTTGTAGTATGAGCCTTGAAAGTACCCGAAGTTCGGCAATCCGCACGAATGACTTTAAATGGATCCCTCTCTCTTAATGACTCTTCTTAGGGAGTAGGATCTGTTGCCCAGGAGCTCAGAGAAAGGTAGCGAAGTAATCTTTTCTTTTTCAAGCAAAGAGGAGTGGAGTGGCGGTCGTGCAAGCAAGCGAAGTATAATCAGAAAGCCAAAACGATTATGCAACTTGGTCCCTTCAACTACTTAGACGCAGGATAGAAGATGATGGAGCAGCATACCGGAGGAAAACAGAAGTAC
>Ga0307513_10002097_pt1:0-20000 | contig 27997 bp, 18 predicted proteins | sample 15_EM_MG_FD_202174 | JGI IMG/M metagenome (GOLD analysis project Ga0307513, IMG submission 202174) | Populus trichocarpa ectomycorrhiza microbial communities from riparian zone in the Pacific Northwest, United States - 15_EM | ecosystem: Host-associated > Plants > Roots > Unclassified... | reverse complement strand
CGCCGTTTCTGGTGTTTTAGTCACCTTTCAATGGCTCCCTTAATTATGTGCGAGGAATTGCCCTATTGAGTAATGGGAAGCGGGCTACTCCCCGAAAATGCCCCGCCCGTAGGTTCGTTTGTCGTTGGGGCTCAAAAGAAAGATTTCAAAAAATGGGATTCATTAGCTCGTTATTTAGTACGAATCGGTGAAATGAAAGAATCCATAAAAATGATTCAACAGGCTCTAGAAGGAATCCCTAATTTAAGGATTTTGAATATAGATTTCTTAATAAAAAATCTTCTCCAACTTTTGAATTGTCGAAACAAGAACTTTATGTAAGAGTCGAAGCCCCAAAAGGGGAATTGGGAATTTTTATCATAAGAGATCAGAGTGTTTTTCCTTGGAGATGGAAAATTAGCCCACCAGGTTTTATCAATTTGAAAATTATTCCTCAGTTAGTTAAAAAAATGAAATTGGCTGATATTATGACGGTAGTATAGATATCATTATGGGAGAAGTTGATCGTTGAAATGATAATTGATACAACAGAAGTACAAGCTCTCAATTCTTTTTCCAGATTGGAATCGTTAAAAGAGGTCTATGAGATCATATGGAAGCTTGTCCCTATTTTGACTCTTGTATTAGGAATCCCTTTACTAGGTTGGGAGGTGTACTAGTCATTGTTTGGTTAGAAAGAGAAATATCCGCAGGAATACAACAACGTATTGGACCTGAGCTGGCCCTTGGGGAATTCTTCAAGCTCTAGCAGATGGGAAAAAATGCGTTTTCAAAGAGAATCTTCTTCCATCTAGAGGAGATACTCGTTTATTCAGTATCGGACCATCCATAGCAGTTATATCCATTTGACTAAGTGATTTAGTAATTCCTTTTGGCTATCGCCTTGTTCTAGCCCTAAAAGTTGCCCCCCTTCCTAGTCTTTTTCTAGTCCGAGAGCTCTTCCGGGTAAAGAGGAGGGAGTCAGACCTAAAGGAAAGGGATCACCTGGCACTCCAAACCTCACCAAAACCACGAAACTGGTCGAGTGAGTCCCCCTTAACGTAGCTAAAAGAAAAAAGGTGCCCTTAACTTGATTCAATAAGAAGAATAAGAGAAGAAGAAAGAGACTTGATTGATGCTGGGAACGGGCTGAGAAATCCTTCCTAAAAGGTGAACTGAGTGTAGTGCGACTGGGTTCCTTAGCAGGCTATGCCTAGGTTCAATACACAAGGCGGAAATAGCTTAATGGCTTATTTATGCAAAAAATGTTAAGAGATTGAATCGGTTGCAGCGGAACTTGGGCTGAATATCGGAATTCCGGTGGTTCCCTTTCTTGGATTGAGATTTCCCTCCCTAGTATAAGCGCGCAGCGGATATAAACATCGGATGCAGTTTTCGCTGTTGGAGTTTCGGTTGCCGCTGCCGGAAATAAGAGAAGAGAATCAGCTGCAGATGCTTTTCATTATTGGTAGCCTCTTGCTCAGTCGTCATTAAGCCGGTCACCGGTAGGCTAAGAACCTTTCTTCACTTTCACTTGAAGGAAGCCAGCATTTGACGCTCTTAGAAGTTCTATCGTTACGGCTTTAGATAGAAAGTCTCTATCAACAATGGGCAGATTTGAGTGCAGTGACCGTTTGATCCTTTGGGCAGATGAAGCATTGTTGAACCGGAAGCTAGCTCATTAGTATCGAAGAAAGAAGGTTGGTTAGCAGACTCTAGAATGCTTTTGATAACCCATTGTATGAAAAACTTGGGACAGATCTAGTGCATTGGAACCCTGCCCAACCTATTCCCTTTATGACCATGAATCGATTTGGATGAGAAAGTCATTATAGGCATAAAGCGGAAGTCTTAGAAAATGAAAGATCCTCTAGAATGCTCCTTGCATGCATATAGTATCAAGCTTCGCAGTGACTTAGGGATTTGTTGGCCCTTTCTTGGCATTTGTCCAAATTGAAGACCGCTCTAAGACAGACAGACTTTTGGGGGGGCCTATTTGAGTCGATCATTTCCAAGATCTGAAATTTACCTTTTCGCTTTTTTCCCTCGTGCAAGAGTGAGGGCGAAGGTAGAATTTTCTTATTCTCTTTCCTTTTGGGACTTAGGGATTATAATAGACGTTGACTGAAATGGTGATTTGAGGTGAAGAAGTGGAGTGTAGAATTTACTTGAAATGGCAGGTGGTTTGACGGAGTGGAGAGGTGCCCAGGCTTGCTTGTTTTGGTACTAAAGAAGTTCGCCCTTAGTCTTTTTTTTTTTCTTTTTTGCTGACCTGATAGGATTTCATGATGATTGTGACTCGGGAGTTTTACGCTTAAGCGAAATAAAGTTGTAAACGTACAAGTACCGGCCCATTCACCACCTGTGGCAGGGTAAGTCAAACCAACCACCTATGAGAACTGAAAGAGACTCTACAGATCCCAAAGATTAGAATACGAGGGACGATTTTCGAGTATGAAGCTTTTTGGTAGTAGTCAGATAGTTGATCCAAGATTTCATAGAAGAAGGATAGGTGGTCTTTCCAAGGAAACTCAAAAAGAGTTGGCATGCTTCTTTGACATCTTGAAAGCTCGATCCGTCACCTATAATACGCCAGCTCTTGATGTGCGTATGATGATACTTTAAGATTCGACCTTGAAAGCTTCGGCTTTAAGGAAGATGGGCTTAAAGTAAAGGTTAGGGATCGCTGGGCGTTCAGTGTTCTTGTAAGAGAGGGTGTTATTTCAATATGATAGTGGCTTTACTTATTTTGCTTAGAGAAGAACGCTATTAATAAGAAGATAAAGGACAAAGCGCTGGTCACGTTACAGCTACTGTGTTGACTGTAACTATACTACGATAATTGATTTTCATTAAGCTTCCACAATCGATTCGTGAGCACAGACGATTTGATAAAAGAGGATTTCCTTGACTCATTATTCTAACGGTATAGAAGGGGATCCCCTACCCTCTATATGGGTCAAACAGACGAACAGTTCGTCGGTCGGGCTTACTTATTCTGTAGGCGGGTTGCCTCTTCTTAGTAGACCCTTTTTGAATCTAATCCCCTTATGTTTAGTAAAGGAAAGACGAATAGCTTCAAAGCTTCCTTGGGGTGATAACAGAAGAGAATCTTGGCTACTCACCGCCTAGCTTCCCTTCTTCCTAATGGACTACGAGGACCCTAGGACTGAGGACTCTTAGAAAGAAGGATTACCGTCTTGCGTACCGTACTGGCTTACCCTTCTTAAGAACAGACTGGCTGACTTCCTGGCTTTTTTTATTCAAAGAAGGCAAAGAAGGAGAGGAAAGCACAGACACAGACGGGAAGGGCCCTAACGAAATGGAGTACTTGCGCCCACTCTCGACCTGCCAGCCTACTTTCTTAAACGAAGGAAGGACAGGGCAGGCATACTCTTCGACAGACAGAAGGATTACCACTGACTTGCCTGGAAAGGCATACTCTTAGAAGGAAGGGGCAGAATTTTCGTTATCCAGACGGCTGCTTCCTTCCTTACTTCCTTTTCTGCCTTACTAATGGAAGCGCAGGACCGACTCTTAGTAGAAAGCATGGCGCCCTTGTCCTCTAACAAGCAGAAAGAGGAAAGATGGGGTACCTTTCTTGTAGACTCAAAACACTCGCTTAGACAGCTAAGTTTGTATTGCCGAGGGCCTTGAATCACAATATGGATTGGTGTTCCGATTCGAATCTCACTGTTTAGGCCTCGGAGACAGGATGATTGGGGTCTTTTTTCCTACACGCACGCCCTTGCAAGATCATCATAAAGAATGAAACCTTGTGCCATTATCACCAAAAGGAAAGACTTTATGTATTCATCGTTCCTACTCCCCCCTGCGCCTTTTGGTGAACCGGAAAGCCGTTGTTGTCCCTCTCCTCTGGTCAGGTAGTGAAACAAAAGAACGCATTGCCCTCAATAACGAGGGTTTCTGAACGCCTTTTGAGTGTCCAGTCACGAACAATCACAACACGTATTTGAGCCGTCTCGTTCTAATGGATTATGCTTGTGCTAAATCGACCGGTCCTGGAGAATCTCCGTTATTTGACTTGATGTAAGGAACCGTTACTGGCGAATCAAAAGGGTTCACTGACCATACTCCTCTATAAAATCCATCTCTCGATCACCCCACAAGAAAGGACGGGCTTTTTACATGCTCTTAAGTGATTGGTTGCTCTTTCTCCGATCTTGACTAAAGAGTGAAAATGCCATAACAGAAGTCCACAGGTCCGGTCACAAGTCCAGCGGTTAAGGCGGTTATGCAGTCATTGGAAGATCGGGTTAGGTAAGATCCTTGTCGAAGGGCATAGCAATGAAGCAGATCTTTCATTGTAGTAAGGATTAGAGCGCGGGCGTCTACTCGGACTCCATATTCTTCGAAAAGCGAGCACGGGACTCAACGCTTTAGAAAGGCCGGCCTGGTGGTCTATAAGATCGCGGCTGCTTTTAGGAGCCCCTATATAGGGTAGGGGATCCCACTTTCACTGAGCCCTATTGAGTAATGGGAAGCGAGAAGCCTCGAGAAAAAAGAAATAAAAAAATGGAATAGGGATTATATCCTTATCCTTATATAGATTCAAGAAGCGAAAGCTTCCTGCTAGGGATCCATACATAGCCATGGGGCCTTGAGAAGACCGACTTCTACGCAAAGCCTAACTACTTTGGAGCGTGAGACACGTAGGAGTTTGTTCTATTCGCTTGGGATTCTCAAAGGTCTTTTGTGTGTTCCCAGATTCGATCTTTTGGACTAGAAAGGAGCAGGTGAATCAGTCACGGTTCTTGCTCTGGTCTCGGGCGAGGGAAGCGAAGGATAAGGCGAGAGTGAAACGAAGTAGTTCATTATCAACCACTTCCTGGAACTAGATAGCCATAAATAGGCATGCAGGCAGGCTTAAGCTCTAGTTTTTCCCTCTTATGCCATGGCAGTTTACTCACTTTGGACGAAAGACAGATCTCATATAGATATTAGATATAGATCTCCTATATATCTCCAGCCGGATGAAATGAATCAGATGGGGTCTCACTAGTCGAATGAAACTCATTGCATCATCAGCAGCACCGACGAAGAAGTGGTTGAATCCGACCTTTTTCTCTCTATGGATTCCATCAGTGTTCATTTATGGGAGAAGCGAGTCAGCCTGAAAAGGAAACCCCCTAAATCTGAAGAGGGCGATAGGATCAATCAGCATTCCATTTTTCATTTCAAAAGCGGAAGGGTAGACGTGAGTTGAGGATTTGATCGATGCAATTGAGTCTGGAGTCTTCTTTACAGTTTTGTAAATAAATTATCTTGTTTGGTTTTGTTCATGCTTGGTGCCGGGTTAGATGCAGCACCACCTCTTTAAGTCTCACCTCTTTGCGGTGTGTGCGATACCAAGATGAAATCTTCCCACTTTTCTCTCTATCTAGCTGTGGTTTGAAAGATTTTGTTCGAAAGGACCAGGAAGGGGGCTAAGTAAACATCTTGAAAAGAAGGAATGAAGGCGCTATCGGGCAAAGAAATGCTCTAGTCAAGCTCAATCTCTCCTAAGCCGGGGCGGAGTGAGGAAAGCGAGTCAGGTCAAGTATATCGATAGGTTTGTTTGAAATCTGACCTGTGGGTTGAGCCAGATAAGGTTCAATGAAATTGACTTGAAACAGTGTGTGTATCTACCGTCCTTTAGAATGTAACGAATATAGGAAGTTCAGGTGAAATCCTGGACGTCACTCTTATAGGATAGTCGTTCGATAAGTTCAATCCTGGAGATTGAAGATGGAAGCTTGCTCGTACGTCACTCTTATAGGAAGTTCAGGAGAAACTGCTTGTTATAGGATAGCGAGCCACGAAATTTATCATATCAGGCCACGTGATAAGCTAATCAACTCATTTGTGAACGAGAAATGGGATATGTACTGAGATTGTCGATAGTGGAAGGTTCTTTCTTTAGGAAGGAGATGGGCTTTCTTTTCTAGTCAGGGTAGCCCTCTTAGCACGGATTAGTTCATCTTTCCGTTCAGTGGGGCTTTCAAGCCCTGCCCGTGTGCTTTACCCGTAGGTCAATGAAATGTTCATTCTTAGCTTTCTTCTACGCCCTGGAATTCACTTCTAATAGAGTTCATATTCTAGTAGCTCACTTCCTGGAGTGAGGAGTTCATTAGCTCATGAAGAATGAGGAGTAGCGATTTTAGCTCATCTCGATTGGAGTGAGGAGTTCATGATCAAGTGAAAATCGAACGGGCCGTTTGTTAGAAGTCTCAGGCTAAGTCCGAAAGTGGCGAGATAGCTCAAGTAGAAAGAATAGAGAGTACGGTTTAGTCAAGCTCATGAACTATTTAATCCGATTCACAATCCATTCCAATCTAAGCATTATGATGAGGGGGGCTAGTGAGCCAGTTTAGGTTCGAAGACAGGTAACTCAATCTCCGTAGTGGAATAGGAGGTTGCTTGCATACTTTGTTCAGACAGCCTTATGGTATGGGAGGGCACTGAATCAGAATCTAAGTCTTTATCCTCCACTCCAAACCTGCCAATCCGATCAAAAACAAGCCCAAAACACGGGGGTTGGGGATTTTTATCACATTGAGATGCTGCCTTAGGAAGAGAAATCCGAAAACAAGCAATTTTCCCGGTAAAACGCAAAAAGGCCGATTTGAGATCCCATCTACGAGCGGAAATGGACTTGCAGCCTAAAATCCCGGGAAAATGAAAGTGGAGATTGAACGCTAGAGGGCGAAGATAGGAAGCCACTTCTACTCAAGCACGGGGATTCGTTTAGTGGGAAGAAGAAGGAAAGGCACTCGAGTACTACCACAACATTCTCTAGGAGCAGGAGCTTGAATGGGACTCTTTCTTAGGGCTTGAAAGCTTCAGTGTTCTAGTGGCTTTTCATCCTTGTTCTTTCGGCTCATTCTTTACGTAGGGGAGTACGGTATCAGTCCTGGGGCTAGGAAGCCACCGCCTCTTAGAAAAGGTTGCTGACTTTGATATTGATTAGAAATCCGAATCTTATAAGTCAAAGCTTGACTAAGAAGGGCTCACCTTATTATATAAGTTATTACTTGGCGAAGAAGACTGATCTATTAGAATATCAAGGCGAAGGGATGCGGGCAAGAAGCTAATAGGATAGGCTCAATAGCTGCTCAGAAAGGTTCTAGTCAGGGCATCATCCCCGCGCTTGAAAGGTTCAGTGTTCAAGGAAACCCTGGCGAATAGAACGAGTGTTAGCGCCTTAAACTTTGAATCTCACGAGTGTTAGCCCGGAAAGAGGAGCTCATTCGTCTATCGTCGTGGTAAGACAGGAAATTTCTCATAGAAGGAGAAGGTTCAGAATGGGTAGTTTTGAGGATGTCTACTTTGATGGGGATTTAGGGATAACACATGCACATGAATAAGCAGAATACTCAATTGTTTTATTTAATATTTAAATAAAGTACCAACATAATACGAATTTAGGAATACCAATTCAGGAATACGAATACGGAATAGTAACAACAACATACTAATTAGAGGGTAAAAAAAGTAGTGAATCACTAAGAAAATAATAGGGAGGAGGAAATAACGGGAAATAATCATAATGGTAAACCAGAGTCACCGGTTGGCGGGAGTTCCAACTTCCAAAAGAGGAAGGTACGATCCATCAAATTGATTCATGAGAGGGAGGCAGGCTTTCTTTAAGCCTGTAGTAGTTGGAGTTGGAGGTGTGGCACACCAGCTTGGTCTTTCTGTATAAATGTATTTGCCGGTTGGCTGGTCAACGGTTGAGCTGTCTGGTCAATCCAGTTCTTCTTTTAAAAAAGATATGCCGGTCTGAGCTCTCTTGCTTGGGGTCCGGTAAATCCGTTTACCAAATAAATATCTCCCCCCCACCATAAAGAGGGTACACTAATCCATTTGATTTAACATCTATTCCACTTCGAGCAGTCAAATCAGAGCCTTTAAGAGATAGGGGGTGCGGCTGCGGCGAAAGAAGAATTCCTTTTCTTGTTTTTACCCACACTACGCTCATTCCTTACTTCAAGTGGGAGTGGGACCGGTCCCGTTCATGCCCTGGAAGAACTTTGATGAATTGCACATTTATGAGCCGAGTTTACACGAGATTATGATCACCCGGTATTATAGGGAAATGCACCCTATATCCAATATAGTAGCTCTATAACTATAGCATAAGTGGGAGAGCCACCCTGAAGTAGGTGGGGAGTTCCATTTTTTTGTAAGTACGTGCTTTACTAGGTCGTCAACTAAAGAGGTATCGGGGTGAGGATTTCTGGTGAATGATGATTTTGAATAGCCAACAGTTATCCTTTTTCCTTTGAGCTCTATCCCTCCTTTAGTAAGAAAAGGAATAGGGAACTAGGATCACTCTTACAGTCCTTACTTCTAGCTTCTTGATTCCATTGATTTACAGCCAGGAAGACTTAGCTCTCTCCCAGCCTCTACCTAGTAAGGAAGAACATCGGCAACTGACTTGTTCCTGTATGTTTAGCTCAAGATAGAGCAAATAAGAACTAATTAGCTCTTCCCGTTGTCTTCTTTGAAGGTTATAACAGATAAGGAGAGAAAAGAATGTATTGTAGCTTTCTTCTTTGTTGCTTTCGGGGCAGCTTGCTTTAAGTAAGAAGGGGAGCGGAGTAGAGATAGAAAGATTCTTGTTAGGACTGACATTAACTTCCTTAAGTAACTGAAAGTTGTTCCAAGGTGCTTCCAATGCTTCTTCAAGGTTATAGTAGATAAGTACAGACAAGATAGTCTTAGATTGGATTTTTCTTCTTTCCTTTGGCAGTTGTATTGGGGAAGGGGACTTTCGGGATGGAAGAAAGCTGAGGCAAGTAGCTACTCTTGCTAGGTTTAGAGGAAGCTAGGATAGATTCAAACCAATAAGACAGGTAGCTAGTCGAAAGAGATAGGAATTAGGTTTCCTATTCTAGTTCTCTCTTTCTTGCTTTTAATGGCTTCCTAGCTCCTGTTGACTCGTATAAAAGAATCAAACCTGAAGGAGAGTGAAGCCCCTACCCCCTTTATGGCCCTCCTGGCTAGAGATAGGAGCGTAAGGTCTTCTTTCTTTCCTGTAGTTTCTTTCTTGAAGGTAATAGAAGCTAAAGACAGAACAGAATAGATTAGATCTAGAGTGCTGCTAGGCGAAGAGCTAAGGAGGAGGCGCCAAGGTCTTTACTTTCCATTTTTAGTTGAAGCTTATAAGTGTAAAGGGCCCTTCGATCGACAGAAATCTCTATCTAAAGCAAATGATCCGCCCCCCCTTCCAGAGGAAATCTGTCTCATTCGGGGCGCCAATCAAAGAAAAAGTTTGCGCAGGTATCAATCCTTCAATTCTGAGCCCCTTGTCATCCCGCCTTCCCCAGCTGGATATTTCAACTCTAATATCAAGCCCCGTGGCACTCTTCTACAAAGTGCTTGATTTCCTTCTTCATCCCTTTCCAATAGAAGGCTCGGGAAATGCGTTTGTAAGTGCGTAGGAACCCCGAGTGACCTGCTGATGGTGAAGCATGAAAATCGCGGACTATTATCGGCTTCTGTACAGAGTTATCTACCAGTACGATTCGACCCTTGTGCTTAAGGTCCAGTGTGTCCCACGTATAGTGAGGAACGGCGTTCGGATCTTCTTGTAGTCGCCGAATGAGGCTCTGCGCGGCGGTATCGTTGGCCCACTCTTCGCGGATATCGTCAGGGCCGTTATACACCGGTACTGATATGGCTGCAATCGTTGCATACTCTGGTAATCGTGATAGTGCATCAGTCACTACATTTTCGGTTCCCTTTTTGTAGACGATCTCATAGTCATAGCCACGCAGTTTCGAGAGCCACTTATCTTGCTCCATTATATACTTCAAGCTTCTATGATCAGTTCGGATTTTTGAATGTTGACCGAGGAGATATGGCCTCCACTTTGCGACTGCATGGACGATTGCCATCATCTCCTTGTCGTATACCGATAGGTTCTGATGCTGTCGTGATAATGCTTTGCTTGTAAAGGCTAAGGGCCTGCCTTCTTCCATTAACACACCCCCAATCCCAATGCCGGAAGCATCGCATTCCACCACGAACAACTTGTTGAAATCTGGTAAGGCAAGGATGCTCGTAGATCAGGTCGACATTGCAGTCTTGAGATTGTTGAAGGCTTTATATTCTCTAGGGCGTCAGGGCTCCTTCAGGCGTCCTTACGTAACAATGCCATCAAGGGAGCACTTATTTTGCCAGAATCTTGCACGAATTTCCGGTAATAGCCTGTCAGGCCGAGAAAGCCCCGTAATGCCTTAGCGTTTTCGGTGTCGGCCACTCGATCATAGCTTTCATTTTTGATGGGTCTGCTGCCATCCCTTCTTTGGAGACAATATGCCCAAGGTATTCCACCTAAGTTTTTCCGAAACTTCATTTAAACTCGTTAACAAAAAAGTGATGCTCCGGGTAAGGGTTATCTTCAGATGATGTAAATGAGCTGGGACTAAATACAAGAATGTCATCGAAAAAGACTCAAAGAAACTTACGTAGATATGGCCGAAAGATGTCGTTCATCAAGCTCTGGAAGGTGGATGGTTTGTTAACCCGAAGGGCATGACTATATAATCGTAATGGCCGTCATGGGTCCTTCGGCTGTTTTTGGCACACTGGTTGGATTTGTTTAATATTCGTATGTCACTCTTTTTGGGGGTTTTTTTCTGTTAAGGCTTGATTCTTGGCCCGCTCTCTCTTTCTTAGTATAAGTTCGGTCTTCATTATGAGACTATTTGTACCGACGCTTTTAGCTTGGTCAAATGCACTCCACACCGCTGCTACTTGTTAGGTGGAGAAAGCCGGACCAAAACAGAATCTACTCATCTCCAACCGGTGCACCAGGAACCCGTCCCGCCTTTCCTACCTCTCCGCGATGCGCATGACTATATAATCGGGAGCACCGCATAGATGGAGCCACTGGGACTGGAAGGAGAGGGACTCGGCAGTGATGAAAATAATGGAAGGCATTGGGTTGGTAGGCGGAGCAGTATTGGAGAAAATAGTGGGGCAGGAGATATAGGCAGCTAATATTATAACAATTTCCATTCGAAAATAGATTTGCCTTTCCCCGCCGGGAAAGAGATTACATAACCTTAAGGGAAAGAATCCTTAGTTTTAGATAGATAATTGAGTCCAGAAGCATCCCTCCCGAGGTAGTGAAAAGCAGTGAATGATTGAGAGGAAGGGAAGGGGGGTCTTTCTCTAAACCTTCCCCTCTCAGGCAAGGTCCCATGTATTCTGCAAATGGCAGCTAGCTCTTCCCCCTTCAAAGAAACAAGTTCCGCTTTCCTGCTGATGCGGAGGGCATCTGCAACTCGGTTAGTTCTTCCTGGCTTATACTTTGACTCCAACACAAAGTCAAACTCAGCCAGGAAATCCTGCCTGCCATTTCTTAGGTTAGGCTGCTGTGTGATGCTTACTCCATCTCAACGGATAAGCTCAGCTGGCTTACTAAAGATGAACCCCTTGTGAGGCTATTATAGCACACCACCCGTGCATTAAGATGATTTCACGTGGTTGCGGCAAGACCATTCCCACCACCATATCTAGACTGGCTGCTGGAAGAACAGCAGGAAGAAGTAGGCCTCCCCCCTATATCGTTCTCCGGGTGGGTTAAATAGACTATGACTATATAGGTAGGGGCTTAGCTGCTCCTAGTCAGATAAAAGTTCTATACTGGGCTCTCGGCAACCCTGAACTACTAAAAACCTGGCCCTTTGATGTGGTTGCCCCGCCGATGAGAATGATGTTTCGGAACCCACCCTGCAATAACGTGAAGTTGTTAAGTTAAGTAGTATCTAATATCTTTCTCCTGAATAGATCCCTTCCCTTTAGATTGAATTCCGTTCCATCACCATCCATTCTTTCAAAATGAAACGTCGATAAAGGACCAATAGCCTATTTTATACGGAAAGCCCAACCTTTATCTTTAATAACTAAAAAGAAGCCCTTTCAATAGTTAATCCGTGCCTTCTATTTAGTTTACTGCCGAAATCAGAATAGGAGGAAATATTAGTCAAACAAAGGTGTAAATGAAAGGATCGAACGGAAAGAAAGGACTTTGGAAAGGGGAACGACATGTGAAAACTTGCTCTAAAGGGGGGCTTCCTATACCCATAAAAGGAGTGGCCAAAGAAGACCTGAATAATCCGGATCTTTGCTCAAATTCTCACGTGTTATTACGTTACGTATATAAGCCGGGGGAATAAAGGAATACTGCTTTTTTTTATTGGGACCAGCTGCGCTTACCTTGCTTAGCCAGTGAAGAATAGACTAGTGTATAAGATAAGGGCTAGAGGCGAGCCTTCTTTTTCATACGGGCGATTCACTGAGCCTTAACCCGATTGATTGGCCCGGGCTTTCATCACACCCCTGAAACCAAGGGTAATGGTTCCACCTGTCACCCATATTTGATTCACCCGTAGTACCAATCAATCTCTTTCAATTACGCCGTCCTAGCTCGGGTTACTAGCTCAACATACGCAACGGGGACCAATGCTAGGTTAGAATCCGATACTAAACTCTTTTTGGGAATCATGGTGGCATACGAATCACCTTATCTTGATACCATTGCAAGTGTAAAGACCAATCCCATCATGGCATGATAGGGCCATAAACTAGAGACGATTAGATAGCACCATAAGACTTCCTTAGCGAAGACTAGCGCCATCCTCAGACACTGAAGGCAGTCGGAGATATAGATTCGATACAAGACCCCTATACTATAGAGGGTAGGGGATCATAATCGGGATATCCTCCGTCCAGCCCCGACCCGAGCCACTCCAATCCCGGGAACCTTACCTGAGCTACTAAAATCTTGGAAATCGACTAGCCTTACTTGTTTCATTGATGGGGCTCCATCCCTCTATCCTTCCCTCAGCTAGGTATGGTAAGGACAACCTTGAATCGGAGTTTTCATGCTCATACCAACCTTCATTCAATACGGGTAGGGTGAGAATTAGAAGGGTAGATAACCCCTAAGATAAAGCAGTCAACATCCACCCTAATTCTATCTTATTCCGGGTGGGAGAAAAGAGAAGTTTTGCATCAACCCATTGACAAGATCAAACATCGGATCACTACTCATCAGCGGTGGCCCATCTAGCTAGTTGAGCCTTCCTTGCCCACCTTTTCATTTCTTTATTGGCCCAGCCTTCAACCATTAACCTCTCCTCTGTGCACCCTGTCGGATTGATCTTTCCTTTCATTGAGTGATCTTCCTTTCCTAATCACCATTCTTTAAGACCGGAGACATGAGAAGGTCATCATATGAACAGTCATTGCCCGGGGTGGATGGAAGACTAGAATCTAATACGGTTCCGGGGCCCGTGCGTGTGGGCCTCGGGGGGGATGATGAGGCGAGAGGTCTCGGGGGGGCTATCCAGTAACGGATTCCGGAATGCATCGAGGGGTCGTGGACCAACCATCCATCTACCCGTTGGTTAGGTCATTCACTCAAGGCTACCGGGGATGTTGACTCAACGGAATCAGCCTGCGGGTAGAAACCGGATAAAGCTTCGAATCCTTGAATAGCCATCCCTCCGCTAACCAAAAAGAAGCTAGCTATGCCCCCGTCGGGATAAAATAAAAAGACAACAGGGTGGAAGGTTCCCCAGGAGAGAGATCCGGAGCAGAGCAGCACCCTTGGCCTATGGTTTAGGGAGTCGGCGAGCGCTTAGGGCCATGGGGAGGGGAAGGGCAATATTTGTTTAGGGAGTCGGGAGTCAAATCAATTATGCAATTCCCATTGAGTCAAGTATTCGTTTTGGGAAGGAGAGGTGGTGTTCATTTGTTTTCTTATTAGGCCAAGCAACTAGCTAGTTTCCCGAGTGCAGTTTCCATATAGGATTTCCCCTGATTGATCCGATAATGCCCACGCAGCCGCCCCCTATCTCTAAAGGGGCCCGTTGATCCGTTCCTCGACTAAAATAGACTACGTAGTGAATAATCGAATAGAATGTTAATAACTTTTGAGAGCCGACAAGTCAACTCGATCAAAGAGAGGCCCCCTTTACACTTATAAGCTTCAACTTATATTGTTGGTTTTTTCCCAGTGGAAGAAGCTGAAGTTGGTGTCCTAACGGCACGAAAAGAGAGGACTGCAACAACCTCCTATAAGGAACCATATAAGGCTACCACCGATACTGAAAAAGAGACTGCAACCCTCTACTGCTAGAGAAAGAAGGGCTACGGAATTGTAAAGGATTATTAATCCCTCTCTCTCGGTCTCGGTTCTCCCCCCTACCCTCTATATGGGTCGATCGAGCACTCTCTTGCTCTCTGGCTGGCATCAATCCCTCATTCCTGGTGGCAGGAAGCCAGCCTTACTCCGACCCCCTTCCTTAGCGGGTTAAAGAGGTGCTACCTAGCCCACACCTACTTAGAAATAAACCCTGTCGGTCGACTACGGCTGTGATTCCCTTCGGCTTGGACTCCGCTTTGACATCCGAAAGCACCAACCTACTTTCGAAACAAAAAGAGGGTAGTTGGAGTCTCACCACAGTCGGAACAATAACAATGTAGAATACGGGTATTTGAGTGACTAAGGTGGTCTAGAGAATAGGGCTCAATTGCATAACCGTAAGGGTTCCGGGCATAGTGCCTTATGGCAGGGCGCAGGTCGCTCATCTTTCATCTCCGACATAGGTCGATCTCGTACCTCACTCATCCTTAGCTTCGTCCCTTTCATCACAAAAGGCTGACAACAAAAAAATGCCCGCTTGATTGAACTTACCTTTCTTGGAAGCGTTAATAAGACGGGGTTGTTTTATTTTAATAAGTTGTTTTTCAACTGTACTGACTTAGACCACAGCAGACGTGGCTTAGGCCTCCTTCCTCTCAAGTGAGACCCGTACCAACCATAGGATATCTCATAACAGAGTAGAAATACCAGGAAATCTCCTTCTTTTTAATTCACTCCTCATTAAGAAAAGCACTTCATCATAGCCGATAGCAATCTACGAACCCTTTAATGGCTGTCCCAGCAAGGACAGCGAGAATGACCCCATATAGAGGGTAGGGGAACAAGGCGGGGAAGCTCGCCTACTATTCCACCCCCCCACTACCAAATAAGGCGAGGTCTCATGGTGGCAAAGAAAAAGAGGAAGCGCTCTTGTTGCGCGGACCCCACAATAAAGAAAGATGGAACACAAGAAGCTCAGTAGCAAGCCGTCTCATAGTCACCACTTGTCTGTCGTTTCAAGCTTCCAAAACAAGCAGAAAAACAATATACCGTTGTTCTATGCCCGGTTCAGCAGCTCGAAGTTCATCTTTGTTGTTTGCTAGAGGTACGATAGGCATGATTAACCATATTCAAAGGGGAGATCCACTGAGAAGGCGGTTTTGGTGACATTTCTTTTCTGTACCAAAACCATCTGTCTCGGTTCTGACCACAAGGCGAAGCCAAAAGGAGGGCATTTCTCAGCGGAAGAGCGCTATACGTTCCACATTTCTCAGCGACAGCGGAAAAAAGACCATGGGATCCGAAGGCTCAGTCCCTCAAAGCGTACGGGGAGGGTCGGCGTTATCAGAAAGAGGCGAAGCCGAGAAAGCAGCGTGTACGGTACGGGTTTCGGTAGTGATCTACTTGATCTGGTAAGCTTAGGTTAGTGGAGTGGTAAGTTAATCTCGACAGGTTTCAAAGCTTCAAGCTTACAAAACAAGACCTAAGGAGTTTGGAGCCCTTGAGTTCTCCGCCGGTAATGGGAAGATGAGCTTCTCCATTGTAATGGTATCTGCTCGAGGAGCCTGTCCCTGCCTGCTTATCCAGACCAAAGAGCAACCTTTGGTCCTTCAGGCTGAGGCTCAAGGCGGGAATCAAGGGTATGGGTTCAAGGCTGCTCTACTTACTGGGAATGGGATCCCGTAAAAGGGCACATGACGAATGGGACCCCCGCCAATGGCATATGAGATGTGGATGGTGGAGCAGGTTCGCGTAACTGCGAGACGATTAGGTTCGTCCGTGAGGCTTCTGGGCGGTGCCCCGGATCCCTACGAGCAGAGGATGATCAAATCCGCTACGCCCACCCTCCGCCCTACTTTCGACCTGTTTCCAGCGCCTTTTGCAGATAGATAAACTTCTGGTCTTGCCTAGGTTTATGGAAGAAAGGTTTCTTCTTTGAATCCGATGGTTACTTTTTTTCCACTGCTATCGTCTGGACATGGTGCAACAAGAATAGAATTTGCAGAATAGGAAAAATAATTTATTATTCTCATCTACCTCTACTTCACTCGAATCCCTAAGAGTGATGTGGAGAAATGAAAGTGTGGGTGCCCACAGTGGCGACTCCACTGGGGATAGAAAAGACTCCAATGTGTCCATGGCTATTTCCAAACAAAGACCCAATTCAATGAGCTTGACCTGCACACACTTGCACTTTTTTCGCCCTATAACCCGGCGGATTCTAGTTTCGGGCGTCTGGCCCACTCGGCCTGTGCTATGACCGCGACCAGTTTCCTCCACCCCACGGACCAGTACCCATGGTCCACTCCAGACCATGAGATACGTCAAAGGGAGCAACCGCGCTGATGACCAAGGTAGGCCACCTTAAATAGCCCATCTTGAGAGGCACAATGGGAGCTTCCTGCCCCCAAGCCTTACCGGAGTTATAAGGAGACACTTAGCCACACTAGAGAGCTTAGAAATTTCCCATAGGTCCACCCTGTCTTGTGTGACTGCGTGTGTTTGTTAGATTGCTTGGGGTTCTATGTTGGGCCCACTCTTTTTCACCTTAGGAAAATTTACTTATAGGCTGTGTTTCTGGGCCCTATGATGGACCTTTAGAATAAATAGGGAAGGGCTTTGAATTAAGCCCAATTGGTCGAGACCTTCGAATAGAGCCTAGTGTTGGTGTGTAAGTGCATGGTCAAGTTGTAGGCTCTTCCATTGGTTGTGGGCTTTGAATTAAGCCCGATGTGTGAGACTTAGGATCCAATACGACTTGAGCCCATAAGGATTATGACTAGACCCAAGTTATAGCAATTGTGTGCAATTCTAAGCCATTCTGAGAGTCATTGGACCCCACGGAGCGGTTTATGGATTCAACCCATCTTTTCTGGGCCTTGAATATTAAGCCCAATCTGTGGTTTTGTCATACAATAAGATCCAATTTGTTTGGACTCGTTAGGTTTGGCCCATTACCTTGAGTGAGGCCTAACGTGTACACCTCTTGTCATGAAGATGTGATCTTATCCACCGATGGGTCTTGTTCTAAGCCCAATCCTCTCGTCTTAGGGTAGGATATCCATCAACCTTAAATCACGGGAGCTTCTCCTTTTTGGTTGACAACCTATGTTGGGCTGACTAAGCCCACTATCCTAATAGGGTCCCATCTTGTGTTGGGTTAAGGCTCCACCTCATGTTGGGTTAAGGGCTTAGTTGAACCCAATTTCTTCACTTATAGTCTAAGGCTTTGCTTGGCATTGGGCTTCGATATAGCTTGCTTTCCTGGTCTTGGATTAAACCTCTGCTCTCCTAATTCAGTCTATAGGCTTTGGTTTAGGTTCAATTTTATAAGTTTAGCTTAGGTCCATCAATCAATCTCTCATAAACCCCTAAGCTGAATCTATATGGGGCCTTGTGTTAGGCCTAGCTTGTGTAGGCTATCTTTCACCTATGGTTTAACCCATACTTTAAACTCTTGTCATTAGGCCCTAAATTCCTTGTAACGCTTTAAGAGGGTAGTGAGGCTTAGATTCCATAGAGTTCAACCTGCATTGGGCTTTAGTTAAGCTACATTCATTTTAGAATAGGATCTTTTATGTAGCCCAACTCATAGAGAGTTCTGTCACTTGGTCTGAACCTATTTCTTCTATTCCTATGATTGTTCAGTGATGGGTTTTCTCCTTTTAGGATTAGGTTTCTATCCCATATCGTGTTGTGCTAAGCTCATTTCTCTTATTAGGTCTTACCTTTTGTACTCTGTGGACGTTCAGATTGCATACCATGCAAGTAATTCATTATACACACATGTCATACATCTTTCATATAGGATGATCTTAGAAAGCACCTAAGTGTTGGACATTTGCATGATACAGGTAAACTATAGCCTAGAAAGAAGCAGGCAAATCGCTCTAGATTAAAATAGAACCTACCTCGGAAAACTACTTTCGAAAACTCTTACTGCAGATCGACATCGGAGGTGGCCCAAACCTAGGCTGTGACGCTTCCTGTTGAGTACACAATTAAGACTTGAAGTTCGTTTACACAGTACGAGAAAGACAATTATAAAGAATGGGACTAAAGTCAAGCAACTTTTTTAGATTAGATTATTAAATATAGCAATAATAGCATCAACATGACAATAACATTACAAAGCGATATAGGCATTTATCCCATCCATCAACCGAGAAAGACACCTACGTTACACTAACAGGAGCGCGCTTCTTTATTCAAAACAAAAATACATTATGAAATGAACCCACATATAAAAGTGGGCTGGTCTGCTCATTATTTGTGTTCGTACATTTTTTAATTATTACAATACAAAGAACACCTCCACTATACTAGTGATGGAGGGGATTCGCGCCGGATGGAACAAGGCGTTTTGAACCATAGACTACTGTTGCTGGAATGAAACGCAGCCTCGGAACAAAATTCTGCTGCTTGCTGGGCCCTGATGGTGGAACAGGCATTTGGGGGGGGAAGAAAGCAGCAGAATTTTGGGGCAGAGTGGGCAGCATCGCTTTCCCTCGTGTAGCTATGATGCCATTCAGAAACAACACAAGAAGAAGAAAAAAAAGCAGTATTTCGCGGATTCTTGCCATCACTGGAAAACAAATTGAGCTGTAGGCATCAAGGTAAGGGACCGAGATTATATACTGCTGCAGGAGCAGAATCGAAGGGGTTGGTTGGAAGGTAAGGATAGCATGATTGGCCGGTGGTTGGTTCATGAGGGGTGCATGATTAACGGATCAACACATATTTTTCGTTTTTTTCAAAAGAAAGAGAAATGACAACGAGGGCTTTGATGATGTCTACGTATTATATGGTGGTATTGGCACCATAGGCCCGATACGGGCCCAACCAACTTATCAGTCCAGACTTTGGGATTTGTGGCCCACCTCTTGGATGGCCCATAGCTCAAGGTCGTGCTGATCCAATGATCCTAACCGTCTGTTGTAGACACCAGTGAGATCAACTGGGTTGTGAGCTCTTTGATCATTTGATGCTTTTTCCTTAGAATAATAAAATAAGGACCTTTGTAACAGTTTTATAATATGTAGTTTTTAGATAAAAAAGCATCTTTCTTATTTGAAAGCCAATGGGCCAAGCGAAGGTTTTCTGGCTTAACGAGAGCAGGTTTGAGCCCACGACGATCTGTAATCGACGGGCCCGAGGGCTGCCACGGGGCAAATACTTCGGTTGGACTAATGAGCCCGTCTTTGGGACAGGATCCCGGGTTGATTTAGTCTGATATGAGGTATTTTCCTCAATCTATCACTGGGTAGGTGAACCCAGTATAGAGTCCTTTGGTTGACTTCCAAAGGCTTCCTCCCATAGCCCTAAGAAGCGGAGGGAGGGCTCCATTTGAGGTAGTGAGTGAATGACCCAATGTCTCTTTCCTTTTATACCTCTAAGCCTAAAAGCAAAGCATTTCTTCATTACATACGTACTGGAACAAGGAACGGAAGGTACAAGACGGGGAAGCAAGAGTAGGGAGCGGCGGCTTTTTTAAAAAGGCGGAGCGAAGAAAACTACAGCAATAGAAAAGTCATCCGCTTGTCCATTCTTAGTGTCAGAATTTGTCACTTTTCAGGTGTGGGCTTACAGGGCTAGGGCTCATCCATGTAAGAATTAGGAATTCCTCTTCCAACTCGTCCCAGAATGGGCGTGCTCCTCGCTTTTGTTCAATTTTAAATAAATAACTACTTTGATGGAGATTTATAGCATCATTCAAGTAAATACAGATTAAGATCGTAGAAACATGAGCTTGTGATATAGCTACACCTAATTCCGGACCGGTTAATGCAAGAACTATAAATAAAGGACCAGGATCTCCTATGAAAAAGAAAAGATCATTCATACATAGCATAGTCCA
>Ga0307513_10002096_pt1 | contig 28003 bp, 31 predicted proteins | sample 15_EM_MG_FD_202174 | JGI IMG/M metagenome (GOLD analysis project Ga0307513, IMG submission 202174) | Populus trichocarpa ectomycorrhiza microbial communities from riparian zone in the Pacific Northwest, United States - 15_EM | ecosystem: Host-associated > Plants > Roots > Unclassified | place... | reverse complement strand
AAGCTGCCACATTCGTGGACAGGTCTTTGGCGTTGTTTGAGAGGGTTTTGACCGTGGCAACCAGTGTGTCCACTGTACTGGTGAGGTTGACTACTTGGTGTTGTAGTCCTTGGATGACTCCTAGAACCTCGAGGTGAAAGGTGACGTTTAGAACTTCGCCATCTGACATCTCAGTTTCTTCTGGATTTAATATCTTGTCTTTCAGGGCTGAGTTTTCCGGAAGAGACATTTTTGGTACCATGCCTCTAATACCATGCATAAATTCATGATACCATGGGCTAAACACCCTAGGGGTAGGGGATTCGAGAGTTTCCTCCATCTGGGAAGCTACTTCAGATGGGTGACAGGGAGGGTTGATGGCCGGGGCAAATTTGCCACCGGGACTGGTGATAATGCGTGGTGTTGAGTTTTTCTAAATCCGGGGATTTGATTGGTTGCAACCAAAAGAGGGGAAAATAGAGGGGTTCAATATCTTTTATTTATAACTAAACTAGCTAATGGAGCGACTACCTATCCGGGCTTGCACAACCATACGGCAGTACGTTCCAAGGAGTACGCCAGTCCAACCCGCCTAGCCCGCAGTACATCTGGAAAAGTACCACCCACGCGATTCGTAGACCGAGGTCCGAGTATCCGGCCAGCACACGGGAATCACAAAATAAACCACCCAACTAGGGTACGAACAAAGTAAATCCACCTCCCATAGCCATCCATCAAACACTACCGTAAGCAAGGTCATGGCCACAACCAAGCCCACCCCCGGCAAACCGGTCCCGCAAACACGACAAAAGAAATCCAACACAATCTTAATGGCGCCCGCCACGCCCCTTCCGACGCCGACCACGGCCGACGGTAACAAAACCAGGATCACGAGCATGACGATCGGATCCTTCCCCCCCAGCAGCCGAAGCCACCGGAGAACTGGTATGACCAGCGGGAACCGGAGGAGGCGACGAAGAAATAACCTCAATCACCCGAGCCTTCCGAGAAGCCACGCCAGCCTCATCGTCCACCCAGCGCACATGACGCGGGTGACGTTCGGCAACAGTCCCATCAGCCGACGGCGACTGTTCAACCTGTACCACCACCGGTAACACTGGCTCAGCCACATCGGGCTCAGGCTCCTGCGCCTTGACAGCGGAAGCCACAGTAGTCACCGTCAACGCCTCCACATGCGCCCCGAGGGACGCCACCGTAAGCGCAGCAGGCTCAGCCACCGGGGCGAGCACCGCCACTTCATCAGCCACCCCCTCACGAAGAGGAGAAGAGGCTTCAGCACCGTCACCCTCACGAGAGAGGGAAGCGACCGAACGAAGAGCATCGAGCTCGCGGCGGAGGGACTCACTCTCCAGGCCAGACAAGTGTAGCCGGCGGGAGAGGACGGAAATGTGATGGCGGAGGCGGGAAACCTCAGCCTCGAGGGCCAAAGTTTTCTCGACCGTCCGACCAAGAGCCAGACCCGATCTCGCGACCGCGGCGGCAGAAAAGGTTGAGGAACCTCGCTTAACCATGACGATCAACTTGCGAAGGAAGACCGACCGTATCAACTAACCGACCGATGGGAAGATAACCACCGACCTTTCGACCGAACCGAAGGGAGGAAAACCGCCGACCTCAACCAAAGGAGGAAGAAGCAGGTGCGAAATCGTCCACCAAGGGAAGGAAGAAAACAGAGGGCAAGCCGACCGAAGGAAGAAGAAAGCAGAGGGGAAAGATGAGGAACCTCGAGATTCCAACCGAACGTATTCGAGAGGAAAGAATTAAAATCAAGCAGAGCCCAGCGGAGTACTTGAAGTTAAAGACTTGAAGCTATCGCGAGAACGGGGACGATAAGAATCAAGGAAGCTAAGTCGCTGAAAACCAGAATGTGACGGATCACAAGGAGGTTACGTGGCCTAATTTCAAGCGGACAGGAAAATAGAGGGGACGGAGCTTGTATACCGGTATCTGCCTTCTTGTATTAAATTTATACGGGGCCGACTGAGCTTGCCCGAGACCCCTGTTCAAGAAATTGTTTTCCTTTTGAATTTACAAGTATGATGCGAGATTGCGAAGAAATGTGTGTGTGGCAGTTGATCGTCCTCACTGGTTTCATGATGTCTGGACACGCGTTTCATGCATACTTGTAGCTTGTACTCGAGTACTAGTACTTAGTATGATACTTGTGATATCGTTGGTATCATAATAATAATAATAATTATTATTTCATTTATTTTTCTATTTTTTTCTTCTCTTTCTCTTTTTCGTTTTGGGTTTTTTGCTAATTTTACGAGCACATGCGTTGAGTACCGGGGGGGGGGGGGGAACAGTTACAAGTAATTTAGGTTCACCCGCCAGATGAAATCCCTGTCTTGCGCCAAAAAGATCTCCCCGGTATCATACTTGCAAGGTGGAGGGTTTATTTCATAATAATAATAAGGTCTTTGCACGGACAACAAGCTCGTTTTTTTTCCGGCTTCCTTTTCCTTTTCCTTTTCCCTTCTTCCTAAAGCTGGATTTGCTCCGTCCCGGTAAAATTGAATGATCAAAGCTTGTCGAGCTTAGGTAATTGGCTTGGTGCCCCGTTCACCGGTTCCAACCAATCAGGGCTACTCTCGCACCTCCATGAGCTAGCTATTCGAGTACTTGTGTGGCCGGGTTGAGGTTGGACAGCCAAGGTGGCATTTCCCATACAAAGTGTCCAGCTTCAACTCGGCCGCCCATGTGGTTATGATAGGTTTGGGTGAGTTGGGCTCGTGTCAGGGTTTATTCAACTAGAGAAAACCCTTTACGGCCCTTGTTAAAAAAAGCTCTCTTCTTTTTTCTTTTGCTCTTTCTGCCTTTTTGTTAGTATTTCCGCCGCTGTCTTTCTATTTTGTCTTGGTATTCTCAACTCCCATCCGCCCAGATTTTCTGTGTTCCCCCCGTTTCCTGCTTCCTCATCTTCCCCTTCCTTCCCTTTCCCTTCCCTTTCCCTTCTTTCCCCCCCTCTAGTCATCCTCCACTCCTTCTCTCCAGCCTTCTCATATCTTCACCGTTTTCCCAGCCGCGGATACCAACTCTCCTTATTCTTCCTTCGAAAGTTCCTTTTTTAATCATTCTTCACAATGCCTGGTGTTGTAAGTTTGCTTCCTCCCTTTTATCCTCTTTGGAGTTAAGTTCGATGCACGCGCGGCTGACCTCACGGCGGTGAACGACAGCCCCCAAATGCTTTAAACCTTCTCAAGAATTTTGGCCGCGGGCTCTTGGGTCGCAATAAGAAGAAGAAGAAGGAGAAGAAGACCGATACCGCGACACAACCTGAGGGTGCAACCGCTCCTACCACCGCTCCTCCACCAGCTGTTGCTACAGATGTTGCAGTTCCGGTTGTTGCTGCAGGTGCCGCTGCCACCGTCCCCGTCGCTCCCACTCCCGCTCCGCCGCCCACCGAGCCCACTGCTGATACTGCTGAAGGTATGTCGTGTTTTGCCCTACTCTGCTTGAAAACGCGCAGTGCGAGGGCTAATCCGGACAGCCCCTAAAGTAGAAACACCCGTGGAGGCAACCGCCGAAGTTGATGAAACCCAGCCTGTATATAACGCGGGCCCATCGACGGCTACCGGACTTGAGGCTGAGATGAAGAAGGAGGAAGTAGAGGCATCCAAGACTGAAGCAGCACCTGCTCCTGGTGAGCCGTCAAACGTGGAGACTGTCGCTCCTGTTCACGCCGCCGCCACCCCGGCCCCGGTTGTTGAGCAGAAATAGTTTGGTGTCATAAAACTTGGATTAGAATGATTGGATCCGGACTCGTCATTTGGCTTTCCCTTTTTTTTCCCACCTTGGTTTCTTATTTCCCTTCATATTTCATTCCTTTCTCTTTCTTTTAAATATTTCTTGAGTAATGATTCCCTCTCATTCTTTTCTTTTCTCTTTCGTTGAAAATTAGCGCTCCTTGAAGCTGGTTGAGAATATTTTGCGTAATACGGGTAAAATTAATTATGGATGAGGAGTGGTGTTGTATTTGTTCGTTGTCCCGCTTGTCTGCCGTGGTGTATCTCCGCCTTGTTGAACAGGTGACGGGTCCGACCCACGCGCGTAGAGACCTGAGAAAGTTGAGAAGTTGCTAGGTAGTTTGTAGTCAGCGGGAATGTTGGTAGCCTTATACGATCATCGGCGTTAGGCCTTAAGGTGCTTTTTAATGCCTCATTAGTGGTGCATGGGGTTTGACCATTAGTAACAGTCAGGTAAGCGTTTTTGATAGGTGGCTTGTCCACTGCCGGTTCAGGTGAAGTGATCTAGGGCGCTACCTGCTGGGAAGAATTTTCTTGTGATTTTCTGGGGGAACTCGATTTAGTGCGGGTTTCTAGTATGGTAAAGCTAGCGTGATGGGTGTTATGTGGGATATCATTATACCGACGAGTGATGTTTAGTGAGGGGCTGTTTTGTAGATGCCGGTATCATATTATTGGGTCAACCGGACTTGGGATAATATCGTACAATATTGTGTCTGTAGAGAGTTGTTTGGCTTTGGGTGATAATAAAGGTGAGCATTGAAGGTTTCTAAGGGGGTTGGGACTGTCTTTTTGTGGGTGGGGGCCGGTTTGCTTGGGTGCGGACCTCGCAATTTTATGTTGGGGGGTAAACTACTGGTGTGCCGATCCCAAGCAGAAACCAAAGGGGGATAAGGATAACGCACAGAAGTGAATCGGTTTGTCTGAGATTTGCACAAATCCTCGTTATGGGGAATCCACGAAATAAGGTCTCTGAATTCAACTCAAAAAACGGGCAAATCTAAAACAATGTGCTATCAGAAATATCTCCTGCCTTTCTTGATCTCCTCTTAGTGTTGAGATTTCCAGATTTCTGCCTTTTTAGTGCATTTTAATTGATCCACTTCCCGGTCCCGGTCCAATACGTTACTCGATACTTGAGTCGCTCTCGGAAGGGGTAATCCTATCTTATCAGATCAGCAGAGTCCTGAAACAGGGAAAATCACGTGTCAGAACCCCAACGTCACCTCATCATCAACGCGTCCGCCTCCTCCCCTTTCGAAAGGAATATCTCGAGCACCACCTATTCAGACAGGCAAAAGCTGCCCGGAATCGATTCGCAATCACCAAAACCATGCCTACACGCGACACCAGCGCCGAAGCCGGCACGCCCGATGTGCAAACTGGAGAAAAGTCCATCGCCACCATAGCAACCCTACGGTATGCCTAACCCCCATCAAGAATAACATTTTTTTCAGGTTCAAAAGCCAAACAAGGCTAATATCCCTTTCTAGCGTCGGTGTGAAGCTGTATGTCTACCATGAGAACTCAAAAGAGCACCGTCTGGCCGAGATCTTGTCGATACAAACGCGCAAGGGCACCCCACATTATTACGTGCACTACGAGGAATTCAATAAGCGCCTGGACGAATGGGTTCCACCTACACGTCTAGATTTGACGAAGGAGGTGGAGTGGCCACGTCCGGATAGACCCGCGAAGAAGCCGGAGAAGGTAGCGAAGGCCTCGACTCCCCGGGAGACGCCAACCTCTACGGCTGGGAGGGCGCAAAAGAGGCCACGGAGGGGCGATAGTTTGGGTCCCGGAACGCCAACACTCGCTCAAAAGAGCAGCAACAAGAAGAGCCGCACCTCCGCCCTCGCAGACGACGACTTGGTCGTGCAATCTGAGACTGTCGGCGACGTGGGCACCCCCGAAGATGAGGAAGTCGACGAAGAACCCGCAGAGATAGACCCCAAAGCCGCCGCCGCGCGCGCCGCTTCAGCAAAGCAGAATGGCGCGGGCGGGTCACCGGAGACCTTCTCGAAGGAGCACGAGATCGAGAAGCTAAGGACTTCCGGCTCAATGACTCAATCTGCGCACGAGATCTCCCGCGTGCGCAATTTATCAAAACTACAGATCGGAAGGTATGAGGTAGAGCCCTGGTACTTCTCCCCGTACCCGGTGGAATACACTGAGGAGGATATGGTCTTCATCTGCGAATTCTGTCTCAGCTACTTCGGCGAAGAGAAGCGCTTCCAACGTCACCGAACAAAGTGCACACTTTTGCATCCCCCGGGGAACGAGATATACCGCGACTCCGCCGTCTCCTTCTTCGAGATCGACGGGCGGCGTCAGCGCACTTGGTGCCGCAATCTATGCCTCCTATCAAAGTGCTTCCTAGATCACAAGACGCTGTACTACGACGTCGATCCCTTTCTCTTTTATATCATGACGACGAGAGATGAATACGGCTGCCACATGATCGGCTACTTCTCCAAGGAGAAAGAGTCTGCCGAGGGCTACAACGTGGCGTGCATCCTCACACTCCCGCAATACCAGCGCCACGGGTACGGAAAACTACTCATCGCCTTCTCGTACGAACTCAGCAAGCGCGAGGGAAAACTGGGATCCCCGGAGAAACCGCTGTCGGACTTGGGATTGCTTGGCTATCGGGCTTACTGGCAGGATACCATTGTGGACTTGTTGCTCAATAATAAGGGGTTGGAGACCACAATTGATGAGTTGGCCAGTATGAGCGCTATGACCACCCAGGATGTTATCCATACCTTGCAGAATTTGAATATGTTGAGGTATTTCGTATGTATTCCCCTCTCTCTTTCTATCCAACTATCCATCTATCTATCTGTGTTTTTAAGTGCGGGGGCTGATTGGAGTGTGATTTGGGATTTGTAGAAAGGTCAACACGTCATCTGCCTTACGGATGCGATCCTGAATCAGAAACAGAAGCAGATTGAGAAGCAGAAGATTAAGGGTAAGAGAACGCTGGATCCGGAATTGATCCAGTGGAAGCCGCCGGTTTTTACGGCGGCCAATCGGACTTGGAATTGGTAGTTTTTTTTCCTTTAACTCTTTTTATTTTTTATTTTTTTTAGAGTGGCTTAGTAGCACGCTTCTTTGTAGTATTTTTTTCCACTTTTAGTTTTGATGTTTTTTTGTTCAATCGATTGATGGGCGTTGGGGTTGTGGGGTGGGTGTTGGAGAAATTGCTTTTTTACCCTCCGATCATCTTTTCTTTTTCAACGGTGGGATTGCGTTGTGTAATTTTAGATTTCATGGAATTTACTTCCTTCCCTTCTTTGCCTGCCTGCCTGCTTGTGGGGAGATGGATTTGTGCAGACTGGTTTGGTAGATTACATACAGTGAGTGAGCGGGTGGGTGTGATTTGTGGGATCGATTTGTTCAAGAGACAGTTGGAGGGAGGAGGGAAATGTATGCGGGTGTTTATTTCTTCTCTGGCTTCGCTCCTGGTTTTGGTGTTGGGAGTTTGAACTGTTCTGGTAAGCCATGTATGCACCGGCAATGAGGCAGCGGTGTTAAGGGAGATATACCGAATCGGGCTTATCATCCCTCCCACTCCCAACTTGCTCCCAGACGCTGCTACCGCCCTGGAAGTTCCTGCATATCAAAGTTAGTATTCCCCGAACCCTAGGGAGACAAGAGACCCATACCTGAATGCCTGCGTCATCTCCAGGGGTTCCACTACAATCCTCTTCTTCTCCTCATCATACCTCAACTCGGTATACCCCGTGAGCGGGAAATCTTTCCTGAGCGGATGCCCATCGAAGCCATAATCCGTCATGATCCTCCTCAAGTCCGGATGGCCCACGAACAGCACCCCAAAGAGATCGTAGACCTCCCTCTCATACCAATTCGCACCATCGTAGAGCCCCGTAATGCTGGGGACGGGCGAGGCCTCATCCGCATAGGTCTTGACCCGAATGCGCGAGTTGTGGCGGATGGAGAGGAGGTTGTAGACCACCTCGAAGCGGTTACTGCGGGTCGGGTAGTCCACTGCCGTTATATCGCTGACTTGCGTGTACTGCGCCGCCGTGTGGTTCTTGAGGAAAGTGAAGACGGGCAGGATGGCCGAGGGCGCGATGAAGATTGTCAGCTCGTCCTTCCAGATACTGAATTGTTGGATGTACTTTGGAAGGGCTGAGATTAGGTAGCGGCCGTAGGCGTGGAGGGATTCAGAGGTGGATTTGTATTTGTCGGCTCTGTTGGGCAAAGGTGGTTGGTTTTGGCTTCGGGCTTGGGTTTTGGTTTTTGACTGGGGGGGTGGGGTGGGAGGGGGGGGTTCTCAGACTTACGGGTTCACGATAGGTGCCTTTAGAGGTCCGATCGCTGTTGTAGGGCGTTTGTTTAGAATTCATTGTTTTGGATAAATGGCTTTTACTCACGAGGTCTCTCCGCTTTCCGAATGTTGGGGAGTTCTGTTCCGTCCGGTCTTTTGGCTCCGGAGTGGTATGTCCTCGCCGCGGCAATGGTGGGGGCAACTCTGATAGCGGGGGAGCGAGCGCCCGCCGAAAGCGACCGCGCGATAGCGCGGGGCGAATTGATCCGCAGTGACATCTTGATTGAATGCGGATGCGGGTTGAAAAGGGAAACGGGGTTGAGTAGAGATGGAAAACGGATTCCTACCGTGTCGTAAGTTGGAGAGGAGGGCAGCGCTCGAATCGCCGTTTGATGTCAATTGTGATGTCTTTTACCCGCTGGTTTGAAAGTCGCAGCGGTGCGGGAACTGATTATCTAGATTAGATCATCCCCGGAGACCCCTGCTGGAATCAGACAAAGTTAAACCTTAGATTTCCTGAAAGGGCAGCGTGTCAACAAAAATGCGAACACGGTATGATACCATAATGTGCATGGTGCTGGCACTTGCTAATTCGTAAGGTTGACTCTTGAACCCACTTATCTCCGCCTACTTTGTCCGAATTTAGACACAAAAGCTCCTAAGAAAGAACAATGCTCTCCTCGCGCCCCATGAGGTCGACTAACTGGGCATGTTGGATCTCATTAACTTGTATTTGGGGTTCTGTTAACCTGTCGGACTAAGCCTATCATGGCCTGACTGGCTGAATACGGCTGATGATCTGATGGCAGATTTCAAGAGTTTTCACTGTATGATATCTGGAAAGAGAGAAAATGGCTTGGCGCTCAGAGAGGGTTACATCCGGTATAGTTAACATAGCTTGTTGTAACAAGAGATCTCACTGAGGGGAGGGAGGTTCCCACGTCCGGTATGAACAAGAGCTTGGCGCCAAGGTGCATTCCCCACTTCGGGATACATTCCGAATTGGCGAGTGGATGGGCGTGACTTGCATCTCATGAGCAGTCCTGTCTCGCTTAGTCATTCGATGAGCTAAACTGGATTGGCTGACCCAAGGGCTTGGGCTGGGCCAAGATAAAGCCTTCTCTCAAAGGCAACATCTCTGATAACCTTCAACCTTCCCTTCCATCTTCCCTACCGCCACTACTTCCACCCCAATCACTTACTAACAATTTCATCGTTTCTAGACTTTTAATCTCCCCTTCATACTCTTGGGGAAACTTCGTTGTATTTTCTCCTAGACTCTATCACACACTCCCCAACTCATCTTTCACCTCCCTCTTTCAAACTCTACACTCTCGAACGGCGAAACCCGCCTTCATCAACCTCGCGTTATACGTCATGTCTCGAGTACAGCAGGACACCTTCATCGATGATACAGAGGAGTTCTGGTAAGTTGCCTTTTTCCCAGCCATCATTCCTGCTTGCCTTGTTGCCGTTTCCCCCTTTCTAATCGGTTTTCTTTTGCCTTTTCCTAAAATTAGCCCTCTCTGTGTTGAGGAGTTCGACATTCAAGATAGGAATTTCAGGCCCTGTCCTTGTGGCTACCAGGTAGATTATATTCTCGATCAGCCTCTTTGTTTCTACCTCCGCTGCTGAAGGTTACTGACATCGGGGTCTAGATCTGCCAATTCTGTTATAACAATATCAAGAATAATTTGAACAATCTGTGTCCCGCTTGCAGGCGTCCGTACGACGAGAAAACCATAGAATGGAAAGGCATATCTGCCGAAGAGTGGGTTATCCAGCACCTTCCCCCACTACTCCTCCTGCAATGTCTTACCGCGCGGGCCCCTTATCGATTATTTAACCTCTCGAGAAATTATTATGGAGAAGGCTAACTATTGATGTTTTTTCTTTGTTTTATTGATATAGAATGAGAGCCGACCAGAACAAGAAGAACCGTCAGCAGAACGAGAAACGTAAGCTCGAGGCCCAGAAACGCGAGATCGATGCTCTAAACCGTAAGCACCTTTCTGGTCTTCGTGTTATTCAGAAAAATTTGGTCTACGTGACTGGCCTCAATCCCCGCATACCTGAGGAGGATCTACTTCAAACCCTTCGAGGAAAGAGCTATTTCGGGCAATATGGCAAAATTATCAAGATTGTGGTCAACAAAAGGACCACTGCTCGGGATGGATCTGGCAACGGGTATCAAGGCAGCGGTGGTGCTCAGGGCCTCGGGGTATATGTCACTTTTGCGAAAAAGGAGGATGCAGAAATCTGCATTGATGCTGTTGACGGTAGTCAGAATGGCGACAGAACCTTAAGGTATTCTGATAGTTGGTTCTACTTGTCTCCGTGTGCATGCTGACTAGAAAACAGAGCTACCTATGGGACAACGAAGTATTGTTCTGCCTATCTTCGCAATGAGGCTTGCCCAAATAAAAATTGTATGTTTCTTCATGAGCCTGGAGAAGAGGCGGACTCCTACGATCGACAGCAAATGTCTACCTTTACGGTTCGTCAGCAGGAGGGGGCTCCGTCTCAGGCGCCCCCACATCAGCATCAACCTCCTGTCACTACGGCAGCCCCTGCCCATCCAGTCCATCCACCCCCTACCCAGCAACAAAGTGCACAGATGGCCCGAGCTAGTTCTCACCAAGGTGGATCGTCAAGTATGGGTGATAATGGAGAGTCTTCTGCATTACCGTCTACAGCAAACTGGGCGAAGAACCCCCCAACACCTGCTGCTAGGTCTGTGGCTCCTGTAATACAACCGCAAGGTTCTGCTGTGTTATCCAAGGGGTCTACGCCAAGCCCGCGCAGTGTACCTGCTGCCCCGATGGTACAGACCCAGAGCCAAGAAAGTGGCAAGAGTGGGTCAAGTCTCGGAAAGGCACCAGCCTCAACTGGGTCAGGAGGCAGTTCGGGTCCTGGTCCTGTTGGCAAGCCACCTGGTGGGCTGGTGACTAATAATCAAGCTCCCGCTCAAGCACCGGAGGCCTCTTCGTCATCTGCACAGGGTTCTGCAGCTAAGGTTCTTCGTTCTCCTACTAAACCAAGCCAGTCGGATCTTCCAATCCAGGTTCAGGAGCATTTGCAGCGTCTCGAAAACTGCAGGCTAGCCATTTCCAACCCGAAATTCCGCTTTGTGTTCTCAACCGAAGGTATGAGTCCGGAATACATTGCTGAGCTGGAGAGCATGCCTCCCATGTTTGATCCTCATGGAGGAAGGCGTCGGAGGGAGAATGCTGAGCGTTTGAGAGCTCAGCAGCAGCAGCAGCAGCAGCAGCAGCAGCAACAGCAGCACGAGGAGGCGGAAAACGATATACCACAACCACAGCCCCCCGTTGGTACAATGGCAGCTGCTCCCGGGCTGGTGCCACTAAATATGACGGGGAGAGGAAATACCCCTTCCCAGAGAGATTTGTTGAAGGAAGTTGCAGCGAATCATCCTCAACAGCAGCCTCTTGGAGCTTTCCAGCAGCAAGAAAACCTTCAACACCAACAGGCTATGAGGGTGCTCACTCCTGGCGGTATCTTACATCCGCAGCAGCAGCAACAGCAACAGCAAATTCAACAGTCATTCAGTCCCTTTGGCGCAATGGGAAATCCTCAACAACAGCAGCTCCAGACGCATGGCGGATCATTGCATACGAGGCAAACCTCTAGGTACAATTTTGCCAACGACAATCCGGCCACAGCATCTACTTCTGTCAACCCCCGTGGAAATATTGCTCATATGACCGAACAACTTCGTATGATGCCGCAACAGGCTCAGCAGCAGCAGCAGCAACAACTGCACAACCAACAGCATCTTGCCGCACAATTCTATGGGGCAGGTGGCGCACCTGGTCTTAGCGGTGGTATGCTGGGAGGTGCTGTGCAGCAGCCACCTCCAGGGTTGAAGAGTGCGCCCACCCCACCAGCTCCAGGCATGGGTCATATGAGTGGGCTTCATGGTCTTAGCGGTCAATTCTCAGGACTGGGACTTGGTGGGCATCATAATAAATCCGAGAGCTCAGATGCGCTTCTTAGAGAATTGATGAGAGGCAATGGAGCTGGCGTATTGGGGGGTGCTGGGCTGGGTGGAAGAGCCGGGGATGGTAAACGTATGCATGTTGATTCGTATTGGGGAGGGGGGAGTGCTAAACCGAATCCAGTGGGAGACTTAGCGGATCCCAGCATCTTGCAAGCTCGAATGGCCCAGCAGCAGCAACAGCAGCAGCAGCAGCAACAGCCTCAGCAGCAAATGCAACACCACCAAGGTGGAATCCAGGCTGGCCAGCAAGGTGCGTATAATCCGAATATGCAATACTACGGTGGTAGATGGTAGGTTGGCGGACGGGCTCAGGCGATGAATTTCCATTTCATACAAGTGTCTACATTATCTTCGCACACGGCAGCGGGCAAGCAGCAGGGCAACGGTACAAATTTCTATTTTTCCTGTCAAGGCGTTCAATGTTGGGAAATGGGGGTCTTGTTCGGTATTTCTTACTTCATCCTGTTCCAGTTCTCGCTGTTTGATTTAAATTTCCTTTTTTTGTCACGTCTCATCTGGTGCTCTAATTTTATGGGATACGTTATTTTTTGTGGCACAAATCTTTGAAGATGAGGAGCAAGATGAAAGGCTAGAGGAGTGCAAAGTGGGGAGGTGTCCATTCAGTTAAAATTCACACGATCCCTGGCGCGAACGAGTTTGTACCTTTCGAGTGTCTTGTCATCAGCACTTTTTATAACTTGCTTTACTTGCTCTCTGCGCTCGGAATGGCGCGCCTATGACGTTCCCCCCCTTTTCCTTTGCAGTGTATAGACTCACCCCGACGATTTGTATGTGCTCATGAGTTAATGTCAAAAGAGTAGTCTGCTGCCCTGCCTCGTGTGCGAATGATTATGAAAAGACAAGGTGGCTTGCATATGGAAAATCAGACCCGGTTCCGGGATGCCTGCCGCCATCTACCGGCATTCCTCATTCCCTTTTATTTGATGAACTGAAGCTAAATGGTTCTGCTTGATGTTTATCGTAGGTTCTGGAATAACTGCCCAAGAACGAAGGCTTACTCCCGGGATGATGGATGAAGACGAATTCCCGGCTCTGGCCCCATCGAGTAAGGAGAATGTAGTAGCATTACCGCCGATAGCTAGCGCGTTGAAATCAAAGAAGCCACCGTTAGGGCCGATTGGGAAGAAAAAGGATGAAAGTCTTGAAACTGCAAAACCTGAGCTTGCTCGCCCTGTACAAACTAAGGGAAAGCCGGTCTTGCCTTCAGTTAACACTACTGCCGCTGCTGCAAGCTCCTCTGGACCTCGTCCTATTTCTCCTGCCATTGCGACATCCAGTACTACCTCTTATGAGGGGACGACTCCGATATCTCCTGTGCCTTCGACTGCTGCAAGCGCCGTCAAGCAAGGCCCAAGAATGATCAGAATATTGTCTTCTAGCTCTGGTATCCATTCTCCGGCTATCAAGACGCCTCTTGGAGGAGGGATTGGGATTGGCGAGAGTGACACTACGTCCAATGGTGGCAGCAGTAGGCCTGTTAGTCCTCCGCCTAATTCTCAACAGTCTTCTAAAAAGACAAAGAATGCGCTGAGGAAAGAGAGGGTTGCAGCGGCAAGGAAAGAAGCCGAAGAGAAAGAGAGGGAACGCGAGAGGCTTGAGCGTGGATCTGTGACGCAAGCTCCTGTGGTGGGTCGGATGAAGAAGAAGGAACGCAATAAGGATACTACGATTGGTGGGGGAGATTCTGTTGTAGGCGGAGGCTACGCTGATGAAGAGAAGGAAGAAGAGAAGGGGGCAGAGGCTCCCAACACTGCTGCCCCTCAGGCAGTTGCTCCTGTTACTGTATCACTTCCCTCTCCCGTGAAAGAATCTACTACCACTACTAGTATTCCATCACCCACCAAAGCCCGCACACCGACCCCCGTGCCTACTCCCACGCCTGCCCCCGCAACGGTCCCGGCTCCTACCACTTCTTCTACTCCCGGCCCACCCACCACTCCAACGGTCGAGAAAGATGAAAAACAACAATCCACAAAGACTACAGCTCAGCTCCTCGCCGAGTTCCGGGAAGCGGCAGAAATGAAATTCTCCGAACTCGACATGTTTAAACCCCTCACCACCCTAAAATGGGAGCACTATGTGACGTCCGAAGAAATCCAACTAATCAAAGCCGCCGTAGCAGACAACAACAACAGCCAGCCAATCCTCACGGTCGACCCCGACTGCCACCCATACCAGTACCCGATCCGCGGCGGGGGCGTCGTAAACATTAGTCTCGTCGCCACCCCCACCGGTTTCCAGATGACGGGCCTCAACGCCGAGCAGCAGGAGCGCTATCTTCACCTGGAGGAGCGTCACGGGCGAGGGAAGGCGTGGCAGAAGTGGACCGTTGAGGCGCTGGATTTTGATGAGTGCGATAAAGAGGTTACCGGGGCTTCTGTTGCTGAGTTGGAGAAGATTGTGTATGCCTCAAGGAAGGAGGCGGAGGGGATCGAGAAGAAGTTGGAGAAGTTGCTCAAGAGGAATAAGAAGCTCGTTGGGCTTTCGTGATTTCATTGGCTAGGTGGTTTGGTAATATGTTAGGCAGAAGGGCCTGACGGGGTGGAAGGTTATGCGAGTAGTCCTTTCTGACTGTAAAAGTTCTTTCTTTCTTTCTCTCTCTCTTTCTTTCTATTACCGGTATTGCTTGTATATCTCCTCGCTCACGGCGTTTTTCGCTGCCTACTCTGGTACAAGCCGGGATGATGGGCAGGGTTGATAGTTATTTCTTGTCTTGTTTCGGGTATGCATTGCATTATCTGGATGGTCCAGATGGATAGGTGGGAAATGTTTGATTCTATGGTAATGTATCATCAATGCGTATCCTTGCATTTTCTTTTCTGTTTCCGCCCCCCCTGATACGAAGAGACGGTGGCTTCTGGTCGGTGGGTCATACACAAGTGTGTTTGTGGGCTTATTGTACTCTACTCCACTCTGCTCCGATACTGCTTTTCTTTATTTTTTATTTTTAGTTCCTGAGTATACAGGGACTTGGTTAGTTAAACAATCAGCAACTATAAAGTTAGCAGTATCATCAAGCACCACAGTCTCTTAATTCCCCCTTCCTTTGCAAATGCGGTAAGATAGGTATTAAGGCACACCATCCCACATTATCCTATCATACCGTGCTGTGTATATATGATACAGTTTCAACCCGGTAGGTACCTACTTGTAGACGCCCCAAAAAAGGGACCCCTCCCCCGCCCCACTACCGTAATTAACAAGCCCCACCTTCATCCCACACTTTCAAAATTCTTCTTCCCCCCATTTACCCCTCCACACTCCTCATCCCCTAACAGCGGGGTACTCTGCATATTATCATGTCATACCTCAGACTAGGCTGCTCAACCAACCCGCACAAGGCAGCAACAAGGTGTCAACTTTTCTTTCTTCTTCTTCCTTTCTTTCCTTTTTTATAATATATATATTGTTATTTCCGATAATCCTTGTGTAGATCATTTCTGGGAAAGTTGTGCGTGAGTGCGTGCGTGTGTATGTATGTATGGATGTAGTTTTATTTGTCTATTTAAGTTCGAGCCTCTGAGTCGACCGACGATGGTCGGCGCTTCGTAGGTTGCCGGTAGTAGTGTAGTGGGTGGTGAGTTTTCAATCTTAGTGAGGAAGCGAAGGGAGGCGCGGAGGGAGGGAGGGAGGGAGTCAGAAGGAAGGAAGGAAGGAAGGAGTGGTTTGGGTATCTGGTATGAGTTGAATGTGGAGTTGCAGGGGTGATTTTCGTTTTCAAGGAGGAGGAAAAAGAGGAGGTTGGTTGGCTAGACTACCGGTATGAGTCCTGGGAGAGGTGACGTTGTATCATAAGCTTTTAATCTTAACTGTATTATGCTTGTATCGTATATTCATAATGATGAGCCGGGGGGTGACGAGTATGATACTTGTATCATACCGTACTCGAGGAGTACCGGTGCGATATCGGGGGGGGAGGGGGGGGTGTTCAGTGGGGGGTTGACGGAAAGGGAAATGGTATTGCTACGGGGTGACGGGGTGGCGGAAGAAGAAGAAGAAATAAAATAAAATTTATTATCATAGTGATCCCGGTTCGTCACGCGATGTAGTTTTTTTTCCTCGTGAGTAGGTACGATACGGTAGGCAGGGTGAAGGATGAACTGCGCTTGCGCTGTACTGTATCATAGTTCTATGTTCAGGGTGCTGGACGAATACCGGTGCTTGTTGTTTTCGCTTCGCTACTTGCTTCGGCTACTTGCTCGGTCGATGATTTAAAGTATGGTTTCGGAAGACTGAGCCTCCCATGATGCAAACTTTCGCACAAGAAGTGTGATAATTTTTGCCTATGACTGAGTGAGTGAGTGCAGTGGCTTAAAAAAATAAAAAATATTTATATATGAGGCTCCTCTGTTTTGGATTTGGATTGCAAAAGTCATTATGATTGCTTATGTAATATGGACACTGGGGGTATTTGTATGATATTATGCTGGCTTCAGCTGGGTATGATAGAGAGAATTTTGGGTTTTTAAAGTGTATATTATTATGTAGAGAGTGTGTGTAGGAGGAGGGTTAGTATACGATTTGGGATGATTGGATGTTGTTCATGTTATGGGGGTTGAGGTTTTTAAGGCTGTAAGGCGTGAGTGGTTATATAATTATATTATTATTTTCCTTTTTTGTTTTTGTTTTTGAATGTTTGAAAGATGGAATGGTGGTGGTTTAAGATGGTATGATTGACCTTAATAAAGGTGAAGATTTCATACTTTCCATGGGGGGGGGGGGGTTGGTATGATACCTTCTTCTGTAGTTTTCTGTTTGAGGAATCCTGAGAAGCCTGGACAGGGCTTGGGTTTTATGAGGCTATTACTCTAAGTTGTATGATATCTTAGCTAAGTATGATATCATAGGAAGAGAATTTGAAGGATTTTGAGGTGTTATAGAAGTATGATAAAAGTTAATACTATTAAAAAGTCATGCAGGAAGTAAGAAATTGGTTAAGAGCTTATATTTTCTTATTAAAAAGCATACTATCCTAGTATCATATAATAAATTCTCAGATTCTCGAAATAATTTAATTTAATTTAATTTTTTAATTTTTAGAGAACATTTTTATTTCATTGTCCCTGTCGGGCTGGGCTTGTAGCTTGGCTTTGGCCTTGGAATTGCCGGGAGTGGATGGCTATGTGATAAGCCGTTGCTTGAATGAACGAATGAATGGACTGGGCAGGGCGAACGTCGGCTTCTCCCTGATGCATAATACCGGCAGTGCAGAGTGGGAAAGGGAAGGGAGTACCGATCCAGCACCATACAGCCGTTTCTTCATCGTAACTGTTGCAATCAGCTGCCGTGCACCACCGCACATAGTACGGCATCCTGGGTCACGATACATACATCCGTACCGCTGCTGTGTTCGTCCACTGCAAGCCATAAAACACCGAAAAAAGGCCTTTGGAACAAAACAATTAGAAAGGGAAAAACAAAAACAAAAGGGAAAGAGCTGCAGAAACTACTTGTATCATAAATGGGCTCGCACCGAACTACCTATTGGGTCACGCGAGATGGGTTGGGGGTGGATGTTGGGTTACGTCTGCAGATGCACGCTGCGAGTGTGCACAAGGTTCCTTTTTGTCCACACACCATCTTTTTTTATTCATGATTATTCAGCTATCGCATTTCTCTCCCTTCTCTCTCGCTTCTCTGTCCCTTCTCTTTAGGGTCCTTTTTATTTATTTTCCCTTTTTCTTTTTCCTCCTGTTGGGGCTTTATTATTTTTACAGGGGGGGGCTTTTTTTCTTCCTTTGCATTTCCGGCGAGATGAGTGGTTTGGTTTGGCCCCGGTTCTTGGAGGTTGTGATGGTTTTTTTTTTGCCAAGAAATAGGAAGTCGGGATGGGATTGTGCGATGGATGTTGCTGCTGCTGGATGGCTTGGGTTCGTTTGATGGGTGTGCAGTACGGGACGGCACTTGTGCTGCACTGTACGGTTCCCGCAAGAGAGAGAGAGAAGGGAGAAGATGCGTGCCTTTCCCCAGGTCTTTATTCATTTGAGTCATGGTCCTTTTGCTGGATGTATGTGTGTGGGTACGTATTGTTCCTGTCTATACTGTAGTTTTCTCCGAGGATTGCTGCACTCTGCTGTAGGGGAGAAGGGGGGGTTACCTTTCCGGTGGTCTGCGTTCGTGCTATGGGTAAATAGCGAGTGATCGTTTTATGGAAGATGTGGACAGGAAGGGAACCATCGGTATGGAGTGCCTCGAGTACTCCAGGCTGTTATGTGGAAAAAGTATCGTAGGCAATCTGAGCTGGGCGGATTGAAGATCAGAGGTTGCAGATATGGTGGTGCGGTTGATTGTGATATCGGCGCGGCACCGGTATCTCTCAACGGTATCGGGGCCCTGATAATACAAGCAGCAAGTTGTTTAGGGTGCAATCAGTCAGACAAGCAGGAATCGCATTTACATGACTGAATAGGTATTTCTGGAGACATAACTCCCCGCTAGGGATTGTAGCTGTGCTGTGCCTATTCGACTCTTGATTGCTTCCTTTATTTCTACCTATCGCAGTTGTCTATCTTCTGCACGACAGCAGAGACAGGCAGTGGTGGGTAGTCTGTTATCCGTCTGCCATTCGCTATTTATTCGCTATTTATTCATTCATCGTCACTAGACTAGGTATGGGGACAAGGATTATTGACTTCTTGGAACCACGAACGACTTGATGCATTGGTGTAGTGCTGGCCCACGCTCTCTTTTGACTGATTGCTGGACTGATTGATTTACCTTCTGGCTGCTTGGTCGGCACGGAATCCGTGAGATTTCCCTCCACTTTTCTATCTATCCATCTACAGTATTTGGTTTTTCTTGCCCAGTTGTCCATTGATTGTCCTTGACACAACTATACTGTAACTCCATATCTACCTCCTTAGTCACCACTCGTCCCGTCGTTTTTTAATCCACCTTTCCCCCTCACGCCCCCCTCCCAGTTACTCTCGTTCCTCCCTCGGGGATACTCGACTGTCACTTCTTCATCTCGACCCAGCCATCAGTGTTTCCTTCTCCCTCCCCCCCCCTTCACCATCCTCTTTGCCCTGCCCACTTCCCCCTCCCTCTCCCCATCCCCTACCACTACGGCCCTAGTCTATTCTGCTTCCTTCTTTCTTGTGCTTCTTCGACTTTCGTTCTTATTCCCCCTCCTCAGCTTGATCGGGGTATTCCATTCATCTCCGCCCAGAGCCTTCCTTCTGTTTCGCGGGTAGTGCCCCGTTGTCATCTACCTCAGCTAAGGAAGACATTGTAGCCTTTAATACCCTTCCCACACACACCTTCTACATCATCGCCACCCCCAAACCTTTCCAACCCTTCCTCTTCCTACTCACTCTTCTGTTTTCTCCTCACTGCTTGTCGGGACCTTCGCGGCGCTGGCTCGCCTATAGAGTAATTCGCTTATTGACCTGCTTGACAAAGTTACGTTAGTTTGCATCAACCTGTGACACCCGCTTCCTGGCTTCCTCCCCGTTTTCGAGCTCGCGCGAGCCACCCTACGATTGAGAGGCTCTGTCGAGCATCCCCCCCCCCCCCCCCGCAGAGCACGGCCTTGTAAAACTTGCATTCCGTCAGCGGAAACGAGCCAACCATCAGGGCTCAACGGCCTACAAAACCCTACCAGGAACTACGTGGCGTGGTGGAACAGCAAAGGGCGTAGGGGGGACAAGAGAGAGAGAGAGAGGGAATATAAATAACTCAAGGGTTCACAGTGGATTAGATAAATGTGATGGCTATCGCGGGCTTGGACACTTTCATAACCAACTTTGACATTTTTGCCTAGCAGCATAAGCTCCGTCCACCCTCCTTATTTTCTCTAAAGAAAGATCCCATCCCTCCATCAACAGATCACCACTACTACCCTTTCGTCCTATCTGTCGCTTATCTATAGCTTAAATAATGTACGGGCGAGATTCACCACAGCTCCCTTGGGATTCACCACGGCGGCGGGCGACTGCCGGAGGTTTGGCAGGAGGCGAGATTGAGCAGACGAGGAGGTTTTCTACGGGCTTCAACTACGCTGGGATGGATGGTTCGAGCACTTCTTCCGGTTCTGGGGGGTTTACAAATGTTCCGCCTGGAGGAGGACATTCACGGGGAGCATCGCATGGGGGCTACTCATCTGGTGCATCGGGAGCTAGTACGGGAAACAATGGCGGTGGTGAGAGAACGAATAGAGATAAAGTAAACCAGATCATACAGGCCTTTTTCATGAAGGCTGCGATGATCATCATACAGACACGGGCGCAGACTAAACCATTGATATCAAGGAATGGTATTAGGAAGGTTAACAAATGGGTACGCTGGCTGTCCTTCTCGTATTGTTTGATTTTTTTTCTTTTTTTTGCTCCCTTGGTCTTCGAGCATCGGTTACTAATCCCTTGCTTCTCACCCGGTTGTGTAGTTCAATATCGAGCTTGACGAGACGGATGCTTTTCGAAGGGAGTTGGATTTGTGGCGTTATGGAGACTCGTTCGAACCGCGACCTCCGCCATTAATTATTGAGACATATCTCGATACTAGGGATCTGACGGCAAACCAATCCTTGGTGATTTTGGATGCTAAAGGAAAGAAATGGAATGTGGATGAGGCCACGGACGCGGCTGCGGCCCGAGCTGGGTTGAATGCGGAACCTCGAAGAAGTGTACGCGGAGGGCCCGCTAGGCATGAAGTAATATTAGAGAGATGGACGGTAGAATTGAGGTAAGCTTAATTTTTTTTCCCCACTCCCGTGGCAACTCCCCTGATATCCCTTCCCTCCCCATTTTAGTTTGCTTTTTTATTTTATTACCCTATCCGAGATTTTATGAATGGTTTTTTTATTGCTATTTTATTTTATCTGTATTTCCCTCATAAGTTGAGGAATTTTGACTGATTATGTGGGTGTGAATTAGTGCTCCGTTTGACGTCGCGCTTGCCCCGGAGCTCCCTGTTGTTTATAAGAAGGGCATTGTGGTGTTTCGTGCATTGTATACATACGCTGGGCTCATGCCTACCTGGAAATTTCGTCGGCGGTTGTTGAAATCCAGGCTCAATCCGAGCCCGCTGAAGGTTAATTGTCGAGTCATCAACGGGAGTGACTATTCGCGTCCTCCGAAGGATTTCGACCTTTTGTATGTGCCGTTGTGTCAAGACGAGGGCAGCGTCGTTGAAACGTATCGGATTGAAAAAGTGGATAGTCCGGCAGGTTCTATCAAAGTTGGGGTTTCTTATCGACAGAACTGTGATTTTAGGGTGGATGACTCAGAAGAATTGCTGAGCTCTCAGTTCTTGAACTTGGATGAACACTTCTTCCGGCCACCGCCCGCCCCAAGAAATGCCTCCCAGCCTTCCGGAAGAGAAATGAGCTCGCTGCCATCTGCTGGCATGAATCAACCTCCTAGGTCCGAATTTAACCAGACTTACGGGAGTCTGTCATCGTTCCACCAACAGGGTGCCAATCCGATTGGAGCGAGCCCGCTGTCTGCCCTACGATCCGCTGCGGAAATGGCTGATAGGGCATCCCCTGCTGGCTCGCCTATTGAGCGACCTACGGCCGGCTTGCGATCCATGCATGGATCGAAAGCGTCACTTAGGAGCGTGGATGGGGGTGGTGCACAACGTCGATCTTCTGTGTCGTTTATGCAGCCGTTCAAGTCTCCTTCGTTATCAGCTTCACCGGCGAGTTCCGATCAGGTGGCTTCGTCCCCGAGAACTTCGTTAAATCGGATGTCGACTCCTGTCGCTCCCTTCCACCGGCAACGGCCAAGCCTTGGAACTATGCCCCCGTCGTCCGGTAAAGTGCCCCCGCCGAGCTTTGAGCATGCACCTGCCCAGCACGCAGTTCCGACTTCGAATACTGGGTCTTCTCCATTATCTGCACAGCCCATGACTCGAATTGCAAGCAGCTTCGGTTCGCGTCGGCCGCGTGTTCCCTCAGGCGCGAGCCGCACTGACGATGATAATAATAGCAGTGGAAAAGCTAGCTACTCTTCGTCAGCCGCCCCCGGGTCTGGTCTCTACGCGGAGGCTGGAGCCAATTCTAACGAGGATTTGCAAATACGAGATTTCATGAGGTTATTGGCCAATGGTCAAAACCAAACATTGAAGAGTTTTGGAAGCTCTTCGGGAGAAGCTTCGAGTAAACGAACTGGAAATGCATTGTCAAAGTATCAGAAGATGAGAGATTCGCATATGAGTATGGCGGACTCTATATCATCGTCGCTCCTTCTTCAGCCGTCTCCGGCCTCTCCCTCAACATCGAGTAGAAATTTATCCAATGTTCCTGCAATGATACCTTCGACCGAATTTTCATCTTCCTCCTCGCCCGGAAAACCTATTTCCCCGCATACACCTCATACACCTCATACACCCGCTATCCCTTCTAGGCTAAGTGCGGGGCTAACGGCACAACATGCGCCGCGCCACGACGATCAGCGGAGCCATCCAGGGAGGGCATCACCGGGGAGTGGAGACAGGTCTGAGCATGCCCCGAGCTCTGGGACAAGCGGTGGTTCGAGGATGACGACCGCTGCTACCACATCTCCCCTTGATATACCATCCTCTCCCCGTCCTTTTGGTTCACGTAGGTCAAATTCCATGTCTCAACAACAGCAACAGCGTCTTGATGGTGATTCTCTTGGTTTTGATCCATTAGTTCCCTATGGCCCAGAGATGCGACAGAGTGCTAGCCTTGGCAGTCTGGACACGGCTCCGCTAAGTATGAGCCGCCTTTTGGACCTTCAGAACGCATCCGCAACTAATTTGCCCGGGACTTCAGAATCCGAACCAGAAACGCGCGAGGGTAACGACAGGGATGACGCCCCGGCTTTCGGCCCTGTAAGAGCGCCACAGGCTGAGGGTGATCTTCCTCGGTTTCAGCAACGATATACTACGTCCCACAGAGGCACTACATATTCGGGTCCTGGGTCTCCTGGACTTTCGTCTCGCGGAAGGTTTCCGTCGAGAGGAAGAGGCAGTTCAACTCCTCCCACTGCTGGATCAACATCTAGTCTAGAGCAAAGAGCCGGTGGTAGCTCGGCGGAGGGAAGAACCCGCCGAACCCCCGGTCACATGAAGCCCGGAGTCTATGGCGAGGAAGACGACCTCCTCTTCACGATGAGCGATATGTCAATTGCTCAACAGTCTCGTAGAAGCCTAGATCAGGAACGAGGCCGCAGGGATGGCTCAACTGGATCCTCTGCTCGACGGAGGGGTAGTCGTGGTGGAGGTGCGGGGAGCATAGGGGAAGGCTCAAGGGGTGCTGGGTGGAGTTGATTATTCAGAGGGTTTCTGTTTCTACTTTCTCGTTTTTCTCTTTCCTCTCCCTTCTCCCCTCACCACAAATGAAATTCCTCGTTTTTGAGTCCTGGGTTTTTTTTTCCTGTGTGAACTTTTTGGGACGGAGTCACATATATGTGTTTTTATGTTTTGGCGCTCATCGTTATTTAGGATGCCTTGTTTACTTGTTCTGCTTTGCCATTCTTGTTTCCTCTCGTTATTCGTTGGTCGGTCTGTCGGTCGTACTGCTGGTGGTTTCGTCTTTCCCCCTCCAATTGTTCCCCTGCTGTTATTCTATCACTTCTACTACCTTTACCTTTACATTATGCGCGGGGGGGGGTTTGCGCTCCTCGGTTCTTGGTTCCTAGCCCCCTTTTTATTTATTTTTTCTTCGATAAAAAAAACAATCTTATATTTTTCTTGGGAGACCTTTTTTTTCTTATTTATTTCTTATTTCTCTGGCATAGAATGCGATCATGATGGTAGCGAGGAAGTGGATAGTAGTAGTATGACCGAGAGAATTGAGGGGGATTGGATACACAATATGAACATGGGGGGTGTTTTGTTTTGTTGCTCGCTGTGTTATGTTTGCTTGATCTACGTGTGGCTAGGGCTTCTTTCTACCCCTGTCCATCTAACTTGTGTTTATCTTCTCTCTTGCGCCTGGTGGGGTTTCTTTTCAAATTTCTCATTATATTTCCTTCGACATTTCATTCTTCTGTTAATGGATGGAGCAGTGGTTGGATGAATTGAAAGAAAGAAGGAAAGGTAGATTGTAAATAGGGAGTGTATATCATATTAGTTCCTGCCTACTTCTACGGTAGCTGCCGATATTCCCCACCCCCCTAGAAGCCTAGGTAATCACTCGCTGAGTAGCGCGGCCGATGGCAACTCCTGAAGCCCTACGGTACGTAAACCTCCCACGCTACAAATAGGCCCGTAGGGCATCGCATGGAGAGAAACTGCGGCGTGTGCTCCAACTCGCGACTGCTGTCATACAGCGGGAGGGGGTGCCTGCGCTGTCGGAAATGATAGTTTAATGGCCGCACTCTGAGGCCGCTGAGGCATACGTACGCACCAGTCAAAGGACGCGCAAGCCATGAAAATGTTTTCACCCCCCCCTCCCCTTGTTTTTCTTTCCTTCTCACCTTCGCTCGCTTCACACCCTCCTCCTTCCTTTCTTCCTGTACACACAAGCTTCCTCAAGCCTTTTTCCTCTCCATCAAGTTATCACAATCAATCATGATCCTCATCTTTACTTGAGCGGTTTTCACTCCGCCGCGTAAAATCCCCACACCATAAATCATTTACCTCCGCAGCCCCCTCATTTTCAAAATGCAATGCACTGAAACGGAGGACAACGAGTGATGTACTGTGACTGAACATCTGCCTTGAATCTTCCCCTTGGGATAATAGATGGTGGCGGCTAACTATACATACATACCACCTGAAAGACCGGCCGGCTGGCCGGTGAAATGCATAGACGGGCGAGCATAGATCCCGGCGGCGTTTCACGCGTACTATATGCTGAGCAGGTATAGCTTCATACCGAAGGTTAGTTACATAGCCGGGAAGAGCTATGACAGTTGTTTCTTTCTTTCTTTCTTTCTTTCTTTCTTTCTTCTCCTTCCTTTTGCGGAAGATACTGGGATTGGATTATTTGGATTATTTGCTGGGGCTGCTGGACCATTTTTCTTATTGGCGTTTTTAGCATCGTTAACTGGGGCCTGGAGGCCGTGGCTTTTGGTATCCATATTCTTCGTTGTGTTGTGACACACATGGAGGAGTTATTCTTGTGATCCGGTCGAAGATAGTTGGAGTGGAGACAATGATCGGCAATGAGGGTATTGCGTGGCGGAGTGGAGTGGCTCAAGTGAAGGCACGGAGTTCTTATTCAGGGGCGAAGAAGTCCACTATTGATTTGAGTTGGGTGTGTGGAAGGGAATGTCAAGAGGAAAGTGAAGAATAGGAAGAAATGATAAGGTGAGGAGGAGGTAAGGAGGAAGGGAGAATAGATGGGAGAGATATTCTTCATGGCTTGCGTGTCCCTCCCCTCCGCCGATTTGTATTATATGCTTACCACTGCGGTATTTCCCAAACCAAGTGGGGCTATTTCCACCTGATTATGTTGGAAATAGCAGTTGATGGCCGCACTTGGTGCGGGATGTGCCTGCTCTCTGTGGCCGCAGGGGTATACGTACGCACTAGCAAAAGGACGCGCAAGCTCTAAAATGTTTTCACCCCACTTGTTTTTCTTTCCTTCTCACCTTTCCTCGACACACACCTTCCTTCCTGTACACAACTTTCCTCAAGTCTTTCCTCCCACCAAGTTGTCATCAATCAATCATGATTCTCATCTCCACCTAAGCGGTTTTAGTCCACTGTGTAAAATCCTCACCGTAGATCATTACCTCCGCAACCAAGATTTTCAACGGATTATGGAACTAGGCCCCAGAGTGATTCTTGGTGATCGGAGCAGTGATAGTTGGCTTGCTTCCTGCTGTTAGTGTTGTTGGATATCATGAGTTGTTGACCGAAGCTTCGTCATAAGGTCGTCCTGGTCGTCATTGGTCGTGGGGCTCGCTTGTCGTTTTTGCTCTCTATTTGCTTTCTTTCCTTTCTCTTTACTTCTCTTTTCTTAACTGTCCTCTCCCTCAACCATAACCAATGCAATAAAACTCGTCTCAACACAACTCCTGCTTAACCTTTAATCTCTCCCTCACTTTCGCCTTCAGTAAAGCTCTCTCCATACTTTCTGCACTCAATAAGCGGTCGTGTAAACTCTTCATTTGACCCACCGCTTAGAGGGTCCGGCTCGCCAGGGATCATTTCAGACAAGTGCTGCTAGAGTGGAGTGTGCATAATAACTCCCTCGCTGTTGTCATCGCAATTTCACTTGTCTTGTAGGTTTGCTTCTCTAGGGTGCTTGTAGGGTTTAATGTTCTTTAACTTCCCTTCTCTCCCGTAACATCAGGAGCACCGCCCTCCCTTTCCCATGCGCCCACTCTACCGACCATGCAGTATTCTCCGGAAAAGTTGCGGTATCTTGAGTTCTACCACTCCTGGGCCCTCAGCTTCTGCTATTCTAATCATTGTGCTATTTATATAGGGCCCGCTCTCGATGAATTGTCCCTATCTTGCGACATGTTCCTGCTGATAACACATTATCTGCCACCACATTTGCGTTCTGGAGAAGTGAAGCGAAAAAGGATCGACGCGCGCTCCTGCACTCTCCAGTCACCAATTGAGAAAAGGGTCCGGGTAAAATCAATTTCGGGGGGTCACATCATCCACCATCACTCGTATAATAGGTCCCGGTCCCCCACTCTTAGAGAAAGCCCTAAACCCCAATTATATTTTGGAACGATCCCACTCAACTATTTATCATATCATACCACAATTCCCTTTTCCCAGATCGTGCCCCCCATTCCTAAAAAACCCGCCACGTCGGCAGCATATCATGCTCCCCAAAATCCCTCACCAACTCAACCCTTCGGCACGCCGGGTATGCCGTGGGGGGCTTGGAGAAGCTACATATATCACGGGCCTCTTTCACATCTCACGTATGGTAAAGGGGGATACTGAACGGAAGATTGACACTGAGCGCCATCAGGAGAAATGCTCATCCGACATTAACAGCCCACATGCAGTTCCTAATGAGAAACCGGTTGCGTGCCCTGATTTCCTTTGCATTGCGTGGGCTGATAGCGCTCTAAGTTGAGGCATGGGGAAAAGGCTACCAAGAAAAAAGAAGAAATCCCCATCCAGCCCCCGGTTGTTAGAGGGGTTCCGTCGGATTGGTCGATGCACGGGCAATCATAGGAATGACCATCCTTGTAGAATATGTCAAGATGGCATTCCGGAATTCTGATTGATGGCAATGCGTTATCCGGGGAGAGATGCGCTGGGCTCGCACTTTGGGTGTGTGTGTGGGGCCTTGTCGATTTGCGGAGGTTTTGTGTGGGGCTTTTGTGAGATTTTCACTACCGGTATTTCTCTCAATTGTTGTCATTAAGAGATCGTAATTGGGTCAAAGCTTTATCAATTCTGATCTAGATCCCGGAAGCTTGAGGAGTGGAAGTACGATCTTGGCGACAAAATTCGTGGCCCCCCCCCCTCCACGTTTTACAACCAAAAATGGCTGATTTCGGACTCTCATAACTCATCCCAAAACTGTATAGATTTAATAAAACCAAGATATAGTGTAGGCAATTGTTCAGACTTTCTAGGTAAAAATTATGAGAATTTTCCCATTCTCCTTGTGAGAGTTGAGAGCTGAGGATTGTCATTGGATGCGGTTGCAATGTACCTTTTATGTGAGACTCTCATACAAAATCAGAGGTATCTTTTGCCCACCATCATCAAGCTTCTCTCCCCCTATTTTCCTCCCCCGCTTTTCACCTTCCTAATTGGGAAGGTGGTTGCGGGGAACAACAACAAGAATCATCCTCGCGATCCTACCCCGCAGCCAAACTTCAGGCTTCACAGGCAGTGGGACAAACCTCTTCGTGAAGGAAAAATTTATGGCTGGCATCCTACCTGCTATCTACCTTCTCCCTTCCTCGGTGGCATCTCGCTATACTGTTAGGAAGTAAATACCCCCTTCAGCCCTGGCTTGGGACACCTCGTTGCCTCCTGCCTTGTCTGTCGACATACATGAACCAACTGGGCTCCCCCGGC
>Ga0307513_10002095_pt1 | contig 28017 bp, 31 predicted proteins | sample 15_EM_MG_FD_202174 | JGI IMG/M metagenome (GOLD analysis project Ga0307513, IMG submission 202174) | Populus trichocarpa ectomycorrhiza microbial communities from riparian zone in the Pacific Northwest, United States - 15_EM | ecosystem: Host-associated > Plants > Roots > Unclassified | place... | reverse complement strand
TCCCCCTCTCTGAGAGAGAGTTTTCATGACGGACCTCGTACGGACGATCTCTTACAAGTCGAAAATATGTACAACCTAATAAATTATATACATGGTATAGAAGACCAGACCAGAGAAAGTGAGCCGCCGCTAAACCGATGGATAGAAATTGCCAGTTGAGCCGAATACCTTCGGCCAACTCTGTGGTAATGAATTGGAGATGGAGAATTCGGTTATAGGTGGTATACCTCAAAATGCAAAGAAAATGCAATAACTTATAAGGACCGAGAATGTAAGAGGATGATGCAGATGCGTCAAGTTCATTCGTCACTTCCCATGGCACGACTCGAAGAAAACCGAAGGTTTGTCAATTCTTGGTTAGTAGCGTTCCACTGGTCAACGCTGAGATGATCATGGTTCCAATATAGGACAAGCCCTTGATCCGCAGCTTTTCTAAGTGATAGGCTGAGGCGGGATACCATAACGGGGACCAAGCTGCAGGAGAAGAAAAAAAAGTACGCATCAACGAGCGGAACGAAGAATGAATACCACAAAGAGTACTTACACGGTGGGAGCCCTGGAAGTGAAGCACACAAATGAGCCATGCCTCTATTAGTCTACCGTGAACAATGAAAAGACTTACACAAGAGGGAAATTCTTCAAACTCGCCCTCGCCATGACAGCGTACGTTAACATGGCGGCGTTGAACGTCAGCATTATAAAGAAGTAGATCGTTGAGTCCTGGATCAAGGTTTTCATGAGGTGTGATAACGTGTGTTGTTGTCCCAGGGTCTTCTTGAGTTGTAATACGAACACGATTATGCAAGTAAAAGTTGCCAGGTCTGATCATCAAGTACAAGTGAGATACGGGGATTACGTCTGTGGGGCTGGTACTCACCACAGATACCGACTCCAGCCACATAAGCCCATTCGGTCCATAGAGGGGCATCCATGGCACACATATGGAAAGCCGGTAGCGGTATGTCTAGCATCTTGACGGCTACGTAAAATGAGCACCGGCAGGGAATATGGAGACAATGATGCCACAGAAACAAGGAAACGCACCTTTTGTCCGTGGTGAAAAAACCATATAAAGCCCCATCCCAGCGCAACCCGCTATAAGTACAGAAAATATCCACAGCACCAGTTTCTTGTGGGCGGCCAGCGCATACACCCTTCGTTCATTCAGTCACGGTCCAAATATGATGACCAGGGTAGGATGCAGACCACCCCGCGCACCTCGTGGCGAGAAACCCCTGAGCGATCGTGAACACAAAAACGAGGTAAAACCCCTCAAGCCTGACCGACCGATCGCACAACTTTCGTCAGAAGATCAGCACACATTTGCAGTGATTGGTCCTTGGTGATTACCTTTTGGGTATACCCCGGCCACTGGAAGGCTACATTATCGTTAGCAACGACCGAAGAATTGGCTAGTGGCGAGGACGAGGAAGGGGATACTCACCTATTTGTTGCCACAGAATGAACACCGGGAGGGAATACCTGTTCTGCGGGCGGTTTCATAGGGTCAGTCGTGACCCAGCATCCCCAGTCAATAGGGAATTTTGCTGACCAGGAGAAACACATAAAACGACCATGACCTCCGTTTCTTCCACACATAGTCGATCTGCAACCGATACATTGGCTTCGCCTATGAGACTGACGCGCGCGATCACACACCTCGTCATCCAGGGTCAAGAAGTAATCCAACACAGCAACCGTGGCCATCGCCAGCGAGAAATACTGCGGTAACGACGTAGTGTGAGCCCACCACATTGCTTGCAGTTTGAAAAGGTGGTCAACTTTATTACCTTTGCGTGCATGCTGTTTGGGGTGGATATGTTAGTCTGGGTGGTGTTCAATGGCAGTGGCGCACTGACAGATCCTTTCCGATGACCCACAACTCCTCTGACCCTTGATAATCCATCCTTTAGGAACGAAGATGGCAGCACGGGGGGGGGAACAAGGGTAGAGAAGGAGGGAGAGGGAACCGTCGCTGTTACTTCCGGTAACGAGACTTTATGTATGTAACTTGCGAACGCCATCCCGGTTCTAACTTTCCCAAACCACGGGGAGTCAGTGCGACCGAGGATTGGCGGACCATGGCCTCGTTTACTTCCGCCCCTTTCCGCCTCGGGTTCCTGGGTACCGTGACGGCAATGCGATTGGAGAGGATTACGGGATGTCATAACACCGGACTGTGTATGCGAGGAGCGCCCATGATTGAACACTGACAGTGGTCCAGAGTGCACAGACGTCGGCGGGATGATCAAAATGCACCACACCAGTAGGATATGTGGAGTGCTAGACCGAATCTTTCTGATGCTTAAGAGGATTCGAGCAAGAGAAATGTGTAAGGGTTCTTGAGCCCCCCTCGCTACAGAAAGCCAACGGAACAGCGCGCCGGGATCTCCCTTGGATGGCAGACATAATTGTTATGATCCACAGTTCCGCTTCGGGGCCCCAATAAATTGGAGAGACGTCGAGGGCGCAGAACGACAACTTGGCCTATACCTCGATTAGTTTAGATGGGGTTTGGCTGTCACTCGTGGGCGGCATCTCGAATAGTACCGCCATTGGGCCATATTATAGTTGATAGTTGATGGTATTCAGTCGCATGGGTCGTTGTGAGATGGATGGGACTCCTTGGTGTCTGATATGTGGGTAAAAATAGACGATAAAGGTGGCGCAATGGTGGGGGTTGATGTTGAACTTTGAAACGTAGATTCGTGATCATAATCCTCGTTCACTGAGCCAATCTGGCGACAAACATCCTGACATAGGTGCCAATCGAGAACTCACAAAGGTCATAGTGAGCGGACAGTAGCTGACGGAGCGGTAAACTCCGGTAGCACTCATATATCTGATGTCTGATGCACACTACAGAAGTCACCAGAGGGGCTACAACCGGGTGCAATTAATCAGCTACTCCACGACGAACGTAAGAGAGAGGAAATGGTGTAATGCATCGACGATTCCGATTGTGAACATCACCGTCTCGAATCGAGGGGGACTCACTCAGGCGCCATGTTCACATGGACGTCCCATGTGTTGAAAATGCGAGTGTAAACGCGCACGCAAACACATCCGACCGTAAGCTGGACCTCGAATCTTTTGTTCCTCCCTCGGGCTCTCCCCGGCCGGTGATGTTGGCAGTATCCGGAGGTGCTACTGGCACAGCTAAAGGGCTCGGGTTCGGAAATATAGACATGGATGTGTACGAAATTGCTTGTCAACAAGGACAAGCCCGCCAGCGGTCGTGGTTGGAAGATAATGATAAGGTTACTGCGGTGTTCAGATGAGCTGGCGCGGCGGGTTTTTCCGCTATTTTTCTACGGCGGGCCACAACGGATAAAAATGATGGTAACTGTCGCTTGCACAGTCCCAAGCGCAAGCCCTGCGTCTATGTACGTCCTGTCCGTGCCCCCATCCCCTTCCCTTCTCCTCGCCCTCACCCTGTCCCTTGTCGGACTTTAGGCTAGTCTTACCCACGGTTTCTTCCGTGGTTCCGTCGGAGACCCTTGAATACCAGGCAAACCGATCCGCTTTCCGCGTTTTGAGATCAACCAAATCTTTCGTCGGCTTTTCGAGAGACTGCACATCCACAAAATGCCTGTTGCTTCTCACGCTCTAATTGGCTGAGACAAAGTGGCAGCTCTGGCCTCCGTATATCGCATCAAGCCCCGGCTCCAGGCTCCCAGGCTGTGCCACCCTGCACAAATGTAATGACCCTACTATACTTACTGCGAGGGAAAACTGAGGCCTCCCGCGCTCCTACTGCCGGCCGACAGCCCCAGATAAACCGGTGGCACCTCTGGTCCCGGCACTACTTTTATACCGCGTTAGGCTTCGGGTTCGGGCCTGGCGGATCTTGCACCTGCTGCGTTATGCTGTGGTCCTTCAACGCACCGCTGGAAACATACGCTCTTCTCGCGATCTCAGATGTTTAATGTCCGACGTTCGAGTGTGCATTCCTTCCATGTCGTCGTGTTGTCTGATCAGCCTTTGGCCGGGCCGCCGATATCCTTCTCGCGTTGTGGGTCCACGACGGAGTTTCCATGTTACGACAACGGGACGCGATCCGGCCTTACCAAACAAAAAAATTGGTCCCAGGTGTCGACCGCGGTCCGCAAGCTTTCACTGGCTGCGCTGGTAGCATGAGGGTGCATCGACGGGCATTGACAATCGGCCGGTGTCCCGAGGGTGAGTTACGGGAGTGGCGGCGTCAGTGTGCGGTTCTTCGGGTCCCAGGCGTTGGATGTCCGAACCGGCCGCCGTGTGCTGGGTGCGCGTGAAGGACTCTTGTCTGCGAGGGTCCCATGGCTCCTTAAGTTATTCCGAACCTGCTGCGGGTTGGGTAGCACGGGTCCGTCCTTATCATGCTGACTTGCGGCGTCCACACGCGCGCGAATCCAGTTTGGCCGGCAGTGCGCGCGGGACTATGTCCCTCCGGTCCCTCCACTGTTCGCACACGCCTGTGTCCTTATCAGCAAAACTGTCCTTTCACCATTTCCATCATACTTCTTACTTCAGGTTATGTTCTTCCGGCTTCGTACGTCCACACCCATCTTTTTGGTGCAACGATAACGGGACATAATTTGGCGGGGGCAAGCTGAAACCGAGCCGAACAACGTTAGGTCCTGTGCTACACAGTTCTGGGCGAGTAACGTATACTGATACACTGTTGGCTCGGGTGGAATTTGACGATTCACTGAAGGCCTATCCACGAAACCGTGTTGTCATGCGCCGGTATAGTGGAAGGGCCTCATCGGTCTGCGGGTTGACGAGAACGACATTACTTTTCGTTAATGGTGCCACAAACACAGGGCAATGCTTTGCGCGGCAGGGGGTGTCATTTGGGTTTCGTGATTCCGGTTTGTCGTCACGCGCAGTCCAGGATTGCGGGTAACCTCTAGTTCATGACATTTCCGAAATGGAGGAATAGGCAGAGGTTCACGAGCGTCATCTAAACCTCTGTCTGCGGTATGGAAGGTCAAACATCAAATGAAACTTCGTGCATACCCCACGCTGGGAGATTGCAGGTTCGCACACTATGAGCTAATCCGCCTGTCTTCTGCGATGGGTAAGGAAACGGACGGTGTGTCCCACAAGCTCGTAAGAGTGGACACCAATGCGTGGCAAGACACACCAAAAACGCGTAAATGATACTGGAGTCGTATCAATGGCGGCCGTCACTGTGGTTTGGCCAGATATGTAGGGGGCGGCGATCAAGCAAGTACGTTTACATCCGTCGGAAAGGCGTCGGAAAGGCCCCCCAAAAAAATCGCACCGGGCAACTTCATCAATCCCTTGTAAGTGTAAAGATCCGGTGCCCCCTAGAAACGGCAGAAACAGATAAAGTTCAACCGACAGTTAGCCACTGCGTGCAGGATGAACTCAAATCCACTGCTGCTGCTGCGGCCACAGGACTTCCCACCCCGAACCTGGCGGACACGCAGAGATTGAGCCGGCGAATCGCTCGGCTCAAGGACATCTCCGACGACACCAAGGGGGAGCAGAGGCTAAGGGAGGTGTTGGCTGAGGAAATCACAAAAGACAACCACCCCCACCAAGGTGACCCGGGGAACAGGTTTCATGGGTTGAACGTTTCACTCAATTCAGAGGTCACGCGAGATTGATCGCTACAGCCAGGAGTCTCAGGCACGAGGATTCACCGCTGCCGAATTGTGTGGTTTAAGTATAGTCCGCCCAACCATATGTCCATGTATGCTATGATACACACTCAACCGACCCATTCAGTTTGACGGATCCATTCATGAATGGCTGGTCATCCCATTGTTCGACATTCAACACCCAATGTTAGTATCCAACGTCGAACGATAGTGGGGCGGGATCTGACGCGGCGAGGATGCCGTCTGATAGGCTGGAATCCAGCCTCGAATTCAGAGGAAGGGAGGGCGTGGGGAGGGTTTTGTCTCTAAGGAAACGCAGGGAGGGGAGAGCGCCTCTGAATGCCGTCTGACACTCGATAATCCCGCGTTTGCTAGGGAAGCCTGCAAATGGGATATTCGACCCATCCGTTTTGATGTGATGCCCCCAGAAATTATTTCACCCCCCTACTGTACACTACCTGCGTAAGAAGTGGGACACCTGCAGTAGGAAGGGGTGATTGCGTTGGGAAAGAATGTGATGGCGACGCGGGTAGGGACAGGGTAGCAGTCTCTCAAAAAGCCGGCAAAATACCTGGTTTATTTCAAAACGCGGAAAGTGGATTGGTTTACCTGTTATGTACGGGTTTCCGACGGAACCATGGAAGAAACCATAGGTAAGGTCAGGCAAGGGACAGGGTGAGGGCGAGGAGAAGGGAACGGGACAGGGACAGGACGTACATAGACGCCGGGCTCGCACTTGGGACTGCGTCATATTTTTTTTCGATCACTTGCATTTTGGCGTCCACCTTGTTCCAAACCCAACCCACTCAGTGGACCGGCTCGACTTCCGTGGCGTTGCTACTACGTCATCGAGCGCTTTCCGACAGCATTGAGTTTCTTTCGTTAGTACTGATGCTAATCAGTACAACGTTTCAGTCGCCATTGGGTCGTTTCCGGTGCCTCCACCACTGTCCCATTCTAGCGCCTAAACTCTCACAATGTCAGTACTGACCGTTCCCACGGTGCCCGGAAGAGAGCGAGCCAGTTAATATATTTTACAGTGGATGTCCATTCTGATCATTCGCGAGGGGGGACGTTGCTTGAAAAATAGCCAGTCCAGCACCACGGTGCCCGCGATCGTGAGAGATTCGCCAGATCCGCACCTGTCGTGGGACTTGGGGCGTTCGGCGCTTCCCGGCCTCTCAACAGGGTTCTTTCATGTCTCTGTATCACTAACTCCGTACGAGACCTGACGGCAGTGTTCTCGCCGAAATTGATAACAAACCGCGCTGACTTTGGCGGTTTGGTACTGTGATATCCGACGATTTGTGCCGTAATTGCTGGTTCTCCTCTTCTGAGCGTCTGGCGGTCGTACAAGTCGACAATAACAAGGGATTAGCACACTATTGACGTCGGCCCCCGCACCCGAACGCTCTCTACATGTATCAACTCTCCGCGATCAATATCCCGATCACCACCCCGATCACCATCCAGAGCCGCCTGGGTCTCCAAGCTTTGCCTGGCTATCGGCGATATTCACCGTACTGCTTCTCCACACTGCCCACGTACCCATCTCTTTTTCTTCGCGCACCTAGACTCATGATCGAATAGACACAACCTTCGTTCAATGGCCCGGTCACTTTGTTCCCCATACCGGCCCCTTTGAGATAAAGACGGGCGGCCACCCCGCCAGATCCGGATTACCAACACATCGCGGCAGCCGGTGTTTGGGGGACATAAGCTTGAGCCCATCTTTCTTCAAAATAATCCCAATTGACAGACCTACCCGAATTACGCACACTCTGTTATCGCAAGTGAATCACAGAGGCAGGGTACGCATTGATGGGTGGAATATCACTATGCTAGAGAGGCACCCTTGATGGTTCAACACGTATTGCAGAGTACCCCCGTGAACCAGTAAATCCAGAAATATGCGTGACGAATAATGCCTAACCGGCGGATATCCTATCAAGTTACCTGTGTCACGAGAGTACGGTCGCTCGCCGACGTTAACGTGATCCTGAAGCTTTCCTGGATTATGACCGAAACGACCTCATGTGTAGGCGTGCTGCTCTTATGGCTCTGGGCGTAGAGAACCATGCGAGCACTAGGAAAAATACTGGGAAATTATCAGATCCAGGTCATCCAGCCCGCGCCAATGGAATGCCCCTGTTCATTCCATTTCAAAGTAGGGTGCATACCAACACTAGGGACGGATAACAGGTAAGTCCGCCGATCCTCTGGATTGTTTACCCCCCCTTTTTTGAACAACTCTTCGCTCAGTTGTGCCGACCCGGAAAATACCAATCCTTTTGCCTCAAAGTCGTATTGAAAGGCGGTGACAGTGGTCTCAGTAATTGTAGACAGGTCGAAACCTGATCTCGGCTAACCCCGAGTGGTTCTGATGGAATTATGTAAAAAGGGAATGGAGTACGCAGTCTGCTTGTCGGATACGAATGTCGAGAGTGGACGCGTTGGTCCGACGACCTCGCACCGTTTTGCCGCCGGATTTTTGGGTCGGCCAAGTTGAACCGACCAAACGCTGGTGAGTTTCACATACCAAGTCTTGCGCCCGCCGACGATCACGGCTCTCCTGATCCGACGGAACAAGGGCAAAAACATACAGCGCACGCCTAAAAACGGACGGAGTATGGATCACCCGACCGAAGACTGTGTTCTTGAACCCTGATCGCTGTCCGGTTCACGACAAGCACACCGGAGGTTTGGAGCTGGCCCTTCCGTCTAGCCAGCAAACATTAGTATGCTTCGCCCCGTCGGCCGGCCGTCACATCTCAACGATTGTAGGTTTTATTTCCGTCAACCGCTTGCGGTATGCGGGTGGGGCTGATGGGGCCGAGCGTACGCGTGGCGCCCGAGCAACCACTGCCCGGTGCGAGAGCAGCGCGTTCTAGCGTAAGCACCCGCCGGTCTGTGTTTCTTCCGTGAGCTAAAGCCCGGAGATCCACCCTTCTCGGCGTTAGGCTCGGAATTCGTGTGGCGTAACAACTACTGTTCCCCCCCACTCAAACCGATCGGTCCAGCGCCATGATGCGTTCATTTCATCTGTATTGCATATGGAACCCATCGGTTGGCCTCAAGGCGGGAACAAATTCAACCGTCCAATACGGAGAGTGGAGGCCTGGGCATCCAACCATTATAAAAAGGTCCATGGGCAAACCAAAATCTCACAACCCAGTTCCCTTCCCTCCATCTCCAACACTATCCTACAATCCAACACTCCTATACAGTTCTCAATGGCCGTGGAACAATTCACCCTCCCCAACCTTCATGTCTTGTGCCCTTTCGAGGACGCAACCAACCCCAACGATGTGGCCGTCGGCGCAGAGTCTAGCTCTTGGGTCAACAGCTACAAGGTTTTCAGTGACGCAAAGCGTGCCGAGTTTATGGCGGAAGGCAACGAGTTCTTGACCTCCCACTGCTACCCGTATGCCTCGTACGAACGTCTGCGAGGCTGCTGCGACTTCATCAACACCCTGTTCGTCGTCGATGAGATCAGCGACGTACAAAACGGCGACGGCGCTCTTAGCACGGGCATGATTTACCTCAACGTCCTCAAGGATCCGACTTGGGACGACGGATCTAAACTCGCTAAACTTTCCCGAGAGTCAGTGGTTTCATGTCCTTCATCTCCGCTTATATTAATGATCTGTCCCCTTCCAGCTTCAGGGAACGCCTCCACAAACACGCCAAACCCAACTGCCAGCGCCGGTTCTACAACACTTGTGCCGGTTACGTCGACGCTGTCGGAAGGGAGGCCAAATTCAGATCCAAGGGTCAGGTCCTCAACTTTGCCGCGTACGAGAAACTTCGACGCAGAAACGGCGCAGTTTACGCTTGCTTCGCCATCATGGAATACGCTCTCGACATCGATCTCCCCGACAAGGTGGTCGACCACCCGACCTTCCAGAAACTTCAGGACTGGGGTTGCGATCTCGTGTGCTGGCCCAACGTGAGCCCCGTCTTCTCAACCCTGTCTCTGGTCTGTCAATTAATCCCTTCCCTTCACAGGATATCTACAGCTACGACATTGAACGGTCGAAAGGTCTGGAGGGGAACAACATCCTCACGGTGTTGATGCAGGAGAATGGCTACACCCTCCAGCAAGCGGCTGACCGCGCTGGCGAGCTCTTCGGGGATCTCATGAAGCGCTTCATGGAGGAGAGGAAGAAGTTGCCGTCCTGGGGACCAGAGATCGACCGAGATGCCAACAAGTACCTCGACGGCATCGGCTGCTGGATTATTGGCAACATCCATTGGTGCCTCGAAACCCCCCGCTACTTTGGGGACGCCCTCGATGAGGTGAACCGAACCGGGATCGTGAAGTTGCGCCCAATCCAGCTCGACACTGGATCCAACGACATCTTCCTCTACGAAAATGGGCTCACCAAGGAGACCTTCTCGTCACGACTCAGCAATATTTCGGTCCAGGCGTCCATGCCGTACCTGGTCATGGCCACATTGGTCCTCGCGTACATCTACCATCTTCCCGGATCTACTCCGGCTTAAAGTACCACTACAGTCGTTCACCTCTCCAATTTTCTCTCTCCTATCAATAATGTACGGTAGTATGTCTCCAGGTTACGTCTGTTGTACTTTTGGAACATGTTACCAGTAGAAGTCCGTTTTCAAAATAGATTGCGTCCGAGTTTACTATATCGAATCATGGGACATGAAAAACCATCACAGCTAGGAACACTGGGTGCAATCTACATATTTCGGGCCGGGTTGCGACTTGAGAAACAGTCGGGCGACCTATTCAAAGGCCCCGCAGCATGGGTGTGCCGAGCTCATATTACAATGGCGCCGCGCTTCGAGCGCAACCCCAAAACTCGCAGTTTCACGATATCGGTTCTTCTCCTCAGTATGCATACGGAGTGGATCAAGCGGCACACATCCGTGGCCATTCAGACATACGCGCCACATTGAGTGTGCAATGGAGCGGGTGGGAAACCTCACGCCAATCCTAAAGCGGGTCAGTTGGTGAGATGTTAAATTAGGAGGGGTTCCAACGGACGGCAGACGCCTTGGTGTTATCCCGGGGCGGGGACCGAGGACGAACGCTGCGTTGCATACAGATGAGCGTCAACCCGACTCCATCGAGTTCGGGATCCTGGTCTGTGCGTGGCTCCTGGATTGAATACGGCAGCAGCTCGTGCGCGTCAGGCCTTGAGCTTGAGGAGCGAATCCGACGCAGTCCGGGCCAGAATGTGGTGTACCCAGTGAGACCTGTCAGCAGATCAAGAAAATCCCGGGAGTTGATCACGGCCGTGGTTCTTTGGGCCCCAAGCGTTTCCAGGAGAGCTACGGCGAATTACAATGAGTTACAAGTTCTTGCCGGGGAACTTCACCCCGATCACTAGCGTAGGCGCGCTACCACCTGCAGATGCGCTCGCTTCCGCACTGGCCCCCGGTTGGGTGGAATCTTAGTCACTGTAAGTGGAGTTTGATGGGGTGGGGACTACGGATTCCACTCCCAGATAGCCTCCACCTCAGCCGGATCTCATCTCTAGCAATCTCTGGCAGATGACACACGCGCGTGAATCGTTCGCACGACAACGCCGGAGGGCAAAACATAACTCCCCTTCTCATGGAGACTTTCTGTCGGTTCTAATGAGAGCTACCGCAGTGTCGGTACACCTCCGGCATACACCTGAAGCGGTGGACTGCGACCGGCTGCTCCCAACGTGCCTGTGTAAATGCGCATAGCGGCTGGGAACGGGAGCCGATGGGGAACATCTTTGTCTTATCTTGGGCGCTGAGAGCCACGTTTTTTACTATATGGGATAGGATGATATCGGAGGGGGGAGTGTCAAGAGATGGCGTTCAGCCGGAGATCAGGAAGAGGATGGTGAGTGTCACACAGTTCCGAAAAAAGCCGGGCTCGTTGTTTCCAAGTAGGGTTGCGCTCATTCACTTTCGACTAACGTCACGATCTTTTGGGGACTTTCGGGATTGTAACCACATCTTCTATGCTCAAACTACTGCTTATTTGAGACCCAGTTTCTGTGGGCAAGAACATTTTCCATAGAGGTTGGGCCTTCCTGCACCCGAAAGTTGAAAGCTACAGATGTAAATGCAAAAACACGGGGTAATTGCGTCATAGGTCGAAAGTGAATGAGCGCAACCTTATCTAATAAAAACCGAGTGATGGGTCCTCTGTCCACAGTATTGAGCCTGGCAACGTTGGTTTCATCTGTCCGTACAGGTAACACCCAGCGAAACCACAGAGCCACCCAACAATAACCAATAACCCTCACAACCGCTGCTGTCGAAGATTCATCGGCCTTCTCTGACTTGAGCTCGACTTCTCTATGATGAAGTAAGCGCTTCGTGATATTAACGATGAAATCTTCAAAAGTGATGGTGACGGCTTGGAGGAAGAAGCCGAACGAGTAGTATACCAGTTGTCTCTTGAACATGAAGTCACTAGCGAAGTGGAGCAGCCCCGAGAGGAAGAAGGCGACGTAGAGCTGGATGTAGGATGACCAATTGGTACCGCGAGAGTCCTTCAAAATCTTGTTCGCGACGGGCTTTCCCAACCCCGCGGACATCCAATCTATGGGATCCTCAGAACAGCACTGATAGGAAAAGAGAGTGGGTATTCATACCGGTCGCATTATTTGGCGCCACGTTCGCCTAAAACGCATCTGGTTATTGGATAGAGGGGTGAAACGTTCACCAACGTGCGCATCCCAAATGTCTACGCACGGTGCAAGCGTCTCCCCAACGACCCCAAATATCTGGCCATATAGTGGGACTCGACCAGCCGAAGCCAATACACACCAAAGCCACGGTGGTGAAAGTAATGCCCAGCGCGGCTCCCATCCTGATGCCGTGTGCCAGGATGTAATGCACGCGGCGAGGTATGTTTCTGGGCCATCAGCGGGATCATGCAGACGAGAGTCGAATGCTGGGTTCAGCGCAAACACGGATCTCGTGAAATCGACAATGACGGCATTGATAGTGAATCGTGAGAAAGTCTTCTAGAGGAACAGTATGGCCGAGGAGGTGGATCTGGCGGCAAACAGTTCCGCAGTTCCCGGACCCAACGAACCATACGAAACCTGTACGCAAAATCAATCATCCACCAGAGCTTCTTTGCCAATGGGAAGTTTGGTGGTGGGTCATCCAAGCCGGCCATGGTATGAACTCCGTCACGGACGCGCCTCCAGTGGTCAGGAAAGGGGCCTTCTGTAAACAGAATGTACGCCACGAACACGAAGCGTTGCGTAATTGTACAGCCCATGAAGTATGTCACCGCGAGTGGGTCAGCGACCTCCGAGGTTTGGTAGATTTGGGATACAACGTAGATCATGGCGGCGAGGACGACCGCCCGATAAGCTTGTTGACGTGTTGGGTAGAAGAGAATAATACGAAGGATCTCGAATAGAAGGTCTTCTGCTCACGGGTATCGTCCCATTGTCGGTCTACAGGGTGGATTCGGTTCGCCGGGAGGGAGAGGGAGGAAATGAAAACCTGTCAACCCTAGGAGCGTTCTCAGAGTCGGATTTGGCGCGCGACGGGCGGCGCTGATGATGCACGAGGGGGTGAGGTTCGTGTCCCCCAGGTTCTCCCATCGTTCAAGATCTGCAGGCTGGGTTCGTCAAGAGCTTGATGGAGGGAGTGACGGAACAAGGTTACGCAGGTTACGTATTTGCACCGCGTAGAGCTGATCTGATCAACGCGCGTCACCTGCCTTCCCTTCTCTCCTCCATCATGCGCTCTCCTCGTAGTAAAGCTGACACCGCGACCACACCATACTCCACAAACCTGCGACTTTGAGCGAAACTGAGATAAGCTCGCTGGAATGCGTGAAGATACCCGTGTACGTTCTCCGTTATCCGCTGCAGAAGGGTCGATCACTCGCAAAAATGGGGGCAGGATCGAATATCAGTGGTGGTGTGCTGCACTGTATACCCTGGGACATTGATAAACACCCAATCACATATATTGTCTTTTTGCAACCACGGACTTCGACGAAACCCACCCTGCAGGCAAATGCAGAATGTCGAGAGTCACTCAGAGAATGTGTTTCAGGGACTGGGGGCCCGTTCACCCGCATTTTATCCTACACCGCTTTCCACGCCGAAAGTATCTTTACAAAATATATCGGTACCCGCTCCAATTGTCTCCTTTTTCCCTCTTCGCATCCTCGACGGTCGCGAACCTTCCGTTGAGCCTCGCCAGCCTCTCAACGGTCTCGGGGTCGCCTGTATTACGGGTGAATGAGTCGATGCGGGACCAGCCGTAGCGCTGGTAGATGAGCATACCGTTGTCGTTGACACCATCGATGATTTCGTCCCTCAGTCCTCGGTCACGTCGCCCATTTTCGGCCCTTAGTGTTAGGTAGTGTACCACGCTGGTCAGTATAGCTATCCCGATATAGACGAGGACGATTCCGTGGCCCAAAGTGTACCATGGTTTGTCCCTAGCACGGTACTGCGGAGAGTCAATCGTGAGGAAATGAGCAATCTTGGAGGGTTGTCTCAGCATACCACATTCGAGCTGACGGCACCGTTGAGGTTACCGCTGTATACCGGGAAATTTTTATTTTAGGCAGGGATCACCGGACGGGAAAAAAACAGACGCACAAACCGACGGTCATCGCAAGGGATACACTACGTTTGTAGGACCCTTCAACATTGTTCGAGGTCCATGAACTTCGAACTGTCAGATAGGAGGAATACCTGGGGCCATAAAGAACTCACACAGTATTGGCTGCGGGCGGAAGCATCGATCAGACATGTAAAATGGGGACGTATTGAATACTCACAAATAACCGGGTAAATTCCGCTGGTAACGACAGTAGATTCGTCAGTAGACGTCTCCCGAGGGCACCCGTCGTACTCACCATGCGGCAAGATACACGGAAAAGTATGATAATCCAGGTGTTCTGGAAGAAATCAAGATGATGTACCCAGTAGCCGCTGCGTGTCGTCAGTCCGTGCCGTTCATGCCACTTTGGGTTGTGCCTACATATACAAAGGCAACCACTAGGGAACTTGAGTCGACCAGGCTTCCATATGAGAGCAAGAATACATACACGTTAAGGAAGCCACGTCTCGCCTTGCGATCACCGTAGAATCCAACAACACAAGTTGCGATACAAGCGAGGACGTAGACGGGGACAGTGAGCAGGTTGGCGGGGGTGGCACTGTATCCAAGCTATATTTGTGTGTGAGTGTTGACCCCGACGCTGAATTTGTGACCTTAGATGATACCTGGTTGATAATGGTGGGGAGGAACAATGAAATCGCGTATAGACAACCGTCACACCCGCCGAACATCAACACTAATTGAGAGGATCTGGTCAATTGGGGGGGTCGGGGAAGAGACGAATTTGCTTACTCGTGATGTAGGTCTTCCGGTCGGTCAAGCTCTGCCAGATATACTTCATCCTGAGTTTTTCTCCGGCCGCGCTGTACTGATCATCACCCTGGAGTCGACGAATAACAACAGTTCGCTCCGCCTCGGAGAGGAATTTCGCGCAGTCGGGGAAGTCCTGGATGATCCAGAAAGACATGAACCCTGCAACGACCGTCGCCAAACCTTCCAAAATAAAAATCCACGCCCAGCCAGGTTTCCCACCGACTCCGTCCATTTGTGCGATGGCAGCCTTTTGGGGCGCCATGTTAGGAGAAGTTCTCGAGGAGGGCGAATTCTACGTACGGCGAGCAAACCGCCAAATGCACCTGAGACCGAGGCCGCCGAGAAGAAAAGTGCTGTCCGGAGACCTAGTTCCGAGCGTTTGTACCAACTGAACAGAGGCTGAGTTTGGAACGTAAGAAAGGATTGAAACGCACCATGAGAGGTAGTAGGCCACTCCAGGGAACAACCCCGCCTCGAACATCCCCAAGAGCCACCTCATACCTGGAGGGAGGGTCACGAACGCGACACACGATGGGTGCGATGAAAGTTACCGAGGAGCTGTGAGTAGTTTATCACGAGACCTTGACAAGTCTGACGAGATATCATCAACGACGTTCAGGGTAGGGGAAGCGACCGAACCCACCATGATAACACCCCATAATAGCATAAGCAAGGAGAGCCAGACGCTAGGACGGAGCCTCTTGAGGAACACGTTGCTTGGGACCTGTCAAAACGCGCTCAGAACTTGACGGGTTTCCGCGGGGAGAAGGAAGATATACTTCGAAGAACGAGTAGGAGAAGTAGAAGATCGTCAGACACAATAGATATTCTTTATCACTGAGGCGTAGGTCATCTGCTAGGTGGTAGAGCTGTCGGAAGTATACGTCAGAGCCGGCCAAAAGGGAGAGGATCGATCAATGTACCCTGGCGTTCCCGATGCTCGTACGATCCAGGAAGCTCAGAAGGTACAGGAACGACAGCCAGGGGAGGAGGCGCCAGTCTATCTTTCGGACAAGCTGGGCCTCGTCGATACCCGACACGTCCATATCGGGATTGAAGACAACGGTCTCACTCTTCTCGACGCCATATTCCGCCTTTCCGGGATCAGGCAGCTCATTGCGCTCGGAGGTAGGCATGTCGCAGGGAAGAGAAGGAGAACAGGAGCCCTTGGAGAAGCGTCCCCCCGATTAGGCAGTGATGTTTTAAAGGAAGAAGTCGAAGTCTCCCGCTGCGCAATATCAAAGTTGGGGGTCCATTCTGAACAGCTGACCCCACATCTGTGTGCGTAATGGTCGCGTTGTCAAGCTGGGTCAATGCACCCAACGGGAACTGTCGGTCTACATCTTTAAGAACGCAAAGGAAACCATGACTCGCGTATGAACAGAATCAGTGATAGACGGTGGAAACATCCAGTTTTTTCCCTCGTTTTTCAAGCCCCTGACTCTAAGGATTCCGGTAGAAATCGGCATACCTATAAGCTCGTGCTAGGGGAACGCCTCCGCAATTCAAGGCTTAAGCTTGGGAGACCCGATCGGCGGGGGGGGGGGGGTTTGACTCACGGTCGTCCAAAGCCCCCGTCGTGCCTGATCACGCTTGTCGGGGGGAACGCTGTATACTTACGGCCAAAGCGGTTGTCATCAGTCACCGGCCATCGATCATCGCCGGGTCTACCGTACAGCTACCGCCCGGCATCTATGTCGTCAGTCATCATCGGCCTCTTGTCCGTCGGTCATCGCCAGGTAAGTATATGTGTCGGGGCCACCATGGGCGCCTGCCACCACTTTTGGCAACTGTCGCTACCGATTTGGTCGTGTGAGTATAGTAAACGACCACACTCAAGAAAATAGGCCTCACCAAGTAGTGAGGCAAGGCTCTCCAACAATAGAGCGGAGCCGGGACGTCCGCGGACCGCTGGACCCACCACTGCCGACCCTTGGCTTGCCCAGCCACGTCGATGTGATGTTCTCGTCGAAAAGACATCAAAGAGCGGGCAGTTATGCCGGCGGTTTCTGTACCCACCGAGAACTTGGGTGTTGTGATGAAACCCCTGAGGATACTGATGGAACCCACCCCCACGGGGGATACCCTGGGAGCCACTCCCCATAGCTACGGACATCGAAAGGCCTAGGTCAATTCGAATCACCGAGGCGTCCCCATTCAACGTTTAAAAGTGCCTTCGTACACCCAAGCGCATGATATGTTTCGCCGACATCTGATTCGTCCGTGGGAGTGGTCACAGTACGTGGTGCACTTTCGAACCCATTAGTTCATGTATACTTACCCCTTCCGAGCGCTCACAACCTCTGACTTCGGTTGAGTAAAGAGGTTATGATCCTCTGATATGCGGGACACCGCTGCATCCGCAATACCGTGTGATCAACCCCGAAACACGGTAAGGCCAAGGAGCGCCCCACCGCTCCCTCCGAGTCTCTTTTTCATAGTTTCCCCATTTGGTGATAGAATCCTGGCGATTGGGATCAACGATAAAGACATCTGAGGGGTCCATACCTCAACCCGGCGCCGCGTTCCACTCACTCACCCTGATGACTCCGAACGCGATATATTTGTGGTATTAAACATTGAAGGAGCTGAGAGATCACCCCCTCACCCTGTCAAGAAATGCGGTACGATGCTGGTTTTCCTGCCGCTGTTTTTTCCCCGTTGGCGGCGGGTTGATCGGAGGTATATCACTGCTACGACTCCCCGTAGAGGAATATCTCCTGCCACGAAGGCATCATCCACACCATGCGTGGACATGACCCTCCTCTGGCAGGGACCATGAAGTCCAGATCACTGTTATTTTGTATAATTCTCCAACTTGGACGTCTATCGGTGTAGAGAGGACCTCAACCGCCATGTAGACCTAATCGTAGCTTATAAAACAACTTGTATATTGTATATGGTCCTTCGTGGTTCAAAGACCTTTCATATCGCCGTCAGCTGTAACACAAGCCAGCAGGGGCCAGTGATCGAGGCCAGGCGCACATGCGACCCCTTGCCGAGAGCCAGCTCCTGAGGGAGGGTGACATACTTACCTGACATCGATTTCCTTCACACCCTCTTTGTTTAGTCCCGTTTCACTGTGGGAAGTTTTGATCCACAGCTTGACCGCTGTGACCACCGAACTACAAATTTCGACGCGAGGTGGTACTTATCTGCTCAGTTTCTGGATCGTGAGCACAGATAACCACGTCAAGGTGAAGAATCTGGTATCCTTACTGATCCTTTCGAGAAAGAAGCGGCTTCGCACCCGTCATCGGAGCGGCATCGCGGGGCTTGACACTCCGATGGGTGGACTACACCCGCGAAGCGATGATTATCCGCATCGACTAGGACACTGTCGGGAATCCAGACCGAACGGATGGGAAGGGAACGCTAGAGACACGAAATCTCCAGTCCAGAGACGGCCGATCAGGAAACAAGAACTGGAGAACTTTGATGCCAAGTTGAGAGAACGAATCATGAAGAAGAGACTTCGGGGCGAAGAGCCTGTGTTCTATTATGTATAAGGACTATAGGGTCCTTACGCCAAGTTCGAAAAAAGAAGACAGTAGTGGAATGACGGGTACCGGCACTGGGGGTGATCGGCAATGTCGACAAAACGCCGCGATCCAGGGTCTCGATGAACAGAGGTGTATCCTCCCACTGGTGAAGGGCAGAGATCACCACAAGGAAACCCAGGGTGCTGACGAGGGCGCTGGGGCCCGAATGTCCACATCATATGAAAACGGGAGACGGCAGGGAGTATATCCCTTACATCCTTGTGATGTGGGGGGCAGTTGGGCCGTCCATGTGGTACAGACACTTCACGGTTGGCACGTTTTTTTGAGGAACCCTGGTCTAGGTCCCGTCCACGATCAACTTGAGAGTCGAGATATCACGCGACCACGAACCAGAACCGGGAAACCTCTCGCGTCTTACATCAAATTCCGCTTCTGCGGGGACCGGAACCGGGGCAGCCACAATGTTAGCGAAGAAGAGCGGGGAAGCTCAGACTCATCTGTTTGAACGGCTCAATGGCGAGCCATCAAGGAAAGAAATCCCTATACCAATTGCCAAAGGTCAGAAGGTAGAGTACGGATGACCCCTGCGAAGACAAGATGGGATGAAGCCATCTACCTGACCCTCTGACACCGCCACCTTGACCATCGGCTCAGGGTCTACGTTTCTGAGATCGAATTCAGTTCGGGTCGAAGGGACAGAGGGGGCCTCGGTTACCTGGATTCGACCATCATTGCATTGTCCTGGACCTTCGATGTGTGTGAGTGTAAGCGGTGCGATGCTCATTGTACCCTTCTGTTCAATTATCAGACCGCATCGGCGCTGCACCAGATAGAGAGAGGGTCAATTACGTTACGGTATATCCCGGTTTTACGTCGTTGGTCGAACCGGGGCGCAATGTTCCCACAGGGCAATAGAGAAACTGGAGACCCTTTTCCATGGGTCATGAAGTATGAGTAACACAGTCAACGGCCCTTAGCCGCACCTTCGAACACACGAACCAGTTTTGCTCCCAACAACCCAGGGATAAACATTTGAGCAGAGAGAAGCGGAGCTGCGACATTCATAGCTAATGCATGACCATCGGGGAACCACGTAAGTGACACACAATAGGACCACGGAGACATGCTCAACACCCAATCAACCACAATGTTTCCAGCACACAGGTGGGGCACCCCTAAGTTTATTCCAAGTAAAACGTGTCACGTAGAAAAAAACCTGGGTTGGCACCCGATGAAGAAGTTAAGTCCAGTGGTAGGTCGCAAGACGGTCGGCCTGCTGTCGCATCCGGCACTCAGAACCCCAGAGCCACCCGCTTTGGACGGGTGCAGAAGTCAAAATTCCGGATCACCGATGAAATAGAGATCGTGGCGCAAGAAAGAGTCTTCTCGGCTATTCCCAGGTCTTCGGAACTTGAAAGTGGACAAACCAAGCACGGCTCCCCTCAGGGGTTTTCCTGTAAAAGCGAATCCTTTCATTGTAGTTCGTTCTAAATTAAGGTGTTTGTACAGTACCGAGAGTACAATATAGGAGGGATATATTACGCACGCCGCAGGTCATGTGCATGAGGAATGGGGGCGGGATGTGGGGGATGTAGACCCGCGAGAAAAGCTTTCGTGAAATCGTGAAATCCCCCCCATAAATCTACGGCTCCTTCCAGTGATAGGTCCAAACGAATTAATGGTATACACAAAGACACGAAGGAGAATTAAGGACGCGTGCATAAATCACACTGCGCCAGCTTCATGCTTTTCCTGCCCATTGGTGGCGGTTTTCCGGGTTTGTTGGTACTGGTTGAGATACCTCTTGCTCACGAAGATCGAGAAGAGGGTAATTGTTCCAAGGTTAACGACAACCCAAGCGATTTGAATGCCAAAGTTCATTCCAACTGAGAGGGAGGGGAGAAGCAGTAGTCAGTATCGCGGAATTTCACGGCAAAAATGTAATATGGGGAAGACTCACTCTCGTTTTTGGTGTTGAAACATATCGTCAGTACGGTCCTCGAGAGGTTGTAGAACGGCATCGCGTATCCGTATCGGAAGACGCCTGGAAGCAGTTGCAGCGGGTAGGCCGCGATCGACACGTTGACTGCGGAAGTGAATCAGCTCAGTCTCTACCAGTTGACTGGGAAAGTTCATAGGTACTTACTAACGATCCAGAGGATGAGGAAGAATGGGATCATTTTGACAGTGAGCAGGATAATCATCGCGTCCAGCGTGAGACCGCTGCCAACAGTATCAATGACTCGTACTTGGATCATCCGATAGTGGGGAACTTACAGTGCAAGCATGGATATCCATGCCATCATCCAGTAGATAACGAAACCGGATGAACCGAAGAAGCGATCGAAAGGTGTGCCGAATGCAAGGTTCAGCAGAGAGAAGAAACACTGAATTCACGTTAGGGCCACGTCCGTGTACCACTGTCCTTGTGGACTCACCGATAAGATAAAATAAGAAGAAAAGTAGAAAGTAAAGCGGAGGGTGAGCAAGGTGGAAATGGTCACATGGGGGAAGAAAGTGTTGATCGTAACGCTGTAGTTGAGCGCCTGAAAATATCGCTCAGCACCACAACACTGCTATTTCGACGAGCGGATGCACTTACCACCGTCACAAACGCGATGATTGTGACATAAATGAGACCGACGAAATTGACGACGGTGACACTGAACTGATCGTCAGCGGTTGATTCTGAAGGTGTGTGATTAGGCGGATCACTCACATTGCGCTATCGAAAGGCCGGACATTATCAAGAGTGTATGCAAGGGGATTGACCACTGCCAGTGGGGCGTTGGTGAGCAGAGAGGCAGAAACGGAACCTGAGGATCCGAGACTGGCAGCCTGCTGGACAGCAAACCGGGTCTGGATCTGGCCCATGGTCGATTGAACTTCCGGCAGAACAAATGACCGCCTAATGAGGATGAGCAGGTGATATGGGGAGGGGTGACATGCAATGAACTTACACGGCGTTTGAGCTCCGGGCTTCGTTGACGTAGACGGTGACGGCCGAAGTTCCGTTGTAAGGACCGTTTCCGGACGAAAGGGCCTGGTTAAGCCTTTCCGAAGCGCCTTGGTTAACTGAGAATCGCGTATGAGTCAATCCGAGTGGAGAGTGAACGAGGTATCACATACTGGCAACGATCGCCCACGTTTTCTCGTCCACCAACGCGTTTTCGAACTGCTCGCGAGTTGTGAGGTTCAGATTTGAAGGAGCCATGATCCAGGTCATCTTCGTGTCCGGACCAGAGCCTCCGATAAACGTCTGTGTCACCGTCTGGCCAATAGCCCCTCCGTCGAGATCCTGAAGACAACCGCAGGGTTCAGATTGAAGACAGGGGACAAGGAGTGATGGGATGCTCACCACTATCCAACCATGGAGATTGTGAGTGTGCTCGTACAGTCTGTAGACCGAACCCCAGTAAATCGGGAGGACACCCCAGATGACATAGGTTAAGACGAGGAAGAGGGCCCCTCCGACGGATTTAAAGTAGAGAGACCTCGCCGCAGAGGTTACTGGATCCTTGTCCAAGAACCCGTGAGAAAGGGGGGGATCTTCAATGGAGGTGGTGATGGATTGGGGTCCGTGGCCGGCCGGCTGGAGGACTGCAGTGACGTCGTCGTTCGACTGGAGACTGGTTTCTTTCTGCATTTTGAGGGAAGTGCAGGGGGAAGACTTGACGCGAAGACGAGTGGAGACGGAGGGGGTGCATTGTCCGTTGGTATTTATAATCCGGGTGTGGCACCCTTGGTCTTTTGCCTCTGTCAAAATTGCCGTGGAAGAGACGGACGGCTCGATCGGCACTTACGAAGCGTGCTTACTCGTGGGGCGGGCCATCCCTCTGCCGCGGACGGGACGAGCCCGGGGCCGAGCTGATGCGTCAGTCCCTCGGGCTTGGAATGCGCTGACTGATCGTCCCCGCCGTTTGCCTCTTAGGCTATTTCATCATACGGAAGATCCTTTCACACTCTAATGTAATACACACTCCCACGGCATCCCACGATCCTCTGTCAGGAATGATCCAATACCCACACATCCTGACGAAAAGCCCTCGACCTTGACCGTTATCAGATATCGGAATACACGCCGAGAATGCAAGACGAGCAAGTACCTGAGGGGCGCGCCAGCTTTCATCGGCGTCTCGGTACATTCGTAATCGTCACGGTACGGATGTTCCGTGGCCATGTGTCTTGCCTAGTCACAACGTGAGCACAACTGCGCATTGAACTCCTCCCCGTTCGACGGAATAACTCACCAATTCAATAAACGACCCTGGTTGTCTGAACGTGGTGTTTCCGCATCGACAAGCGATCTTCAACTCTTCCTGCTTGGCCATACCGGCGTCCAGCGTTGCCGTCCTCGGCAGACCCATGGACTCCAACAGCGCGCCAATGCGCTCAGAGTAATCCTCGTTGACATAAAAGTCGTCCAGCATCCCGAACAGCACCTTCTTGTCCCTAACCTGCCTCATCTCGAACGTAAACGACTCATACGTGTGCCACATCTCCTGCTGTGCCATGAACGTGAGGAAGATCGTTGTCGCCCTACCCAAATACTCCCTGCATTCTTCGTCTGTCATCGTGAACGGCTTATCCATTGGAATCCGTTTCGATATCACCACCATCATCCTGCGTATCTTGCGGTTGAACGCCTCGCAATGGGCCACGAGCGATCTCGAAATCTTCTTCACCCTCTCCGAGGTCACATGGATTACTCCATCCTGCTCCATGAGGAAGTCATCGAGTCCCGCCACCTCACGTAGCACCACTTCATCCGGGGGATAAAGTGGGTTCTGTCTGCTGTATGCTGGGAGATGCTCCCGGAAAATTACAAGGAACTCTCCTTCCCTTTGTTTCTGGCGCAGTTTACGCGCCCTCTCCTTCGTTTCGTGGGCCCCCATCCACTTGGCCTGCCGAGCTCGGAACCTCAGGTTCTCACGGACAGCCAGTGTCCGTGTCTCGGTGAAGGCCGTTAAAGCTTCCGGATCGGATTTAACCCTGATGTACTCCTCGATCACCGCTTTGAACTCCGGGAAGTAGAACCAGCCGTCTGCTGTGCTTGGTCGTGAAGCGCGCCGAGTCATGTATGATTCGATGCTCCCGGGTAATACCATCTCAAACTCGGAGACGAAGTGCCTGAAATCGAACCCCTTGGATTCAACCATCATCTTGGGGTGGAGAGCTCGATAGGCATCGTCGTGATTCCTGATACTATTATGTGAATGTGCATACGTTAGCATGGGCGGTTAATATAACGTGGCGTAGAAGACATACTTAAGTGGGTAACAAACGTCACAAAACCGAGCGTACGCTTGAGTGTATCTGAGATCCGCATCCTCGATCCCACACGCCTACAAAAGAAGCAAGATAAAGCATCATCATCTTGAGCCTGAAATATCTTCCACAGTGTGCGTGAGTATACGCTTACCGTGCATCTCTGTTCAAACATCAAGGAAGCGTACTGCGCCTCATTGATCGCTGGCGGGCCATCAGGTAACTCGATGCTACTTCTGGCGGCTCTCCAATAAGGACTCGCACGGCTCGTCATGAGCAGCGAATGCAAATGCCTCGAAGATCTCGAGATTTGGAGCAAATCCTTCGGATGCAAATGCGAAACAACCTGCAATTCAAAAGATTCTAGCATCAGTGGCGGAAGCGCCGGAAGCTCGGTTGGAAGTTAGAGTTGGCGGTACCTCGTAGAAGATATCCAGTGGCACGACCATTATCATCGACAATTTCCCTTCGTAGCTCGGTATTACACTAATCCTCGCAGTGGACATCCTCCTCAAGGGGCGGGGATTCCGCACAACTTGGGTCGGCCGACCCGCAATGGGAGGATATGCTTTGTACCAATCTGCCAGTGATATAACGAAGTGGCGTTAGAATCCAAAAGAACGTAACCAGCAGCGAGAGAGAGAGAAACGAGCGTACTCTGTCGTTCCATTCCGCCTTGTACAAGTGATGGTGAGAGGGGGGGTGGGAACCTCTTTGGAGAGAGACAAGGATACGAAACCAACAATGAACGCCTGAACAAATACACGGCTATCGCGCCGAAGCGAATTGAGGTCAATGGGGCTCTCCACCCCCTTCGAACCAATGAGCGCGAGTTCTTTGACGGGACGTCGGAAGGAGCCGAAGCGCTTCCGTTGGGGGAACGAAGAGGCGCTCGAGCCCTGCCCACTGCAGACGAACTCGATAGTTTATTACATTGCATTCACGCGACGCGTTAGCGAGCAACTGACAACAGATATTGCTTTAGGTATAGCATAAGCAGCTACCAATGAGGTGGGGTGGTGTCCCTTCCCCGGTCGTCCAGGATTTTTAGGTGTCTGCCCCATACGGCACGGAGATGATAATTTTATCAGCAGTGTCGACGTAGAACAAGATCAAGGACCAAAAATCCCGGGGGGATTGGAGGATAAAATAACTCACTTGGTCAAAGCATGCCATTGGAACATATTCCTACCCATCTCCATGGGGTACGGTTCGCAATCCAAACACTTGTATATATTCCGATCACTGGTGTACACGGGGGGTGGGGCACCCTCGCCCTTAGCTCGTTTGATTAATTTTTGCCTGTGCCTCTCGAGGAGGGTGTCCAGAGGAGGGCCCTTCTCCGGGTCCCACCGAGCGATGGTCTTCATCAGTCTTGACAGGTCGACCGCGTTATGGTCGTCGTCGAAGCGTGGGTCCGTCTGACGAAGGCTATCAGAAGAAGGAAGGGTCAACCCACCGATTCGAAACGTCGGGAGGTAATTCATGGGCTACTTACTTCTCCAGACGCCATTCCGATTCAAAAAATACGTGCGAGAGCTACCGCAAAAATGGTAATCAGCGACCGCAGCCCGGACCCCCTGTATGACAGCAACTTACCAGTTCAATGAACGAAGCGGGCTGTTTGAAACTCGGCTTCCCACACAAACAGATCAGCGGCTTCTCCGCCTGCTTAGCATCCACTACGTCCCATGTAACATCTTCATCAAGCCCCAGCTTCTCCAATAACGCAGCAGACCAACCGAACGTATTGTACCCGCCGTATCGAAGACGAGCGTCAAACTCGTCATAGCGGAATTCCTTTCTGATATCCTCAATGAGACCGCCGTAAGTATATAGCGTTGTCAGGGGCAGGCCACTGTACTGGTGCCTCTTGACAAACAGCGTCGAGGCCCTTTTCAATATCTCGAGGGCCTTTTCTTCGGACATGGCTATCGGCTTGGTTGGCCCAAACGGGTCCTCGAACGCCATCTGTATCATATCCGCCCGCAGGTTACGGTTGTACTCCGTGACCACATCAAGGATAACGTCTCGGTGTTCCTCGAAGAAAGCGCGAGTGACAGGAATCCGGGCATCATCCTGTCGCAACAGTTCGAGAAGTGCCATAGATCGTTTCCAGTGCATGCGAGGAGGATGGACTGGATTAAGTTCTGAATATTCGGGGAGAAACTCGTTGAGGAATATCATGAACTCGGTGTATCGCCGGGCGAGGCGTTCATATAGCTCATCGATCTTCCTTGATCTTTCCCAACCTGCTATATCATGTTCCAATGACGGCAGCAAGGTCCTTCGCCAATCTAAGGGAAGAGCGTGAGGAATTACCAGTACGGTGAGTTTGAGGAATACATACATGTCTCGTTGACCTCACCCCCTTCAGTAAGCAACTTGTCCCAGTCGGTGTCGTCGTCCCACCTCATATCTCGTCGGTCATGGCCGAGAGCTTCCAACCTCCCGTAGACACTGTGACTTGTAAGGGTCTGGCAAATGCAAAAGAAGTGGGAAAACCATACATCCTCCTACTGCGCGCTTCTTCTGAAAGACGCTCAGCCTGAAGATTCATCTCCCAAGCATTGTATTTCCTGATAAACTGTGAACGGTGACAGTCAACCATCACATCACGAAAGAGCGGATTTGGTTCAGTACATTGAGGGTTTCCTGAACCATACGCCTCTGCTGTTCTATGTATGCTTCCCGAGCTTCGCCTTCGAGCATAGAGAGCTGGGCCGTAACAGTTTTGACCTGAGGAGCATAAGCGATTTTGTCCGGGTTTGAAGATCGTTGGGCCATGTACGTGGCGTTGTCCTTGCAGTCATGTACCAGAAAGTCATCGACTAGGAGAACCAATGACCAGTCGAAGTCCTTCATGGATATACCGAAATCATGGAATATCCTTTCGACGCCCTCGATGCTGGAATATCGAACGGTAGGTGGCGGTTCTTAGGGAAGAATTAAGACCAAACGTACTTGTACCAACTGCATTTCTTGCACAACTGTACTTTCAGTGACAGGATTTTACACCACTCCACCTTCGCGCCGCACGCCTATACGGTGGTAGGGTGAGCCACTGACCAAGGGCCACGAAGGATAAGAGGAACAAACATTGCAAATGTACTCAAATATCAGCGCGACATACTGCGCATCGTTGAGGTCTGGCGGCGGATCAGGCATACCGATGTTCTTGCGGGCCGCTCGCCAGAAACTGACTGCGTCCCTCGTCATAAGCATAGATCGGAAATGCTTGGATACACGAGAGATGCGGAGTAAATCCGAGGGATGCAGGTAGGACACAATCTGTGTATGATAAATGATTCAATATGATTCCTCCCAGACGACGAACGGGCGGACCGAGTCTGCGCACCTCATGAAAGACGTCCAACGGCATCTTCACTATCCCCGCGAGCTTGCCCACATTCCGATTTTTAGTTGGTCTCTTTCCGGGTTTCTTCTTCCTTTTCGGAATACGCCTGGGTCCGCGGGCATCTGGGGCAGGTTTAGGCGGAAACGTCTTGAGCCAATCTGCAACCACATTCCGTTATCCTCGGGATGCATTCCGTACAGAGAAAATAGATACTGACTTGGGTAGTCGGCTAGACCGAGCATGGACGATGGGGCTTTACAGGCCAAGCGGCCCCTGTCGTTCAAGTGAAAGCGGTGGCCGAACCACCGACCGAGGATTTGCGGGAACAAGAGATCCGTCGCGGGTCACATGACAACCCCGACGGATTTTGACTTCCTAGGATTCCTAAAACGATGGCCATTGGTCGCGCCAAATATTCATGAATCACGGGCTTGCTCCCGCTGCCCGGGATAGATCCTGAAGGTTAAGGGGGGGTATAGTAGGCTTCGTAACAATGCCCCTGTGAAGCCTATCCAAGATAGGTATCCTAAAATATCTCCTGTTAGGATACCTATCTCGGATAGGCTTCACAGGGGCATTTTTACGAAGCCTACTATACCCCCCCTTAACCTTCAGGGAGAATGGGTATAAAGCAAGGTGTGACCCTAGACCGTTTCTTTTGTCCGCTGCTCTTACCCCTCCTATCCCTCGCGAACCATCTGTAGCTTTCCCTGTCCGTATATTTGTTTACTATGGCGCGTGACGCTTTGAAGGTTACCTACATCGGTACGTCGCTAGACGTGAGGTGACGAGTATCGCTGTGCTGATTGAGCCCCTAGTTATTCTCTGCTTCACCATTATCTTTGCAATGGTAGAGGTGCGGGGGGGGGGGGGCGCGCCCGGCGCGCCGCCCCGCGCGCGCGAGAGG
>Ga0307513_10002094_pt1 | contig 28030 bp, 25 predicted proteins | sample 15_EM_MG_FD_202174 | JGI IMG/M metagenome (GOLD analysis project Ga0307513, IMG submission 202174) | Populus trichocarpa ectomycorrhiza microbial communities from riparian zone in the Pacific Northwest, United States - 15_EM | ecosystem: Host-associated > Plants > Roots > Unclassified | place... | reverse complement strand
ATTGCACTCTCTCCTGAGTTGCAGGATCGGTACGGTCGGCATTCGAAAAGCTGTGACCCCGTCTCCGTCCTCCGTGTTCGTACTTCTCGGTTGTTTGGCGAGCCTTCCTCCTCCCGCTTCCCACGCGGTGGATCCGCTTGCACCTTACTGCTACATCCCTCCTTAGCTGGCACCTTACTGCCCGTTTGGCTGGCACCCTGCTGCCCCTCACGATAGCTGGCACCTCCACTGCTGAGTGGCTCTCCGCGCTGGGTGACTCCCCTCGTCCTCCTCCCGCTCCTGCGATTTACTCTACGGTCGCAAACCTCGCATTTGGTTACGCTGTGTCATGGTATAGCACTACCTCCTTGGCCCATGCTAAAGTCCGAAGAGTCGCCGACATTCCGGGCACTCCACCCGTGACGAGGCCTTGCCCCTAAGCCGTTAGGTTCGGGGAATCCCCTCAGGCATCCGGCAATAGTAGTTTTACCTTTCCTTTCCGTCGGCACTTGGTGCCGTAAGAATCTTTTCTTTTGTTTTGGGGGGCCCACCGAAGGGTTTGCGTCTTTCCCTGCTTTCTTTTCTATACTTGTTTTTCCTTACGTGTCTGGAGGAAGGTATTGCTTCGTCTTGCTTTCGTCTTAGGTGCTATGAGGGGGGAGGATGAGCTCTGGGCTAGAGGGGTTTGATTTTTCCCATGAGGGGGTGAAGCGGGCGGTTGTTGGGATTAAGGTTTTGTTCACGCCATAGCTAGCGCTCCACGCGGTTTCTTGTACCTTAACAACGAATACATGACTTTAAAAAAAAAAAAAAGAGAAAAGAAAAAAAAAAAAAGCCCCCTATTTCCTTGCCTCCTTCCTGGCCTCGGCTACCCATCAGACCGTGTGGATGGCCAAGAAGCTCGCCATCGGCTGACCCCCCCCCCCGGTTCCCCGAGCTCCCGGGAGCCTCTACCCCGCTGGAACTAAACCAGGCACTCCTCGACCACTGCTTCCCTGGTGAACCGCCCAGGCTGGTGGACACCGTCCTGCTCCCATTCAGGGACTGCCCCCGGCTCTCAGCGGACGAAATTGGCAGGGCCCTAGCACGATCCTCCCCGTCGTCGGCCCCGGGGCCTGACATGATCCCCAACTCGGTATGGAAGAGGGTGCACGGTGCGGCCCCTCACGTGATCGCCGACATGCTGGCGCCCCTGGTGACATACGGCTCCCACCCCCTCACCCTCAAGAAAGCGGACGGCATTGTCCTTGACAAGCCGGGTAAGCCCTCTTACGACTCCCCCTCTTCCTTCCGGGTTATCGTCCTACTCCAGACCTTTTCCAAGATCCTCGAGAGGATAATGAACTCCAGACTCTCCTGTGTGGCCCGGGTAACAGGCCTCCTCAACCCACACCAGTGCGGCTCTCTGGCTGGCCTCTCGGCCGCAGACGCCGTAACCACTCTCATCCACGAAGCGAAGACCCTCCAGATGGCTCGGAGGAAGGTCTCCACGCTCTTTCTCGACATAAAAGGGGGCTTCGATAATGTCAACCCCTCAACCCTCTGCGGCATACTTAAGGCAAAAGGGGTCAATCCGTATCTTGTGTCTTGGACCAGGTCTTTCCTCTCCGGCAGGCGATGCCGGCTCCGCTACCAAGGCTCCCCAAAGGTGTTCGCCCCCGTCTCGGTGGGCACTCCCCAGGGGTCACCAGTCTCCCCACTCCTGTTTGTGATCTACGTCTCCCGACTCCACTGCGAGATCCCCCACGGTCTCACCCTTTCCTCAGTCGACGACTTTGGTCTGACGGTATCCTCTTCGTCCTACCGATGGAATGTCCAGATCCTGCAGAAGCTTTATGCCAAGCTGAAGGCCAGAGGGGCCAGGTTAGGCGTCGGCTTCTCAGTCCCCAAGACGGAGCTCATCCACTGGCGCACGAACAGGGACAGAGCCCTCATCTCCAAAACCCCAGTCCACCTTGATCGGTCGATTTTCATGCCTAAGGCCGAGGTTAGGTGGCTCGGATACTGGTTCACCCCCTCGTTTGCCACCACCACCCACTTCGTCAAAAGACTGGCCAAGGCCCAGGCGGCCTTCGTTGCGGTCAAGAGACTTTCTCCCCCGGGAATCAGCCTCCCTCCTTTCCTTTGCCATAGATTGGCATCCTCCCTACTCTTCCCCATCCTCAGCTATGGCGCGGACGCCTTCCTTCCCACTGTCCACATGACAAGGAAGCTTGCCGTTTTCTGGCACAAAGTCCAGAGATCGACGACCAATTGTTTCGTATGTACCCCCACAGATGTCCTGGCCATCGAGGCCTGTCTCCCACCACTGGTACTCCTCCTCAGATACAAGAGCCGCCTTGCCTCCCTTAGGATACTATGCTCCCCCCCCGAAATCAACCCTGCAGCCGCGAGGCTACCTCTCTCCGTGCTAACGCCCTCCCTCCACCGACACTCCCCAGACCACAGAAGCCTGAGCGCTGGGAATGCGGGCAGCCGTCTGCCCCTCCCGTGGCTCCAGCCCAGACCGCCCTCAAAGAATAGAGCCCACCTTCCCCTGGATGCCCTACCCCACTAAATCCTTTTTCTCCTTGGCCCGGATGGCCACGACCCTCTCCCGGTCACCTCCGAGCACCTACTCTGCGAGTCCTACCCTGAACCCACCCCGGACCGCTCGTACCCCCAACTCAAGCTTAAGTGCAAGAATCTGCTTATGAAAGAATGGGACGAAGCTGCGCCTGACCCGGCCAGATACCCGTACCAACCATCACTCAAACCCCACCCATTCATGGGGCTCGACAAGTTCTCCGCGGGTCCCCTCCACGAGATGAGGTCTGGGAAGAGCTACCTCCGCGCCCACCCTTCCTGGGCCAGTGATGTCCCCACCACCTGCCCCGGTTGTCAAAGCGCCCCCGAGACGTTCGAGCATGCCATCCTCCACTGTTCGGCTAAGGAACCCGCCAGGACCCGCCACTTTCAGGGGGTCCTAGACGTTGGCCCTGACGCCCCCGCTTGGTCTTCGGCTGCCCTCTTGGGTGCCCTCGCCCGCTTCATCAAGGCCACGGCCACAGCCTTTCCCCCGGGCATGTTCTCTCGCCCATCTTCCGCTGTTTCTTCTTTGTTCTCCCGCTCATCTAATGTACTTTCCTTTGGTTACTTTATGTCTTCTCAGGAAAGCTAGGTTTAAATTTTTTGTTTTTCATGCTATCCGCGGGTTGAGGGAGGGTTTCCTTTGCTTTACTTGTTTTAATTTCGTGCCCGTGTGTGGGCCTGGGACCGGTACGGACCCCACATGAAGAGAGAGATTTTGGATGTTTACTTTGTTTGTTCGTTTTGCCTTTTGGGTTTTGTTTTCGCCATAGCTAGCCCTCCATGAGATTTCTTCTACCTTAACAACGAATATATGATATAAAAAAAAAAAATTAAAAAAAAAAAGCCCCCTATTTCCTTGATTCTTTACGCTACCTGGTATTTCTTTCACGACTCTTGTACTTCAGAATATAACGCCTTCTATTCTGATATCCAAGTTCCACGCCAAGAACCCACGAACCCTGACCATGATCTATGGTTACACGATCAGCCTCGACCTGAGATTGTCATCTCCGAACCCTCACGCTAAATGAGCGTTATCGTTTAGGACCTTCCTGTCGTTGTGTGCCTTGGACTAACGTCCAGTGCCAAGACCCCGTTACAGGGGGTAATCCCACTGCCGTCGAATATTCGCTATCGTGGTCAAGCTCTCTCAGCAGAGCTGCCGCTTCCCCCACTGCTTGTGGAACTCAGATCTTGAGCTCAACGTTGTCGTATGCCCGCTGTCAGGCTTCGATTCCTGCTATCCTTGCCGACTCTGCGGCCACCACAGATCTTCTCTTGCAGCGCCGGTTCTCGTCCACAAGGACTCCCATTTGTTTCTCCATCCTTTCCATTCGTTCTTGAAGTTCCTCGACGAACGTCGTCATATCATTGTATTTGTTGCCGAAGCCCCCTGTCTCACCCCAGTGGACCTTTTTTGCTTGTCGGCGTGGTTGATTTCATCGAGGTGGTTTTGGGAACCAGTTGGCTCACTCTTTGTCTCAGAGGTCCACGTCGCACCCGTCGTTGGAGCATGGACTCCAGTGCATGGCTGCATGAGGGGTGGTTGGTGCGTCAGCGGTTGCCTTCGCGGCAGAACCCGCAGAGGAGGAGGAGGAAGCGGAGGCTGCTTGGCTGTACGACATCTTCATATCGCTTCGTTGTTCGTAGTGTTTACAAGTGAAGAAAGTGTAACAGGTTGAAGTGCGATTTGTTAGATGTTCATTGCTCTTGAGAATGTTATCCTGTGGATAATTTTCGTAATTTGTTGTTCGCACAACTTCCTTTTATGCTTTGTTGAATCGGCTTTTGTCCCTTAATCTTTTTGGCCACCCCTAGGTGTGTGTGTCTTCTTTCCTTGTTTTGCGTGTCTTATGATGTTCTTGCATCGGCCAATTCTTATCAAAAGAATATCGTCGTAATCGTACGGTCGGAAATCAATTCCTTTCTGGTTTCTGAAGAGATCCATAGGTACTGCGGTGTGGCCTTGGTGGTCAATACGTTTGATTTTTCATTTCTTCCAGATGTCTTTCTTTTCTTAAGCTCCTCTCCCGCCAGCCTTGATGTTCGTGTACACTGAGCTTCGTCTTGTCGTGTCTTTTGTTTCCAGCATTTGTTTTCGTTTTGAGCTCCTCTCCAACCAGTGTTGAAGTTCGAGTACACTGAGCCCATCTTGTCGTATTCCTTTCCTTTTGTTTTGAGCGTTTCTTTTCGCTTTGAGCTCCTCTCCCACCAGCGTTGATGTTCGAGTACACTGAGCTCCGTCTGATTGTGTTCGTGTAACCAATTTCCTCGTGTTCTGCTTTGCGAGAATCTTTGAGTACTATCGGATGGATTTCGAGGGTCCATGTTACAAATTGTGACTAAGCAAGGTTAATTTCACATGACTAATACCTATTAGTCATAAGGTATGTTAGTTTTTGCACTCGGACCTCGTTGGACTCATAGCTTTTACATGACTACGCATTTGCGAGTCATTGTTTGATTATGATTGGTTAATGGTTTCATGACTGACGATTGTGACGTCATATGATGTAATGAGTTTCGCACATGACTCATATTACGAGTTGTGGGTTTCACGCATGCGACTCATTTGAGCGCATGATCGGGTTTATGGGTTTGGATCGATGGAAAGGGGTGTGCGCAGTTGACTCATACGAGTCAGCTGATGGATTTCACACTATGACTCATTATGAGTCATAGGGGTTATGTTACGCGAGGTGATGAGTCACCAGGGTTAGGGTTGTGGGAAGATGTCTATAAAAGGAGCTTGCTTCCGACCAAGAGATAGGATCTTCACGCAACCATCTAAGTACTTTTCTATACTAAAGATATTGTAATACGATTAGGCTTTACTCTCTTTACATACACTCCTGCTCTACGAGAGCCTACGCTATAAGAACCCGGAGGCTATTGGGATAGTCTTGACGGGCCGCCCAAACATAGAACTATTGTGATAGTTTTATCAAGTACGCCAATTCCCCTACCTTACTATCTGAAGAGATGGTACCTCTCACAAACCACCCAAGACAAGCAAGCCAGTTCTGTACTATCTGCAGAGATAGTACTTCCCTACCTGTTGGTGCAAGAAAAGGAGATTCGCATACGCACGAGACGACTATCGTTGCCTGTTGCATACACGCTCAACAATAGGATTGTTACAGTCCATGTGTGTGGTATTTTTCGTTTGTGAGCCTTTTTAGGTCCCGTCCCCCTTTAGCCAGGGTCCTACAAGGCCACTGCCTCTTAAGGGTAAAAAGAATTCCAATTTTTCCAAGGTTATTTTTGTTTTCCCTGCTTCTGTTCCTCGATCCTATCGTTCACAAGGAATTGCTCTCCAGTTTGAGATAGTCAGATGGTTGGATTGTCTTGGGGTTAGTTCCTTCTGACTCGTCTCTCTTTGATCGTATCTTTGTTCGTCTCGTACAGAGGAACCTATGCGTTGACTTGATGATGATAGGTTCCATTTGTTTCTAGTCTTCTCTGCGATCGTATCTTCGTTCGTCTGGTACAGAGGAACCTATGTGTTGACTTGATGATGATAGGTTCTATCTGTTTCTCGTCTTCTGTGCGATTGCATCTTCGTTCGTCTGGTACAGAGGAACCTATCTGTTGACTTGATAATGATAGGTTCCATCTGTTTCTTGTCTTCTGTGCGATCGGATCTTCGTTCGGCTGGTACAGAGGAACCTATCTGTTGACTTGATGATGGTAGGTTCCATCTGTTTCTTGTCTTCTGTGCAATCGTATCTTCGTTCGTCTGGTACAGAGGAACCTATCTGTTGACTTGATGATGATAGGTTCCATCTGTTTCTCGTCTTCTCTGCAATCGTATCTTCGTTCGTCTGGTACAGAGGAACCTATCTGTTGACTTGATGATGATAGGTTCCATCTGTTTCTTGTCTTCTGTGCGATCGGATCTTCGTTCGTCTGGTACAGAGGAACCTATGGTTAAGGTATTTGTCTCCAAATCCCGTTCCCGGTGGCTCCTCTCGCACCATCGGCTGGTCCCCCAGCCGACAAGCCTCCCTTCTCCCCGGTCTCCCCCCTTCGCCTTCAGGATCTGTGCACAAATCGTCAGGGGCGATACCAGATTTCCATGATTTTTTCCCTTTTGTTTTTCCCTATCGTGAGAGGTGATAGGGGGTTGATTCGTGGGTCTTTCTTCTTTCTTGTCGTAACTAGGATGTCTCAATAAAGAGTTCCAGTGGTTGTCTTTTTTGTTCGTTTCTGTAGTTGTTCAGCGTTTGTTGGGTAATAAGGCCACCTAATGTAACAAACGCGGTCCCAACGGTGTTTCGTTTAATGGTGAATGACTAATGGTAGTGCATATCGTGATCGTTGCCTATCTTCATAGTCTTGTTGGAGCAAGGCTTATCATCATAAGACCGGAAGGTACCAAGTCCAATCACTTGAGGACTAGGTGCTCGCGTTCGAGCCGTAGCGTTTTGCGTAAGAAGTAGAGTAATAGGATACTATATCTTGCACCACGGGAAGGTCACTGTCAAAGGTCTTGGCCCGTGCTCCAGTATCCAAGTTTTGTATTACTTAGATGCTTGCGTGAAGATTCTATCCCTTGGTCGTTTTTTTCTTTTTTTCTTTTTTTTTTTTCTTCTTTTTGTAATCATGCGCTCATTGTTTTAGGTACAAAAAGCCTCATGCAGCGCGAGCTATGGAGAGAACAAAACCTATAAATCCAAACCAATAACAAAGGAAAGTCACGGCACCGGTAAATATCCACACTCACGGGGGGTTCTCCTCCGCGGGGCCTAAAGCCACTCTAATAGTACGGAAAGAAAAGTCATACAACTTAGACGAAAGGAAAGCCTACATAAGTCATAGGAAAGACAACCCCAACTCGCTACAAGCTTCAAGCCGCGGCCAAGGAAAACATTCTGAATACGGGGAGTGGCGGGTTGGCGCAAGAGAGGGGGAAGGGCGGGGAAGAGGGGGGCGTGGTGGGTGGGAACATAGTTGGGGGGAAGCCCATGGAGGTGAAGCTGATGTAGGTGGCAAGGCTTTTTAGTAGGGGGAGAGAGGAACACAGGGGGGCCTCGTGACCGACATCCGTGACGCCGTGGAGGAGACGTGCGCGGGTGCCCTATCTCGAGGGGCATGTGAGGATTGAGTGTTGGAGAGATTCTGGTTCCAACCCACAGCGGGGGCAGGAGGTGTCGGCCTCTGGGGCCCTCCAAGAGGGATGTGCCGCCAGGTAGCTTTTCCCAGCTCTCATTTGATGTATCCGTCCTGCTATGAACTTGCCCAGGCCCATAAAGGGGCACGGGTGCAGGGCCTGGGGGTGGTGGTAGTAGGCGGGGGGGGGGAACAGTCGAGACCAGTCCTCAATGAGTGCCTCCCTAACCCTCTTCTTCAGGGCAGAGTACCTGCTCTCTATTAGGGATTGCGGGGGGAGGTTGTGGAAGACTTCAGGGACCAGGGGTGCATTGATCATAGGCATCCTGGAGAGGCCGCCAGTGAAGGCGATAGTTCTGTGGGCCACTGTGTCTATGGGGAGGTGGTTCCGGAGAGGGGGAGAGGGGCGGGGGTCTTCCAGCTCAGAGGGAGGTAGACCGACGAAAGGCCCCTAGTTCATGCTCTTGAGCCGTCCGAGGGTGGTAAGAGGAGAGGGAAGGGAAGGAGGGGTGGAGGCGCGCTGTTGCCGGATTAACGCTGGGCGGGAGCAGACTGTCCTAAGGGCGGCGAGTCTCTGCCTCTGTGATACAAGGAGTGGGATGGGGGGCAGACAGGACTCGATGGCCAGGATGCCGATGGGGGTTGAAGAGAAGCAGTTGGTGGCCCACCACTGGACCTTGTGCCAAAAGGTGTCGAGCCTTGTGAGGGACCCCACATTGGGCGTGAAGAGGTCTGCCCCGTCCAGGAGGATGGGCGCGACGAGTGAAGGTGCCAGTCTGTGGCATAGGCAAGGGGCATGCCCTGCCCTGGGGGGGCTACGGTGTCTCATAATGGCGAACGCCCCTTGAGCCAATGCCAAACGGCGCAACAAGTGTGTTGATGTGAACAAGGTGGGAGTGAACCAGTATCCTAACCATCGGAGGGACTCGCGCGGGTGGAAGATCTCCCCGTCTAATTGGATGGGTGATAGACACCGTGGCGAGTGTCTTTGGCTGTGTGTCCTCCAGTGAATTAGTTCGGTTTTGAGGATAGAAAAGGATATGCCAAGTCGTGCTGCTTTGGCCTGGATTGTCCTGAAAAGCTCTTGTAGCCGGCGGATGTTTCCTCGGTAGGAAAGGGAGGCAGTGGTCAGGGCGAAGTCATCCACGTATGAAAGCATCAGTCCTCGCGGGATCCTGAAGTGAAGGGGAGAAACATAAATAAGGAAGAGAAGGGGAGAAATGGGGGAGCCTTGCAGGGCCCCAACGTTGACGGGTGCTGGGGTACCTGGCGCGCCTTGGAAAACCAGCGAGCTGCTGCGCTCTCCAAAAAAGGAAGAGACCCAGGAGACTAAGTACCGGGGGATCTGCCCTCCGTGAGGATGCGGGCCAGGGTTGGGTTGTCGACGTTATCAAAGCCTGCCTTGATATCCTGAAAGAGGAAGGACACCTTCAGGCGCGGCCTCTGCAGGGTTTTTACGTCCTTCACGAGGGTGAGGGAGGCATTGTATGTGCTCAGCCCAGGGAGGGAGCTGCATTGGTTGTGGGTGAATCCGGCCCCTTGCGCGGGCTGCGAGAAGGAGGGGTGCTGCAATTATCCTTTCCGGGATTTTTGAGACCGGTCGGAGGAGGACTATAATCCTGAAAGAGGAGGGTGACTCGTAAGAGGGTTTGCCCGGTATGTCGAGGACTACTCCATTCGCACTTTTTAGCAAGGCCGGGTGGTACCCTAGGGAGACTAGTGGGGAGAGGATCTGGAGAAGGATCGAGCGGTTGATCGCATTTACCCGTTTCCAGGTTGAGTAGGGGATCCCATCAGGGCCGGGGGCCGACGAGGAGGAGGACTTGGAGAGGGCGCGGGCAATCTCCTCCTTTGTGTGAGGGGGGGCCGAGCTTTGTGGCCTTAGCCTCGGGGGGAGGGAGAAGGCCGCTTTGGGAGGACAGAAATGGCTCAGAAGGGCCTCATTCATCTGCTGCGGGGTTTCTGGCCCGGGGAGAGAAGGAAAGCGCGGGGGGGCACGAGCTGAGGTGAACGTCTTTGCCGTCCGCAGGTTCTGGGGGGTGGCTGGGAGTAGGAAGGAGGACCAGTGTTTGTTTTTCGCAACCATGATGGCCTTGAAATAACCTGATCTCGAGATGTTCGCAGTTTCTCTCAGGGCTGAGGTACCTTGCTTGGGGACCAGCCTTGCCGCCTTGTGGTATTCGCGGCGAAGGATCGTAAGGTAGGGGGTCCACCAAGGTTACGAGTGGTGGGAAGGGCGCGAGCTTGGGGTGTGGTCTTTAAGAAGAACTGTGAGGTGGTCCAGTGTCACGGTGAGCCAGTCGTCTAGGATGATCGGAGAGGGGCACCGAGGAGGAGGGGGGACTATGAAGTTTTTAAGAGTTGGGGAGAGCAGCTCCCAGTCCGTGTGGTCCCACCTCAGACGTCGGGGGGCCGGATCTGAGGACGGAGCAGCGAGCAAAATGGTGATAGGGACGTGGTCAGAACGTGTCGAGGGGAGGGATGTCTCCCAGCTCTTGACGAAGGGAAGGGGCAGGGGGTTGGCAAAAGCAAGGTCGATAACGGAGGGGCGTGCCTTTCCCGAGGGGGGGAACCTAGTGTTCGTATCCCTTCGTATGAACCAAGCGCCTTATATAGGCATCTTCCTACAACGCTAACATTGGTCACTCATCACCTCGCGCTACATAAACCTCTATGACTCGTTGTGACTCATGGTGCGAAATCCATCGATGACTCACATCAGTCATCGCGCAACATTCCGTTAACCAATCAAAACTAATAAACCAAGTCATGTGCCTAAATGAGTCGCATGCGTGAGACCCATGACTCATAATGTGAGTTATATACAAAACTCATTAAATCATAATACGTCACAATCGTGAGTCATGAAACAAGCAACCAATCATAATAGAACGATAACTCGTGAGTACCTAGTCATGTGAGAACTATGAGTCAAGCGACGTCATAGTGTGGAAACATAAACAGGGGATGACTAATAACTGCTTAGTCATGTAAAAACAAATTGGCTAAGTCAAAATTTGTGACAGATAGGATCTTCACGCAACCATCTAAGTAATACAACACTTGGATACTGGAGCACAGGCAAAGCCCTTTCCCAATGACCTTCCCGTGGTGCAAGATATAGTATCCTATTACTCTACTTCTTACGCAAACCTCTGCGGCTCGAACGCGAGCACCTAGTCCTCTAGCGATTTGACTTTGTACCCTCTGGTCTTATAATGATAAGACTTCCTCCACTCAGACTATGAAGATAGGCAACGATCACGATATGCACTACGATTAGTCATTCCCCGTTTTAACCAATCACCAGCGGGAATGTGTTTTTTACATTTGGTTGCGTCATTACCACCAAATGCTGAACGACTACACGTAGCAACGGAAAGACAACAACTGGAACTCTTTACTGACACTCTCTAGTTACGACGAAAAACAAGAAAGAAGAAAGACCCAGGAATCAACTCCGTATCACTTCTCAACTAAGGGAAAAATTATAGAATTTCATTTTTTTTCCAGCACGATTTATGCACAAATCCCGAAAGACGAGGGGGAGTCCAGAGAGAGAGGGAGGCGTGTCGGCTGAGGGACCAGCCCATGGTCTGAGAGGAGCTAGGGGGATAGGAATTTGTTGACAAATACCTTTCACGATAGGCTTCTCTGTATGAGACGAACGAAGATACGATCGAAGCGAAGACGCGAAACAGATGGAACCTATTATCATCAAGTCAACACATAGGCTCCTCTATACGAGACGAACGAAGATATGATTGAACAGAGATTAGTTAGAAGGACCCGACCCCACGACAATCCAACCATCTTACTATCTAAATAAGATAGTAGTTCCTCGTGACCCATAGGAGTGAGCAACAGAAGTAGGGAAAACAAAAATAACCATCGACAAATGGGAATTTCTTTTTTACCCTAAAGTGGCAGTAGGCTTGTGGGACCAAGGCTGCAGGGGGACGGGACCTAAATCGGCTCGAATACGAAAGATACCAGACACATGGACCCTCGAAATCCATGTGATAGTACTCCAAGATTCTCGCCAAGAAGAACACGAGGAAATTGGTTATTCAAAGATACGACAAGGTGAAGCCTACAGTACTCGGATACCAACGCTGGTGGGAGAGGAGCTCAAAAACGAAAAAGAAATACTCAAAACAAAAAGACACGACAAGACGAAAGCTCAGTGTACTCAAATATCAACACAGGTGGGAGGAGCTTCAAAAGAAAGAAGCATCAGATATCTGGATAAAAGGAAGATCAAATGTTTGAACAACAATGGCCAAACGGAGAGTACTTATGGATTTCTTGTGAGGCCAGAAAGAAATTGATTTCCCGACTGAAGGATTACGACGACATTCTTTTGATAAGAATTTTCCGATGCAAGAACCTCATAGTACTACATGCAAGGCGACCATACGATTACCACGACATTCTTTTGATAAGAATTACCAGATGCAAGAGCATCATACAACATGCAAGGCGACCGTACGATTACGACAATATTGTTTTGATAACAATTATACAATGCATGAGCATCATAGGACATCCAAGGCGACCGTACGATTACGACGACCTTGTTTTGATAAGAATTATCTGATGCACGAGCATCATACGACATGCAAAGCAACTGAGGGATGACGACAATATTCTTTTGATAAGAATTAACCGATGTAAGAATATCATACGATATCCAACGCAAACGAAGAAGGGACACACACTCGGAAGTGCACAGAACGACTAGGGAAGAAAGAAGAACAAAGCATAAAAGGAAACCGTGCGAACCAAGAATTACGAACACCATCCTCAGGATAACATTCGCAAGACCAACGAACACCTTACAAATCGAACATGAACATTTTATACATTCTTCACCAATACCAGGAACGATACGATATGAGAATGTTCTACAGCTAAGCAGTCAAAGCATCATCCGCCTCCTCCCCGTCGGTAGGGTTGCCCTCGAAGGCACCGCTGAACCAGCAAACACCCCACATGCGGCCATGCACTAGAGTGCATGCTTCAACAACCGGTGCGACGTGCATTTCAGAGACAAAGAGGGAGGCAACTGGTTCCCAAAAGGACCTTGACGAAACCAACCATGCCGACAAGCAAAAAAGGTCCACTGGGGTGAGCAAGTGGGCCTCGGCAACAAATACGATTATATGGAGAAGTTGGTCAAGGAACATCAAGGACGAATGGAAAGGTTGGAGAAAGAGATCGGAGACCTCCGGGACAAGAACCGGAGCTACAAAAGAAGATGTGTGGTGGCCGAGGAGTCGGCCAGGAAGGCAGGAATTGAGGTTTGACCGTGGGTATATGATAATGTCGAGCTCAAGATCCGAGTTCTACGAGCGATGAGCGAAGCGGCAGCTCAGGTGAGGGAGCTTGACCGCGATAGTGAATATTTGGCGGCGGTGAGATTACCCCCACCCCCCCAAGCGAAAAAATCGCCAGAGAACGGAGACAAGAAGGACGAGAACGACGACAGAATTATCACAGCCTAAGGAACAAGAAGAGTACCAGCAAACGTGAGGCTGGTGGATAAGTATTCAAATTGTTTATTTTTTTTACTTTGGAATTTGAAAAGTAATGTTATGTTTTGAAAGGATCGTAAGACCAATGCTAAGGGGGAGAGGAGCTAATGTCACAAATTCTGACTCAGCTAAATTGTTTTCACATGACTAATCAATTATTAGTCATCCCCTGTTTATGTTTTTGCAATATGACGTCATTTGACTCATGGCTTTCACATGACTGGGCACTTGCGAGTCATCGTTTGATTATAATTGGTTGATGGTTTCAGGACTCACGATTGTGACGTCATACGATGTAATGACTTTCGCACATGACATATATTACACGTCATGGGTTTCACGCATGCGACTCATTTGAGCCCATGATCACGTTTATTGGTTTGGATCGATTAAAGTAGATTTGCGCAGTTGACTCGTACGAGTCAGCTGAGGCATTTCGCACTATGACTCACTATGAGTCATAGGGGCTATGTTATGTGAGGTGATGAGTCACCAGGTTTAGGGTTGTGGGAAGATGCCTATAACAGGCGCTTGGTTCTGACCAAGAGATAGGTCCTTTTCCCCACCACCCAGGCTCAGGCCACACAGATCGGCAACCCCCCTAACGACAGACGAGGTAGCCTCGGCTCTCTCAAAGTGCTCCCCGACCTCGGCCCCAGGCCCGGACGGGATACCCTACTCTACCTGGAAACAGGTCAACAAGATCAACCCCTCGATCCTCCTACACATACTCGCCCCGCTGGTCCTCCTGGGGTACCACCCCGCATCGCTGAAAGGCTCGAATGGCGTGGTGCCAGACAAGCCAGGAAAACCCTCCTACGAATCTCCCTCCTCCTTCAGGATAATAGTCCTGATTCGCACAATCTCGAAGATCCTGGAGAGGATTATAGCAGCCCGCCTACTTGCGGCAGCCCGGATGAGGGGACTGTTGCATCCCAACCAATGTGGTTCGCTTCCCGGGCTCAGCACCTACGACGCGTGCCTTACCCTCACCAACGACGTTAAAACCCTGCAGAGGCCCCGCCTCAAGGTCTCCTCCCTGTTCCTAGACATAAAGGCAGGGTTCGACAACGTCGACAACATGACACTGGCCCGTATCCTAAGGGAAGGCGGGATACCCCCCTACCTGGTTTCCTGGGTTTCGTCCTTTCTGGGGGAGCGTAGCTGCACCCTGGTTTTTCAAGGGGCACCTGGGACCCCAGCCCCAGTCAACGTCGGAGCCCCCCAAGGCTCTCCGATCTCCCCTCTCCTCTTTCTCCTCTACGTCGCACCACTACACTTCGCGATCCCTCGGGGTCTGATGATCTCGTACGTGGACGACTTCGCCCTGACAGTGGCTTCCCTCTCCTATCGCGGCAACATCCGACGACTCCAGAATCTCTTCGACAGGCTCGAAAGGAAGGCGTCCCGCCTGGGCGTCTCCTTCTCGGTCGCAAAAACCGAACTGATACATTGGAGGACACCCAGCCAGAGGCACTCCCCAAAGTGCGTCTCACCCATCCAAATCAAAGGAGAGCTGTTCCATCCCAGCAACTCTGTTCGATGGCTCGGGCACTGGTTCACTCCGGCCCTGGACCCCGCTGCACACTTCTCGCGTCGCTTGGCCCTTGCACAGGGTGCGTTCGCCCTCATTCGTCGCCTCAGTCCGCCTGGTGCGGGCCTCCCCCCCTATCTATGCCACAGGTTGGCAACATCCTTGATCGCTCCAATTCTACTTTACGGTGCGGATCTGTTGACACCCAGTGTGGGAACGACGACCCGCCTCGATACATTCTGGCGTCAGGTCCAAAGGTGGACCACCAACTGCTTCTCAGCCACGCCTACCGGGATACTCTCAGTGGAGTCCTGCCTCCCACCCGTCCGCCTCCTGATCACCCACCGGCAAAGACTGGCGGCACTCAAGGTGGTTTGCTCCCCCCCCAGCGTAAACCTAGCAACGGCCCGCCTCCACCCCTCGTTCCCTTCGCTCTCGGTATATCGGGCGCCTGATTCCTCTCGGGCAATAACCAGAGGCCTGTCGTCCGTCTACCTCCCCCTGCACTGGAAAACACCCCGCCCCGTTCCGCCGATGAGGAACCACCTCCCGGTAGACGCGGTAGCCCACCCATCACTACCCTTCACCCTTGGGCTGTCCAAGATGCCTATGATCAACTCCCACCTTGTGTGCCCCGCCCCCGTCCTCCCGCCTTAGTCCCTAATGGACAGCACTTACTCGGCCTTGAAGAAGAGGGTAAGAGAGAAACTCCTCGAGGAGTGGGCCTCCCTCTTCCCGACCCCAGGATACTACCTACACCGTCCCGCACTGCAGCCAAGACCTTTTATGGGTTTAGGCAAGTTCGTTGCCGGGAGAATTCACCAAATGAGAGCCGGAAAGAGTTATCTGGCCGCCCACCCAACCTGGAGGTCCCCCGATGCCGATACCTCCTGCCCCCGCTGTGGCTTGGAGCCCGAAACATTCGAGCACGCTATCCTCTCCTGCCCCTCGAGACAACACAGCAGGTCACGCCTCCTCCACGGCGTCACTGATGTCGGTCCCGAAGCCCCACTTTGGTCATCCGTCCCCCTGCTAAAAAGACACGCCACCTTCATAGGCGTCACCTCTACGGGATTTCCCCCTACGATGTTCCCGCCCTCCACCCCCCCCTCTTCCCCCCCGCTCCCCCTCTCTCCCCCCAGGGTGCCCCCCCCGGTTTTTCGTGTTTTTTCGTTGGCTGAGGTATAGGGACGTTGGGTTTTTTCTTTCCTTTATTTATAAAAGCTTTCCTTTCCAGACGACTATATTGTTAGTTTGTACTTTCCTTGCTGTATGAGGCCGCTGGCCCGGCGGAAGAGAAACCTGCGCGATAGTGGATACTTACTGGTGCCGTGACTTTTCTTTGTTTATGTTTTTGATTTATAGGTTTTGTTTTCTCCATAGCTAGCGCTGCATGAGGCTTTTTGTACCTAGAAACAATGAACGCATGATTACAAAAAAAAGAAAAAAAAAAGAAAATGACCAAGAGATAGGCACACGCTTCTCGCAAACTTCTTCCCCCCCCCTACATTTTACATACAAACTCAACTCTACCCCGCTTTGCGTCCGGAACAAGACCCTCTCCCACTTCTCCTCACCTACTCGTCGCCATGGCGAACCCCCATAATCTCCCCCCAGGGAACGCAGCCTTTGGTAGGCTCTCAGCCCTCAACTCCCCTCTTCCATCGCGTTCAGGAACACCCTCGACCGATCAACCCACCGAGTTCATGATGAGGCAACTCGCTCAGGCGAGGAGCGCCCTCGGGCTCAGCAACCAAGATTTCCCGGACCTAAGCCCTGACGCGCAGGCCGGCACCCTCCCCATTGAGTCCATCACGATCGTTCTCCTCTCCCAGCTTGTCCAGGGCCTGGTGACCGTCTCACACGAGCTGAGCGGGGTAAACCAGGCGGTCGCAACCCTCTCTGAGGAGAACGAGAACCTCCGGGAGGAGCTCCATGACATCACCTCCCAACTCGCCAACCTCCCCCACCCTCAAGAACAACAGTACGCCCCGGGAATCGCCGATCTCCAGGCATCCATACGTGACCTGTCACATCGTGTGTCAGCCCCGACCCCTGCCCCCCCGGCACCTGCCCACCCCCCACAGCGAATGTCCCAACCCCCCCGAACTGCCGGCCCCCCCCCTTCGAAAAAAGGAAAAGAAAGGGCCCGTGCTCCACCCACACCTCCCTCAGCCGCGGCTGAAGACCCTAAATACCTCATACCATTCTACGATACGAGACTTGGCAAGGCGTTCGGTGACCCCGAGAAATATGCCAGGCTGTATTCCAACTCCTACGAGGCCGGCGAATTCCGGAAGGGGAGGTACGACCTCGACTCTTTCATACCAGGCCACCTAAACCCGGACGGCCACCCCTCCCCCTCCTACGCGCAAGCTGCCTCCGGCTCAGGCTCGGGCGGCAGGAGCAAAAGCAAAGCTGGGGAGCCCCCGTCCCCCCAACAAGTCGAGAGCGCGGTCGCCCCTCCTAATAAGAAGGGGCCTCCCTCCTAATAAGAAGGGGCCTCCCTCCCTCCTAGGTGCCCAACGACGCTTCTTTGCTCCTCGCCAGTCCCCGTCCCCTCACCCAGACGCTCTCACTATCGCCGCTACTTTTCCTGACATCGCCGCTCGCGTCCTTCGCGATTCAAACTGCCTCCTCCCCCTTGGCTTCACTGCTACTGTCAACCCTCGTGGCTCTGGCTCCCTCACCGTCACTGACAAGGCCACCCCCGCCGCCTCATACGCCCCCTACTTCGACTCCCTCACCAGGGCCCTCAATCAGTCCTTCCCGGTAGGTGAAAACCCCTGGTGTACCCTCGTCCTCGCCCCGACTGCTGTTCAACTAGCCATTCACGGCCTCCCCCTACGTTTCCTCCCGCAAGATGAAGCGGAACTCTTCCCATATATCCGGCAAGCAATCCTCAACCACAAAGCGACCCAGATTCTCTCAGCCAGGTACCTTAACCCTAGCAGAGATTCTAGGGAGACCAAGCAGGCCACTTCGGTGGTTATCACCGTCGACCCCCACAACGCTTCGGCCCTCACTTCAGGGGTCTTCATCCTCTCGCAGAAACGCAAGGTCGAACTTGCCTTCTCCTCCTCCCGGACCTCCCAGTGTAAGAACTGCTGGAGATACGCACACGCCCATCAACGATGCCCCGCCACCCACCCCACGTGCCCCATTTGTGGGCTTCACCATACTCGCGCGGCTCACAGATGTCAGAATCCAACCTGCCCCAGGAGCGGGAACAATAAGCCAGTCCCATCCTGTTGTCCGACCTCGCCCCCCCATTGCTGCAACTGTGGTGGTGACCACACTGCCACCTTCAGGGAGTGTCCGGCTCGACCTCCCCCGCCTGTCCCCACAAGAACCAACACCCCAGTCCCCGCCCCAACCGGTCAAGACCCCATGGATTTGGCCGTCGCTGGGGGTCCGGCATCCACTACTCCCCCGCCCAGGGAGGGCCCCCCTGAGGTGGATGTAACCCCCAGGCAACCTCCCCCAGCTGGACCCTCAACCCGTCCTGGCACTACTCACGGTTTCGGTGGTCCTCTCCCCCTGGAGGACCCAAGCCCTACCCCTGCCTCCTCGTCTCGTCGGGTTCGTCCCGGGAATGAATAATCAACCCGCGCCCCTTTCTCAGGGTCAAGGGCCGGCCCCTGCCTCTGCTTTTCTTTCCATCATTCAACATAACTGCCTTGGGAGCTGGAATGTTTTTCTTTCCTTGTTTGAGTCGTTCAAAGAGGCGGCCACCTACCCCTCGACAGTTCTTTTGCAGGATCCGCCTGTTAACAGAGCTCACCTTCCTTCCTTTAACGGTTTTAAGTCCTTTTTTCCCCCGGTTAGGAAGCCACGTGTGGCTGCCTAAGTTCATATGTCTTTTCTTTCCAATTACACGGTGCTCCCTAGGTTCAAGGGGGTGGATGATGTTCTCTCTCTTGACGTCTCCTCCAACGAGCCTCTTTTTGGCACTGCCTTTCATTCATTCAGGATTATAAATGCTTGCTCCACCAACACTGCTGACCACAGAGTCCACTCCGTTTCACCAGAAACTCTCTTCCCCGACCTTGGGTTCCCCCTCCTAGTGTTGGGAGACCTGAACATCCACAGCCCCCTCTCGGACCCTCTACGGCACTTCTCACACCGGGAGGTCTCTTCCTCGACTCCCTATTTTGAGAAAGAGGCAGAGTCCGGCTTCGCCCTCCTCAACCCCCCGGGGGAGTACACAAGGTTCCCCCTGGTGGGCAAAGCTCCCCCTTCAGTAATAGACCTCGCCTTTGCAAACCCCCCCCTCCTCCCCCTGGTTAAGAGTTGGGAGGCCTCCCTCCCCTCAACGGGCTCCGACCACATCCCGATAACAATCACCCTCGCTGCACCCTCCCCGAACCAAAAACCCCCGCGTCCGCGTTGGGCAGACACGGACTGGGAAACTCTGGGCCCGATCGTTAAGGGCTTCAGGGTCCCGGCCGCGCCGTCATGCCCCACACCCCCACAACTGGACGAATGGATGTCAGAATCGCTCAACCGTCTGGTGGCTCTCCTAAAAGAGCATACGCCAGTATCCAGGCCTTCCCACCACTCCACACCTTGGTGGACCCCCCACCTGGCGATCCTTTGTTGTGAATATCACAAGGCCGCCAGAGCGGCCAGGAAGCCAGACACCCCGCACAACCGGGAGATTGCCGGCACCTCCAAGTTGGGGTACTTCAAGGCAATCAAGGCCGCTAAAAACCAACACTGGTCCTCCTTTCTGCTGGCCGCCACCCCCCAGAGCCTGTGGATGGCTAAGAGGTTCGCCTATGGTCGGGCCCGGCCACGCTTCCCTTCCCTCCCCAGGGCCGAGACCCCACAACAGATGAACAATGTCCTCCTGGACCACTTCTTCCCCCCAAAGGAGCCCTTCTCCCCGCCACCAAGGCTCAGGCCGGACAGGTTGGCACCCCCCTTAACGACGGGAGAGATAGCTACGGCCCTCTCCAAGTGCTCCCCGACTTCGGCCCCAGGCCCGGATGGGATACCCTACTCTACCTGGAAGCAGGTCAACAAAATAAACCCCTTAATCCTACTCCATATACTTGCCCCACTGGTCCTCCTGGGGTACCTCCCTGCATCGCTGAAGAGCTCGAACGGCGTGGTGCTCGACAAACCAGGAAAACCCTCCTACAAATCACCCTCCTCCTTCAGGATAATCGTCCTGATCCGCACAATCTCAAAGATTCTCGAGAGGATCATAGCAACCCGCTTACTAGCGGCAGCCCGACTTAGAGGTCTGTTGCACCCCAATCAATGCGGTTCGCTCCCTGGGCTCAGCACCTACGACGCGTGCCTCACCCTCGCCAACGACGTCAGAACCCTACAGAGGCCCAGGCTGAAGGTCTCTTCCCTGTTTTTGGACATTAAAGCAGGGTTCGACAACGTCGACAACAACACTTTGGCCCGTATCCTGAGGGAAGGCGGGATACCCCCCTACCTGGTTTCCTGGGTTTCGTCCTTTCTAGGGGAACGAAGCTGCACCCTAATCTTCCAAGGGGCACCAGGAACCCCAGCCCCGGTCAACGTCGGCGCCCCCCAGGGTTCTCCGATCTCCCCACTCCTCTTCCTTCTCTATGTTGCGCCACTGCATTTCGGGATCCCTCGGGGTCTGATGATCTCGTACGTGGACGACTTCGCCCTCACAGTGGCCTCCCTCTCCTACTGTGGCAACATCCGTCGTCTCCAGGATCTATTCGACAAGCTTGAAAGAAAGGCGTCCCGCCTGGGCGTCTCCTTTTCGGTGGCAAAGACAGAATTGATACACTGGAGGACCCCCAGCCAGAGGCACTCACTGAAGTGCGTATCACCCATTCAAATCAAAGGGGAACTGTTTCACCCTAGCAACTGGGTCCAATGGCTCGGGTACTGGTTCACTCCGGCACTTGACCCCGCTGCACATTTCTCACACCGCTTGGCCCTCGCCCAGGGTGCGTTCGCCCTCATCCGTCGTCTGAGCCCGCCCGGTGCGGGCCTCCCCCCCTACCTGTGCCACAGATTGGCAACGTCGTTGATTTCCCCCATCCTACTCTATGGGGCGGAGCTGTTCAAACCCAGCGTGGGCACAACATCCCGCCTCGATACATTCTGGCGAAAGGTCCAGAGGTGGACCACAAACTGCTTCTCGGCTACGCCCACCGGAATCCTCTCGGTGGAGTCATGCCTCCCGCCTCTTTCTCTCCTGATCGCCCACCGGCAAAGACTAGCGGCGCTCAGAGTAGTCTGCTCCCCTCCCAGCGTGAACCCGGCAACAGCCCGCCTTCACCCCTCGTTCCCTTCGCTTTCGGTGTATGGTGCGCCTGACTCCTCGCGGGCCTTGACCCGAGGCCTGTCATCGGTCTACCTCCCTCTACACTGGAAAGGTCCCCACCCCGTCCCGCCAATAAGGAACCACCTGCCGGTAGACGCAGTTGCTCACAGGACAATACCCTTCACCCTCGGGCTATCTAGAATGCCCATGATCAACTCCCACCTTGTTTGCCCTGCCCCTGTCCTCCCACCCCAGTCCCTGATGGACAGCACCTATTCTGCCTTGAAGAAAAGGGCAAGGGAGAAACTCCTCGCGGAGGGGGCCTCCCTTTTCCCAGCTCCAGGGTACTACCTGCACCCCCCCGCGCTACAGCCAAGGCCTTTCATGGGCTTGGACAAGTTCGTCGCCGGGAGGATCCACCAGATGAGAGCCGGAAAGAGTTATCTGGCCGCCCACCCAACCTGGAGGTCCCCCGACGCCAACACCTCCTGCCCTCGCTGCGGCTTGGAGCCCGAGACCTTCGAGCACGCTATCCTATCCTGCCCCTCGAGACAGCACAGCAGGTCGCGCCTGGTCCACGGCGTTACTCATGTTGGTCCCGAAGCCCCACTTTGGTCATCCCTCCCGCTACTAAAAAGACTCGCCACCTTCACAGGCGTCACCTCTACGGGATTTCCCCCCTCGATGTTCCCGCCCACCACCCCCCCCTCTTCCCCCCCGTTCTCTCTCTCACCCCCCAGGGTGCCCGCCCCGGTTTTTCGTGTATTTTCGTTGGCTGAGGTATATGGTCGTTGGGTTTCCTCTCCTTTGTCTTATGTAGGCTTTCCTTCCGAGACGACTAAGTTGTTAGTTTGTACTTTCCTTGCTATATGTGGCTGATGGCCCGGCGGAGGAGAAACCTACGCGATAGTGGATACTTAACTGGTGCCGTGACTTTCTTTTGTTATTAGTTTTTGATTTATAGGTTTTGTTTTCTCCATAGCTAGCGCTGCATGAGGCTTTTTGTATCTAAAAACAATGAACCCATGATTACAAAAAAAAAAAAAAAAGAAAAAAAAGTGACCAAGAGATAGGCACACGAACCATCTCTCCTCCACCTCCGGCGATTGAAATCTCAACCCCACAGGAAATCATCGTCACTTTGCCCCACCCACCTCTCTTCCCCCCATCATGGCTACTGCGTAGGGGTTCACATTAAGCTACCTTCCCTCCTCTCCTGAGGCACACATGCCTCCCCTCCTTGGGGTTCTTGTTCCCGTTCATCGTTGACTCCCGCTCATGAAGTTCGGTTCTCCCCCTTACCCCGCACTTGCTTTGCACCTCGCTTAGCATTTTGCTCGGTCGGAAAGCTTCGCGCTGCGTTCACGGTCAGCGATATGGCGTCCGGACTCTCGGTCGAAGTAGGCTTCGGTTCTGCTGGGCTTGTACCTCTGATGGGGAAAGCTTTGGTTAATAACATCACGGTCCCGCTCGGTTTCGCCGTCGTCCGAAAAGCCCTTGCGATGGCCCGTTCGTCGGTTGTGGCTAGGCCGCTCGCAATCCTTCCTCTACCCCCCTCCCGGTTCCGTCCGCTGGCACAGTACTGACCCATAAGCTAGCACCGATCTGCTAATCCTCCTCCCCGGCTGGCACCCTACTGCTCCCCATCGGCTGGCACCCTACTGCTACTCACCGGATGGCACCCTACTGCTCATCATCGTTGGCTGGCATCCCGACTGCCCGGTGGCTCCGCTCGCCCACCTACCTCTCTCCCTCCTGCGATTTACTCTACGGTCGCAAACCTCTCTTAGGTTACGGTTGATCATGGTATTGCACTACCTCCTTGGTCACTCCTAAACGCCGACGGGTCGCCATCCTGCGGTCAGTCCCGACCCTGAACCGGCCTGCCCCTTACGGCGACAAGCCGCGGGGCCTTTTCGTTAGGCATATTGGCAATAGTAGTTACATCTCGTTATTTCTTTGATTCTTTTCCTAGTGTTACCAGGGGGCGTGCTGAAGGGTTTGTGTCTCTCTCCTGTACGTTTCTATGAGTTGTTTCCCTACGTGTCTGAGGTGCGAGTCTTAGGTGCTAGGCGGGGGAGGTTTCTTCTATGGTCTCGGGGGGTTTGATTTTTCCTATGATGGGGTGAAGCGGGCGTTTGTTATTGGGCTTCTAGGTTTTTTTCTCTTCATAGCTAGCGCTGAATAAGGCTTTTTGTAACTAAAACAAATAACATATGATTACAAAAAAAAAAAAAAAAAGTGAAAAAAGTGACCACGAGATAGGCAAGCTCCGCGCCCGTAATTTTCCTGCCCCTACTTCTCACAACACCTTGTTGTATAGTGCACGATCCTGTCCTCCCCCTCATTCTCGCACCTCGCTTAAGTTTCCCGTTCCTGAGCACCGCCACTATGGCCCAGCCTGGTTCGTCCCACTTGTTTACTCCAATGGAGGACCTCCCCTCTGCGACTGCTTCCGTGGCAGACTTCGAAACAGAAGACCGTCACCTGCATCACTTCCTCCTAAAGACAAGGCAGCTGACTCACCTCACGGCCGAGCCGCTCCCTGTATCCTGCCTTAGCAAGATAGGAGACGTCTCCCTCGCCGACAGCACAATCCTTCCTTCTCTGTTCCCTGGTCCATCCCATGTCCGCAATGGGTAAGGAACTGGAGGAGCTCCGCCTTCAGACGAGGCACCTCGAGTCTCGTGTCTCCAATTCCCTCCTCGAAGCTGTGGACCACTCCACACAACTAAACCAAATCCAGTCTAGCCTCCGTGACCTGTCACATAGGGTGGCACACCTCCCACCCACACAGGTCTCTGCACCACCCTCAGCCCAAACATCTTGCCCCCACCCTTTGGCTGTCCCAGCCCCTCCAGGCCCCTCAGCCCGAGGTTCTCCCCAAGATCCATCCAAGGAAACCACCCAGTCATATGCAGCAATTGTTAGTGGTACCAGCGTGTTCGATAACGTGCCCCGAGAGGTTCTAGCCGCCAAGAACAATAACAACAACAGCACCCCCAGACGGAAAAAGAACTCCGCTACCAGCACCTCGGCAACAAAAGTCGCGGCAGCCGCTAAGGGAGCCTCTCCCCTGAGGGCTCTCCCCCCACTTGCCAGTGCTGCCAGGAGATTCTTTGCCCCTCGCTCTTCCCCTGCTCCTCACCCTGATGCTCCCGACATAAAGGGACACCTGCCCGACCTGGCCGCTTCTGTGCTCCGTGAAGCAAACTGCTCCCTCCCGCGCTCCCTCAAAGCCATTGTTAACGACAGAGGCTCCGTCACTCTCATTCTAGTTGACCCAGCGGTTCCTGCTGCGTCTTATACCCCATACTTCGAGGCCCTAACCACGAAACTCAACCAATCGTTCCCCGTTGGGTCAAACCCTTGGCTTCCCTTCAGACTTGCACCTACCTCCGCCCAGCTTGTTATCCATTCGCTACGGGTGGACTACATGCCCCCTCAGGATGAAGACTTGTTCAGCTACCTCACCGACTCGATACATAACTCCAAGGATGTCACCATCTTCGCGGCCCGCTTCCTCAACCCGAACCATCAGTCCCGTATGGAAAAACGAGCCTATTCAGTGGTTGGCAACGTCGAGCCTGATTCCGTCCAAACTATGCTCCCATCCATGTACCTATTCAGCAACTTCAGGATTGTCAAAAAAGCCTAGAAGTGTTCCCCCCTCACCCAGTGCCAGAAGTGCTGGAAGTATGGTCACGTCAAACCGCTATGTAAAGCGGAGTTACCTACATGCCCACTGTGCTCCCTCCAACATACCCAGGCCTAGCATCACTGCCCCAACTCCGCATGCCCCAGTGGGGCAAACCTTAAAGCCATACTTGGATGCTGCCTTACCTCCCCAGCCAGATGCTCCAACTGCGGGGAAGCGCACTCGGCCAGGAGCCGGGACTGCCCTGAACGACCCCTCCCAACTGCCCTGCGTGCCGCCCCCGCCATCGAAGAGAATCAAGCTGTCCTAGACCCTGACCAGATGGACGTCCACTAAGATGTTCCACAGGCCGACCCCAACCGCCCTGCAGCTCGGTGGTCCAAGACCCCCCCCCAAATCTTCCCACCTTTCCAGGAAGAAACCCCAAGAGCCGTCCGCACTGCAATAGCAGCCCCCCCAGCCATAACAAGATCAGTCTCCAAGGGCGGCCCTCCCCCCCCCGAGGGTGAGGCTAGCCCCTCATCTGCCACCCGCCATTTAGCGGGCTCAGCCTGATAAGATGTCATACACCCACGAATCATTGCCACCAGGACTTGGCCCTGGACACACTCTTTCCATTGTACAACACAACTGCCGCGGGAGCTGGGATGTGTTTCTTTCCTTATTTAATCCGTTTGCTTCAGCCAGAAACTCTCCTTTGATTGTTTGCCTTCAAGACCCTCCAGTCTGGAGGAACCGACTGCCTTCCCACTCAGGCTTTATTTCTTTTGCCCAATCAGCTATCACCTGCCGCCCTCGAGTGGCCTTTTATGTTTTCAGGTCACTCATCGAGATGGCCACCATTACCCCTATCTTCACAGGCAGATCAGATATGGCTACCCTCGAGATTACCGCTCCTTCCCTCTTCGGCACAACAGTTGAGATGTTCCACATAATCAACTGGTACAGTGTGTGGGGAAAGACCATCCCAGAGAGAACAGACGCACCGCCTTGGCCCTCCCTCTCTCTCCCTTCCCTACGCTAGTAGTTGGGGACTTCAACATCCACCAACCCTTCGCCGACCCGCATAGAAGACACAACTCCTCCGAACTCAAGGCTTCCCTCCCGTACTTCTCAAGGGCTGCTGAGCATGGATATACTCTCCTAAACACCCCGGTGGTACACACCCGCTTCCCGCTTCAGGGATCCTGCTGATCCTCAGTTCTAGACCTCGCATTTGCGTCCCCTACCCTGATGCCCTTGTTCCAAGAATAGGCAACTGACCTCCCCTCCACTTGGTCTGACCATGTCTCTATCTCGATGAGGTTGGAACACCCGATCACCTCCCCGCCGCTGCCGGCTCCGAACTGGGTCAGGATGGACTGGCCTAACCTTGAACCTCGACTTAAAGAAACTAAGATCCCCCCGCCTCTGGCCCTCCCCACCAGGCACGCCTTCAAAGAATGGTTTGATTCCCATCTTGGTACGCTGATTGAACTCCTCAAAGCCCACACCCCCTCCTGCCGACCGTCCATCAGGGCCAAACCCTGGTGGTCCCCACTCTTAACCACCCTTCGAAAAGAGTTCTATTCAGCCTCTCGGAAGTCCCGCGCTTCGGATGACCCACATGACAGGGCAATAGCCAAGCTCTCCAAACCAGGGTACTTCAAGTCAATCAAGGCTGCGAAGGCCCAACATTGGCAATCCTTCCTGGCGGACACCACACCCCGCACCATATGGACCGCGAAGAAGTTTGCTGTTGGAAGAGTCGCTCCTAGATTCCCTAACCTTCCTGACGCTACCTCACCGGGAGAGGTCAACCAAGCCCTACTCCTTCACTTCTTTCTCCCGAAACCCCTCCGTATTGTTCCTTCCATCTTGAGACCCCACAAAGGCTGTGACCCCCTCCTCCCTGGGGAGATAACGGCCGCCCTTCGAAAATGCTCCTCCTCCTCCGTGCCCGGGGCAGACACGCGCCATTACTCTGTCTGGAAAAGAGTCCACCTCGCAGCCCCACGGCTAGTCACAGACCTCTGAGGTACCCTCCTGAAGTTCGGCTATAACCCGGTCTCGATGAAGAAGGCTAATGGTATCGTACTAGATAAACCTGGCAAACCCTCATATGACTCACCTGCTTCGTTCAGAGTCATCGTCTTGCTACAGACTGTCTCCAAGATCCTTGAAAGAGTTGTCGCCTCCCGCCTTTCCCTGACTGCCAGGACGCTGAAGCTTGTTCATAGCAACCAGTGTGGCTCCCTCCCTGCCCTTTCGTAATTTGACGCAGCAATCTCCTTGGTAGACACAGTCAGGACCCTGCAACACCCCGGCCTCAGAGTCTCCTCCCTTTGCCTGGACATCAAAGGCGGGTTTGATAACATTAATGCCTCCATCATGTGCTCATCCCTCAAGAAAGCAGGGGTTCATCAGCAAAAATAATACCTTGGGTTCCGTGGGTTCCGTGCGTCTGACGCACCTGACGCCGGAACACTAATTGCGAATCAGGACGCAACGTCGGATTGAGGTTGCGTCCTGACGGTGCGTTACTTGGCGCCATCCGGCCTGACACCATCCGGACTCGGACCCCTACGTCCTGTGCGTCCTGACTGCGTCTGGTGCTCCGCTACTCCGTCCTGACGCCGCCTCATCCAGGACTCTCCCATCCTGACGTCACCTGATCTACGACTCTCCCGCCCTGACCACGTCTGATCTAAGATTCTCACGCCCAGATGCCGGTTCCTTCTCACTCAACGTCAGGGCTTCGTGGATCTTACCACCTCTCGTCCGGACTGTTACTGCTCCTGCCTCCCTCGTCCGGATCCCACGATCCTGATCTCTCCCTGCCTGACGTCTTGTCTGTTCTTCCTGCTCTTACCCCCTATACATGCCGAGTCCTGATCCAATCGTGACTCTATCAGACGTCGCCTTGTGATCTCTGACGCATCGTGAACTAAGTCTAATGCTATCCTTGTCCTACGCCTAGAGGCTTTTCCTAAGGCTGTCACCATGTGTAACATGTGTACATGTTCCGGTAACGGTACACAGGAGCGGGCAGTGCAGGATCTCCTGTGTTTAGTTGATTTATATTTGGTTTATTTGATTTGATTTCAGCTCCGCCACTGTCTCTGAGTCAGATAGGCTATGCTATCGTATTGCTATGTTTAGTTTGCTCTGCTGGAAGTTTATATTTAGGATTCCGGCTATGGAATGGTCATGTAGCACTGGCGAAGGCTGAGCACTGTTTGTTTCTTTCTTTGGTCTTGCAGGATTACACGATTCCGGTATGTGCGCAGCTACTGGTAATGATCGTGATTGCAGGAAGGTTATCGCTCTTGGGTTTTGTATTTAAACCAGTCTCCTGGCTAGCAGGAGACAGCAGACTTCGACAGACCTTCAGTCTA
>Ga0307513_10002093_pt1 | contig 28033 bp, 24 predicted proteins | sample 15_EM_MG_FD_202174 | JGI IMG/M metagenome (GOLD analysis project Ga0307513, IMG submission 202174) | Populus trichocarpa ectomycorrhiza microbial communities from riparian zone in the Pacific Northwest, United States - 15_EM | ecosystem: Host-associated > Plants > Roots > Unclassified | place... | reverse complement strand
AACCAAAATCGCCAAAATCCCCAGCTACACAATATCTTACTGGTCCGGTATTAAGACATCCTGGTCCGGGGTTAGTGAGTTTCGCGAGATTCTACGGTACTAGTGCAGTCAAGCATTCCCCAGCCCCAACCCATCGGTCATTACGATACGAGTATCATATTATGTTGACCTTTTGTCGCTCTCTATAACAATAAATACGGAAGTTCCAGGAGGCCTTTCGGATATCTGTTCTGGCAGATTTGGGGGTTTGGCTTGATGCTCTACCACGCATTCTCCCAGAGCATCGATACATGAGTCTACTCTTTCGGAAGAGGCATACCGCATCGCTACAATATCGGAAGGTTTCGCCCCGGTCCACCACCACCACGCCTTTCTTTGTCTTCTCTGACTTTTAAAAAATTAAAAATCTCACAATTCATTAGGCTTGTCCTCTCTGTTTTTCAGCCTATTTTTTTCTTTCTGAATTTCTGTTCCTTTTATGATGGGCTAACGTTGAATTAATTCTTTGCAAGAGTTTCACTTTTTCGATGGTATATTTTCCAGCCGATGATATATTTCCCAGCCGATGGTATTCTAAAGGTTTGTTGTCGAGTGCGTGTATTGAAAAGGTTTATGTACTGGTATGATACCATAAAAACTCGAATACAAGGCCGGTGTGCTATGTTGTTGAAATTTCCCCCACTAGGTTTACAGTGCCAAGGTTCCCACCACTTCAAAGGCCGGTAAGTGACCTTCAAATTACTCGTACACGTACTCGAGTACAGTAGGTGGCACTCCCTCGGGGTGCCAAACAGCTCAACGATAGAATCGGCTAGAGGATAGATTTACTACATACCACAATAAATATGCTCAGCAAAACACCAATTTTAAGAATCAAAAAGCTTCTAAAACCTATACCCCCTATTCCTATGCTTTGCCACAATGCTCTAGTATTTTATATTCTGTTTCACTACATTTTGACTATTTTTTAGCCGTCCTCTCTGTGCGGTCCAGAGGACTAGGTGCCTTTACAAGCTTCTTTCCCACACTCTCCTAAATATTATAGAACAAAATATAAAAACACCAGATTATAGTAGCAAAGGATTAGAACGAACATCAAATGTTTTATAAGTTTTTAATTGATAAAATTGGTGTTTTACTAGAGAAATGTGCTGGGACGTTGCAGTTGCCTCTCGCTTCGCATATTCTTTTTGTTCGGCTCGATTTTGGGCCGAGTTTGCGGTGTTTCCCCCCCGCCAAGCTGAGAAAAATACGAAAAATACACAGCGCTTTACCACAAGAGGAAATTACAACGACATAGCACACCGGCCCTGTATTCGGGTTTTTACGGATATGTTAGACCCGGGATAATAGGAAAACAGGGCAAACACGCCAAGATCGGGATCTACGAAGCCTCTAATATCTAAATATGACTCTGGTGTTTTCTTTAAAGCTTGTTTACTGGGTGCCTAGGTCTCTGGAACACTCTGCATCCAGTCACTAGACAAAAGTCTTGGTGAAAGCTTACTCGGCAGATGTTAAGCGAGAATACCGGTAGGACGAGACCCACTCCACCGCCGGGAAAAACCCCCATATCATGATACGAAGTATTCAATATATTCTTGCTCATTTACAAGCACATGGCAAGGTGTTTTCGTACAAGGTGTGAATATCAGTGGTGCCTAGGACATCGAGTTTTGCTGCACAGGAAAACACAGCAACATGCAACCGCCTTGTTTTCCCTTTCGGTGTTCTCGCTTCTCTTCCACCAATAAAGGACCTTACTTGGCAACCCTCATATGAAAATATCTTGCATGGCGCTTGTACTACTAAAATAACACTTCATGTTTAATTCTCCACTTTTTCCCACTATTGCAATACCATTATCCGCCTTTTTCTAAATACCCGTTGGATACACAGACTCTCTTAGTATTCCGCAATCACTAAGACCTATGTCTAGGGACTGTAATAAAAATTGCTCCCTTGGGGGTGCGGATATTGGTAAGAGAAGTTTGTTGCTTGTGGAGGTGGAGTTGGATGATTGAGAACTCATGATTAGACTTAATATGAGACTAGCTTGGGTTAGAAAATGGCTCAGGCTCTTGATATTCACTAAAGTGATGTAGATTTTTAGGGAAGCGGAGTTCTGTTGTACACTTTGTAGCACAGTAAATTCACTGTGTCGAGTGTTACAAATATTTAAGCCAGCCTTGGAGTGCATAAAATATATACAAGTACCCTATGCGGGCGCTTAACTAATCTTATATTATTAACACACCACCATACTCCGAGAAATGATCTCTAGGTCCGTATTCTCAAAGGAAATAGAGGATTCGGAAAACCCTGTCCTCCTCTTACTATTACCTAAGAACGACCATCTAGCCCAACTAAGTCTGCCCTTACTAGGCAATGAAACTAATGATCGAGCAGAATTGGCACCCATTACGCCTTTCCATTGTGCACTTCAAATAGTGTCAACTGATAAACTTGCCCTTAGAATTCAAGGCTGCAGGTCTCCTACGAGCATGTATCACGGATAGGCAGTATCCACATCGTATCGCCAGTATGCATATCGTATCGCCAGCAGGATAACCCCTTCTGGGGCTACGTAAGCAAGTACCCACGGGAGTTGAATTGCTAAAGAACTGAAAACTAAATCATTATATGCTCAACTCTACCTATAGTGTGATCCCAGAGCGTAGCGATCATCGAGCAATCCGATGCTTGGATCAGCGGCTTCTCAGACCCGTTACATCCCCCTCCCGGAATCCCCGAAAACGCAAATGCTATATCATACCAGCTAGCTTGAAGACCCCCATACACGCGGATTCCCTCCACCATGCAAACACTCTGCTCAGCCATGCTGGGGAGTCATACTGGACTTCTTAGGTCAACCAAAAGCAAGGTTCGGGTGCCTCCGAGAGGGTAAGGCTTTGGTATACGGGAATGTGTTTCAAATATATCAAATGTGGATCCAATTGGAGTGTTATCAAGGTGGAGATCTTCAGACCGTAAATCACCCTGTAGTTGGGTGAGCACTGACAGCCAATCATATTTTTTATCACCACGAACTTACAATCTCAGCATTTAGCTAGGGATTAGATATATTTGAGTGTTAGGCAGTCACCGAGAGCACTATACGAATGCCGTATCGGAGTCAGTCGGCTTCCTAGGGTGAAAAACTTCGTATTCTTAATTTGGGAATCGTCAAGAGCTTGTCCCAGCTGAAAAAGTCAAGATCACTCCACTGGGGCGTGAAACACGCTTGGTAAATACTCCAAGACCACTCCCAACGCCCAGAGCGAAGTAAAAGAAAAAACACAAATGGAAAAGCGCATTCGCTAAATATTCACATGAACTTTTATGATTATCCTACCGTAAAAATCGAAATAATTGGGCATGGCGCTAGGACGTCCAGAATTGCCCCTTTTGATTAGGGGGACAAAACACACCGCGAAGATTCTCCTTCAGCCCTCACCTGAGACAGCAGACCTTACCAGGAGAGGCAACTCCAACGTCCTAGCGTGATGCCCAATTATTTCGGTCTTTACGGTATTATACAGTTAAATATCGTCAAAGGACTATCACAATATCATATCGATCTATCTAATCTCCGGCGCACAAGGTCTAGAGTACCCTGCTGTTTAACCTTAGCCAGTAGAGAGAGCATACCTCTCCACTTCTATCGTACGGTGTACCAGACGCTGAATTCAGTGTTCCCCTGTACTACGTCGTGTCACACCCGGGAATATCAAATATTTGTGCTTGCTCCGAATACGGGAGAGTGCGGCTGAGTACGAGTATTCAACGTGCCAGTAGGGAATAAAGATGTATACCAAGGGTAGAATTATATGTACGTTGCCATTGGTTTCTAACTAGAATATTGGAAGATTTGATTTTCCTCTTGCATGATTGAGATTATGCCCGGATAGGAAGTTGGAGGGACGGGGTAGAACGTAGTACAATGATGTAGGTGGTGGCTCTGAGGGGATATGGGCAGTGGTTGGCGTATTAGGGCTAATGGTAGTGTAGCGGTGCTTGTCGGGATCGCTCTGGGCTGATTCGTGGTAGGAACGGTCTTGGGGGGGGGGGTAGTGAAAGCTTAGGATGTTAGGATGTGATGGGGAGATTCTAAGGAGAGAAGCAAGCGCAGGCCTTAGGGAGATTCCTTCTCAGCTAGCTGACCACCTAGCGGAGAACAGGCAGTCACATCGCAGCGATTCAGCGATTTGGGAAAACAAAATGTCTCCACCAGACCAGGAACCAAATATCTATATAAACCCCCCTCCTACCTCTCCAAACACCCTTTCCTCCTCACCATTACCGGCCTCGCCATCGACTTCTACATACACTTGAATCCTTCAAACCAATTTATCCCCAACAATGAAGTTCCTTGCAATAACTTCCCTTTTCCTCCTCTCCGCAACGGCCCATGCCGCCGTAAACGGCCGCTGCAGCGTGAATGGTACACCTGGTGTGTGCGTCTCCACCGGAAACTGCGCTGTAGCTGGGGGGACGTCCCACATAGGTTTCTGCCCCAACGACCCGCCCGACATCCGCTGCTGCACCAAAAGCTACTGCGGTAACGGCGGAAGTTGTAAATGGACCGACCAATGCTCCGGCACAACCGTCCCTAGTAATCCCTCTCCTGTTCGTTTACACTGAGTCTGCACTAACAAGAGTAGACCAATGCCCTGGGCCCGCCAGCTTCAAGTGCTGTGAACCCCGCTCGGTGGACACCTAGTGTCACTCATGGTATGGGTCTGTAATGCCATAATTGACTTGAGGTACTAATGGGAAAGTTTAGGGATCGCAATCATGCCAGTTTCTTGCCGGCTGAGGTTTCTTCACGATGGGGGTATGAGTGAGGGTGGTCTGAGCGGGAAGGAGGTGTGGTGGAATGAAGAGTTAGTTTGAAATGAAAGAGTTTGTTTGAAATGAAAGAGCTTGTTTGAAATGAGTCGGATGTCGTGACGCTGTATGGTGTGCCTTTGCTCAGACTGTTTGCAGCGCTATTTGTATTAGCTCCCATTGCCACATCATCACTCCTGCTCAAGCTCCCCCTGACCTCATGCATATACCCGTGAATGCAAAGCAATTTATGGGAAGACATACCTTTCCCTGGGGCATCATCATGGATCACTCGTATCTTCACCGCGGTAGTGTGTAACAGTCATTATATGCCGGTAGATATCTATTTTCGCCATTTCTACATACCACGTGTATCAAGCAGAGCGCACCCAAACCCCGTAAGTTCTGCTAGTATATGTCCTTCTCCACCTTTAGCACAAAGCACTGCGTGACAGATGCCTTCTGTCATGGACACCCGGCATTCCAATCCAACGTCACCGGTGATCACTCGCCGATTGACTAGAGTTCAATGTTGTCCGGAATGTGTTGCACTTGTTGGAACGTGAAATAATTGGTATCGCAGGAATGGTGGCTAGTATCATGGACTGATGGAACGTATGGCTGGGGTAAGGAATGACAGTGAGTGCGCGAGAATGAGGGCTTGTATGGACATAGGAATGGATGAGATCCTGATAGCTGTAATAGACTTAGAAGTTTGTATATATATAGTCTGTTGTGGCTGATCGGACAAGATGATAAGGCAGTGCAAGGCAAGGCGAACGAATACGATTCTATTTAGGGTTGACCTTTGATTTCATTCAATAGTGGAAATAACAGCACTCTGAGGCCGCTGTTGTCCGCGTATGCATTAGTGGAGGGACCCCCGAGGTATGAAAAATTTCCTCCTAACTATTCTTCTTCCTCCTATCCTTTCCGCGCCTATGTTATTCCTTCCTGTTCCCAACTTTTCTTACACATTTCCTCCCTTCTCACTCAAGACAGTCACTCATGAAAGTCTTCACCGCTTAATACGAGCTGAGTGCCTTCGCTTGAACCTCTCCACTCTTCTGCGCAAAACCCTCATCACAGACCGTTACCACCTCACAGACCATTTTCAACGTTCAAACTGTAAGGTAAGGTATGATAAGCTCACTAGGGAGCTAGAGGTGTAAGGGGGACGTTTACGAATAACTTTCCGAAGTGGAGAAGACCTAATTTAGGTTTTTAAAAAGATGATTAACCCCAGGAACCTTGGATCAGACCTTCCTGGACCTTCAGTAGCGCTTTCTTGTATGCAACTATTTTCATATGCTACCAAACCCTCCTACTCAAGTCATTTTTCCAACCATTACCCTCTCTCTGAAGGTCGGGGATCCAAAACCCAGTAGCCGCCAAGAGACCTTATTTGCCAGCACTTCCTACTAGATGAGGTCTTACCATAAATGCCACCATTTCTCGACATCAGGTTTCATATTTTGAGGTAACTTTTCCGGTACGGTACCGTGCCTTAAGACCGTAACTTACGGTCAGGTATCAGTTAGTTACAATACCCCAACTCGTTTTGTTACTTAAAGGCTACGACCTCTCGGCAGGGCGAGATTCCCCCACCCGACTCAGGAGATCGCACAGATTTGTGACACCCAACTTGAGCCTGGACGGAATGCTATGGGATGAAAAATAAGCAGTGGTACACAGAGAGAGACTGGGAGAAGATGGAATGTCCCCACTTGCTCCTAAGTCGACATTGCGCAGAACTGTATACATTCAATCACAGTTGTTCAATTAGGGAATAAGACCGAATATACTAGAAAGAAAAAAACTCGTTATGCCCTGAAAACTACATGTAGGTAGGCGGAGGATAGGGGAAATTTGGGCAACGCACTTGTGATTAACTTATGCTATAATAGTAATATTATAAGTGAAGTAGAGATTATGACAGCAGCTACCGAGTCCTATTTAGCAACCTCGGTAGCGCATTTAGGGCACCAAGGCGAGTGTGGCCGGATTGGAGAAAGTATACCAGCGTAGGCTGGGCTGCTAGACTCTTGAAAAAGAACCTTTCCTATAGCAAACCCGATAAAATATTACAAGTGAAGAGCTCGGCTAGTGATTTCTTCATGGGAAATTAACGAGTCAGTGCCGGTAGGAGTAGAAGGGGAGGGATCTCTGAGCGGCTTGTAGCTTCATCTACTGCTCTCTAAAATTTCACGCCCCGCTGGCAACCTGCTTTGAGAACAGTGGATGAAGGCACAGTAGCATAGCGGGTCTCACAATTTTATAGAGTACCTATGGAACAGGAGTCAATTCCCCCGCCAAAGGACCCCCCAATGTATTAATTTTCCCTGGTGAGTGAGACTAAAAAGTCATGTATAGCCTTCTAACCTTACTTTTAATTCCATATCCGGAGGGCAGCAGCAAATAGGCATGATCTTAGCTAAACTATGTCTATATGAGTGGTGGGAACCAATAGCCCTCGTACCTTGGCTAGTAGCTAGCCTTTACATCGTTTTTCACTAGTGTCAAAAATGCTTAAACTTTGTGTATCCTCTCTATTACCTAAACAACCCTCATATTTATACTGCAGTGGGGAAGGAGGGGGAAAGGGGAGTTTTGGGAAAAAATATGTGAACAATAAATGCGAAAGGAGAATTTACATTTAGGGGAAGACAACAAATGTAGATATGGCGGAAATCCAAGCCACGCTAACCTATCTCAATAAAGTAGAAATAGCCCTCGATTAACACTAGACCCAAGGCTTTAAACAGAGGCCCACATATACAAATCCGACCACATAAGAAAATCAGAATTAGAGGGGCGAGCGGGTATGTGATAGATATGTGCATTCCAATTGCGTATAATTCCTCTCACAAGAAAAGAAAAAGAGGAATTAAGATGCGCTAATGTGGCAGGCGTGCCCCGGAAGGAAAGGTAAGACGGCGGTTCCCACAACGTAGTGTTTCAAGATACAGGAGAAGATAGGTTGGGGTGAGAGGCGAGAGGCAGTGGTAGCGACAAGCACGCTTATGGAGCTGTTTTGGTCTTTGCGAAAATGGCGTAGAAGTTGCCAGTACAGTACTCGAAATCAGTAACAAGGGATAGGTGCCCCCGGGCTTAAACCGTGCTGTAGTCGGCAACTGTTGGAGGCTGTAGTAGAGCTATCGCTTGCGCATGGCCACCTCTAACAGCATACGAGAGCGGTGTTTGGCCGTAGTAATCTAGTCTATGGGGGTTGACGTCGTTCCGTCCGAGTAACATTTCCACCACCCCCGCGTGCCCATTGGCAGCAGCATAACTGAGTGGCGTTTGGTCCTGATCATCTGAAATATCGGGGTTGATGTCGTCTCGCCCCAGCAGCATTTTCACAACTTCCTCATGCCCCTCGCAGGCAGCTAGCATCAGTGCTGTATCGCCGACCTCACTTATACAGTCGGGATCGACGTCGGGCTGGTCGAGTAGTACTTTCACCACTCCTTCGTGTCCAGTGTAAGCAGCCCACATGAGGGGTGTTTCACCGTCATCATTTGATTTGTTGGGGTTGACGTCGTCTCGTCCGAGAAGCATTTTCACAACTCCCTCGTGCCCACCGAGAGCAGCTAGCATCAGTGGTGTTTGGCCGTTCGCACCTGGCATGTCGGGGTCGATGTCAGCCTGGCCGAGCAGTAATTCCACGACTGCCTCATGCCCACCCAGAGCCGCCCATGCGAGAGGTGTATCACCCATTCCGGCTTTCTGGCTGATGCTAAACCTTCCGCCCTACCAAATACTCTACAATCCAGTCAATCTCGAAGATGGATGCACGGTATGGATCAGTGAACAGGGCAAGCTTATCGAGATCGACCCGGTAGACACGCGGTTTCTGTGCTTTCGAGAGGATTCCGGTAGATATATGCAGTTATTGCTCGTCAAATAACCTCAGCACACCGGATTTTGCGCAATCTGAAAGGTTCTGTTTTTGTGGATCCCCAACAGAGAAGAATATGCGGGAAACTATGTTGGGGGTTGCGAGGGAGGGTCTAATGGAGATCGATCAAGAAGTGGTGCGTGTTGAATATTGGGGGCGGGAGTAGTCGACAGAGCCCCGGACTGCGGCGGCCTCGGGTTCACTCAACTAGGCATGTTTCTGCTCTCGTCGAGTGAGCTACACCAAACTCGGGATGAACAGTGAGGGGCAAAGCGGGTTAACCACACGGTGGAACCCCCTTATCCACGACAGGTCCCTCTCAAAAATCGAGTAATGTCCCCGTTGAAGCGATACTGCGGATACTTGTCTCGAGATTCTATTGTTGTATCTGGACTCCTGGGGCTTGGCACAGTTTAGCAGAGTTCAAGTCCGCTCCACAAGGATCGAGGTGGACATGCCAAGCCACACTTTTACCCCTTGTTCCCTTATTCGGCCCCCCATTCGAGGAGTTCCCAACCCCCCGGTCATTCGGAGGCTCTGTTATGGTGGGGTCGCCCACCCTGCTCGAGCAGCATGAACCGCTGGCCTTTTAAAATGAAATTCTTTATAACTTTACAAGTATAGGCAGGGTCAGAGCATCTCCTAGCATTGTGGAATTTTTGAAGCTTCTATAGTAGTCCAATCCTTGTTATACACTCAGTTTTTCTAAATATCCCTTAGGCTTTCGTTTCCACAATATAATTATCAATAGGAACAATTTCCTCTCTGGCACCGTACAGAAACTGCATAAAAAAAGAAATATATATAAAAAAAAGAATATGGTGCAGGGTCCGTGATGTGCCCTCACTTCAGACCCCCAAAATCCAACCATGTTATGAAATACTCTCAACCGGAAGCTCTGCTTATTTTATGGAGAATTACGTATTATAAGAGCTGGAATAATGGGACCTTGTGATAGCACGCTGGAGTTGCCTCTCTCTCTCAGTAAGGTCCGGCCTTTATTCCTTTTTTGCTCATCTCGGGGGGGGGGGATTTTTGCTATGTCCTTCAGCTCTTTTCCCGAGGAACTTGGAGTAGTTTCCGGAGCTCCCGGGGCGGGGGTTCGTTGCTTCTACACACCTATCCGAAATATCTTCAGGAGTTTTCCTTATATCGATCTCTAGACCATAGTCCATCCTATCTGGGGTTTTGTCGCTATCCAACCTACTTCAAGACATCTGATGATATCACCTCTCCTTAGGGTGGCCCGTATAGTTCTTACTCCTCCAGGAGATGCTTCCCGATTTCATCCTTAATGTGCGGCCTTCCCATAGCAAATACACAAGTGCTAGGAGACCTTCAGAGGGTTTTTCTTTGCGAAGTGAGGAGCTCAACTTGATGTTCTACCACAGATCCACCCAGAGTCAGTGAACATAAATGTACACCTTCCAGGTGTATTCTGCAGTATCTTTACAATATTAAAAAGTCAGGCCTCCTGTCCGCCAATGACCTTTTTCCAGTTTTCTTAGGATTTTGCTATTATCCCCGGTACCTCTTCCACTCCGCTTACAGCCCGTTTGAGCAGGGCGCCTCACATACTCATCGATCGCTGCCCCCTTTTGCCACGAAGTACTGGCAAATGCACCTAACCGCTACATTTCGTCCCCTGCCCTCATGGCGCAGGCTATCTACCACCAATGAGCAGGTTGATAGAGGTGAAAGAATCTCTCGGAGGTGCAGACGGTCGGAGATATCGAAGTGTGTGTTGCCTATTCCAGTACTGTGGGTTACTGGCTAGCTGCTGCAACACTAGATATTATAAGAGAAAACTTCTACATCAAAAGCCCTATACATCCGTTGATTCCCTAATGTGTCCAAATACTGTACATCCGCGCATCTGTGCTCCTCCACATCTTCGCCTCCTGGTATCTGCGCTCCCTTGACGCTTCTAATTTGCCATGTTCTGCCACCGCAATTATAACACCATCACTAGCATCATAGATCGGCGGCACTTGCCTACTTCATTCCTTCTCCGAGGCCGGCCCTATGACTCAATATATACAAGTACATCACTCCATGTGAATCTGTCGGGACCCCTACAGATAACTGAATCCAAGCCAGCACAATAAACTCCTTCACGAACTCGACAGGCTGGAAAGCTCTCCGCCCTACCTCTTACCGGATTCTGTAACGATAGGGACTGTGATCTCTGATGTTCGTCACTATCGCTGGGTACAGCAGAGTGCCCGCACAATATGGCCCAGTGCTGGGTCGCAGTGGTTTCCTTTGCCATAATCTACCTTAAGTAGTGGTCCAACGGACCACAAATATGTTAACAAAGTCTCTTATCAAAGGCTACGATAATTCAGGATTCGGGGGCTAGCACAAAACTGAGGCAGCAAAGTAACTCCCCCGGCGGCGCTCTTAAAATATCTTATATAGAATACAAATAAAGCCGCCATTATTAGTAGAGTGCTATGAGTATAAAAAATAGTCATAATTCCGCCCCAGTCTACTTATGGAAGTTACCATAATTGACCGCCACCATTTTCTCCTAGAGGATGACTCAGTTACCACCTCTATTCCCTGACTCTTTTGTATTGTCCTCACGGACTGTCACTCCCAAGTCATATGTTGAATGGTAATTTTACATAGAGTACAATACGATATTATAGTATGATATAGTACGGTGACTTGCCATAAGCTTACAAGGATATGTTGCCCATGTTAATATAAAGAAATACATTCAACTTCAACCAAGAACTCTAAGGCGGGGGGGGGCCTCACATCGCCCACAAAAAGTGGAGAAGAAACTTACTTTAGTTTTCAATGAACGATTAACCTCCTGTCATGGGAGAGAACTTCGTGGATCCAAATTGGCTCGTTGGCAGATAGCCGTTCGCTACACACAATCCTCCTCATCTGCTACTAGTCCTCATACTTCACTCCTTTGTCCAACTATCTTCAGGTCTGCGGATTGATGATCAAAAGTCAGCTTAATTATCTGCACTTTCTGCCAGATGAACTCCGGCAGTAAGAGACACTTCAGTTGGCATGAGATTTCGGTGTTCCGGTCCTAGTTCCCTCCGGTATCGGGAATGCCATGAAACCGGAGAGTTACTTCAGCGGATGGAGGATGGAGCTAGGGGCGGCATATTCCTAGGGCACCCCAAATTTCACTAGCCCCCCCCTGCTCCCCCGATTCCAGCTCGCCTGAGAACGTTTATCGCATTCTTAAAGATATGCCGAACAAAAGGGCACCCTGTCCCACGGGTCTACAGGGTATGCGGGAGGCTATTCAGGACGAGAAGCAGGTCTCCGAAGTTGGTCTTCTGTCACTTATGGATTCTATTCCTGAATGGATTGAAGCTATCATAGCAGGCGAAGGAGATACGTGGTGGTGATTTTATTTATTTATTTTTTCAGTTTTATCGCGCACCTTCTATCCGCATGCCCACGAGGAGCTGCAAAAAAATACAATACACCCCCGCCTCTCTTTCTACTTCATCACTTAAGCTAAATACACACTCCGTCCGACTCTCTGCCAAACCCCCGCTTACGGTCTCCCTCCCCCCCCCCTTGTGGGCTAGTCACGATACATGCCCCATATGCCTGTGATGAGTACTGGTTCTATATCTGGCTGGTTGTTGGTGACGTCGCTCCGTTTGAGTAATATTTCCACTACTCCCGTGTTCCCATTGCTAGCAGCATGAGCGAGTGGCGTTTGGCCCGTGTGATCTGGCTTGTTAGGGTTGATGTCATCCCGCTCGAGTAGCATCTCCACTATTAGCTCATACCCGTAGCAAGCAGCCCGCAAGAGCGGTGTGTGGCCGTGCTTATCTGCGGTGTTGGGGTTGACGTCGTCCCGTCCGAGTAGTATTTTCACTACTCCCTCGTTTCCAATGTGAGCAGCACCCCAGAGTGGGGTTCGGCCGTCGTTATCTGGTTTGTCGGGGTTGACATCGTCTCGTTCGAGTAACATTTTCACCACTCCCTCGTGCTGATTGTAAGCAGCATCCCAGAGTGGTGTTCGGCCGGCGTTATCTGGTTTGTTGGGGTTGACATCGTTCCGTCCGAGTAATATTTCCACCACCCCCGCGTGCCCATCGTCAGCAGCACAACCGAGTGGTGTTTGGCCCCGATTATCTGAATTATCGGGGCTGACGTCGTCTCGCCCGAGCAGCATTCTCACAACCCCCTCATGCCCTTTACAAGCAGCTAGCATCAATGCTGTTTTTCCGACCTCGTTTGACCTGTCGGGATCGATGTCGCCCCGGCCAAGGAGTGCTTTCACCACTCCCTCGTGTCCATAGCGAACAGCCCACATGAGAGGTGTTTCACCGTCCTCATCTGATTTGTTGGGGTTGACGTCGTCTCGTCCGAGAAGCATTTTCACAACCCCCTCACGCCCACCGCAAGCAGCCAGCATCAATGGTGTTTGACCGTCCTCACCTGGCTTGTCGGAGTCGATGTCGGCCCGGCCGAGTAGTAATTCCACGACTTCCTCATGCCCATTCCAAGCAGCCCATGCGAGAGGTGTATCACCCATGCTACCTTTCCGGCTGATACCAAACCTTCCACCTCTACAAAATACTCTATAATCCGGGCAGCCTCCAAGATGGATGCCTGGGGTAGATCATTGAACAGGGCAAGCTTATCGAAATCGGCCCGGTAACCATCCGGTTTCTGTCCCTTCGAGATGATTCTGGTAGATGAATGCAGTTCTTGCTGTCGTTGAATAACTTCAGCCCACCGGATTTTGCGCAATCTGAAAGGTTCTGTTTTGCGTGGATTCCCCAACAGAGAAAGAATATGCGAAAAATTAGGTTGGGGGTTTCGAGGGCGGGCCTGTTGGAGATCGATCAACGAAGGAGGTGCGTTGAAGATTGGGAGCGGGGGTTGTCGAGAGAGCTCTGGACAACAGCCTCGAATTTACTCAACCTAAGCTCCACGCTTCTGCAGTTGTCGAGTGGGTTGTGCTGTACAAACAAGCTCCGGAGGAGTCGTGAGGGGTAAAGTGGGTTAAAGGCACAATGGAAGCCTCCTTGTACTCGATAACAAGTCCCCGACAGCAGGCGACCAATATCCCTATTGGAGCGACACTGTGGCTAGTGGTAGTGTGTGACCCTCTCTTACCGCAAGAGCGTGGCGTTGCTCAGTGGGCTTCAAAGCCCGCACCACGTCGGAGGCCCACACCAAAGCGTCATGCCAAGAATCCGTTTCTCCGCACCCAGTCTTCTTATGTACCCGACCGAGCATAGCACCAGAATACCGGTATTCTTACAGATATGGGCTTCTTTGTTATCACAAATATGTACGGGGGATGATAATCCTAGCTAGGGAAAGCGAGAGATATAGGGGCTATACTCAATGGAAGGGCTCAGAAAGGCCAAATGTGTTTTACTTAGACATCTGTCTGCATAGTTAGTCTAGTTCTAGAAGAGTGCCAACAGAGTTGTCGAAGCTACTCCTCGTACCTTTCTTAGAGTATGTGCCGATTCCAAGTATATACTCTCTGTAATTCTCACTCTACTGTCTATTCCATCTACATTAGTTCATCCAATGGAGGCAGTGAAGGCTAAAAGAAGTAGAGATCACAACAGAAGCTGTTGAGCTAGGTTCAGCAGCCATCAAAGCTAATTAAGGAGGCCAAGGTGAGTGGTGGATTCGAGAGGGTATATCATCATAGGCTGAGTACTACGCTCTAAAGTGACAAGCCTTATAGGTGGTTAGCTTTGGGGACATTGTATGAGGTAGCACCGCGAGTTTCACGATTTTCTACTGCAATCATAGAATGGCAGTCAATTTCTTAGAAAAAATACCCCTTAACGCGCTAATGCTGCTCGATGGGGAAGACTAAAAAGTCGTACGATATATAGCCTTCTAACCTTACCTCTAATTTCATGAGGAGGGCAGCAGCATATAAGCATGATCCGACCTAAACCATGTCTAGACAAGTAGTGGAAGTCAATTGCCATCATACCTTAGTTAACAGCTAGCTTCTCCATCGATTTTCACCAGTGTCAGAAATACTTGCATTTCATGATTTTTTCTATATACCTAAACAACCCCCGAATCTACACTTCAGCAGGAGAGGAGGGGGGAGAAGGATTTTAGAAAAAATGAGAACAATAAATGCCAACAGAGCATTTACGTCGAGGAAACAACAACAAATGTAGATGGAAATTCCAAGCCACACTGGTTTTATTCAATCCAGTCGAAATAGCCTTCCTCTAGCGCTAGAGTTTCGGTTTTACATAGAAGTTCACAACGTTGACCGACTGCATAGGAAAAATTGCGATAGAGGGGTTGGCGGGTACATGATAGATATGTGCACTCCCGTTGCGTGTGATTTCCTTCCAAAAGAAAATAAATAAATAAAACAATAATTAAGATAAGACGGATCACTGCGGCTGGTGTGCTCTAGAAGGAAATATAGGACGGCAATTACCACAACGTAATGTTCTAAGATGCGAGAGAAGATAGGTCGGGGGTGATAGGCGAGAGGTAGTGGTAGCTACAAACACGCTTATGGAATTATTCCGGTCTTCGCGAAACGGCGTAGAAGGTGCCGTACAGTACTCGAAAGTGGTGACAAGGGATAGGCGTCCTGGGGGTTAGAGCGCACTATATGATAGCAACACTCTGATAGCAACTCGCTCACAACCCAATAGCGACCAGGGTGGTGGAGCAGACTCATGCGTAGCACAGGAGAAAAGCACTCCGGTAGTGGTGGTGGTGTGTGTGTAAAGTGGAGATGTTCGACAACGACGATGACGAGGAGCCCCCGACTGACTAGCCAGAGACCAAACACAGGTCGAGAGTGCACTCAACAAACAAAGCAGGAAAAGGCTACACAACGGGAAACCCCCACAAAACAACAGTCGCGACCCCTAAGCCGGTCGTGCCTTAAACTAACCACCGCACCCTAGCATCAGATGGGGATCACTATAGGAGGCAACTATTGGAGGTTGTAGTAGATCTACCGCTAGCGCATGGCCATTATTGAGAGCATACGAAAGCAGTGTTTGGCCGTAATTATCTGGTTTGTCGGGGTTGACGTCGCTCCGTCCGAGCAATATTTCCACCACTCTCTCGTGCCCATGTTCAGCAGCATGACTGAGTGGCGTTTGGCCCCGATTATCTGACTTGTTGGGGTTGACGTCGTCTCGCCAGAGTAGCATTTCCACAACTTGCTCATGCCCCTGGTGAGCGGCTAGCATCAGTGGTGTTAGGCCGTCATCAACTGGCTTGTCGGGGTCGATGTCGCCCTGGTCGAGTAGTACTTCCACCACTCCCTCGTGTCCATTCCAAGCAGCCCACCCGAGAGGTGTTTCGCCCATCTCATCTGGTTCGTCGGGGTTGACGTCGTCTCGTCCGAGAAGCGCTTTCACAACTTCCTCGTGCCCATAACAGGCAGCTAGTATTAGTGGCGTTTGGCCACCCACATCTGGCATGTTGGGATCGATGTCATCCTGGCTCAGAAGCATTTCCACGACCCCCACGTGCCCTTCCTCAGCAGCACGACTGAGCGGTGTTTGACCCCAATGATTTGGCCTGTCGGGATCGATGTCGTCCTGGCCGAGAAGCATTTTCACAACTCCTTCATACCCATTGCGAGCAGCCCGTATCAGTGGGGTTTGGCCATCCTCACCTGGCTTGTCGGGGTGATGTCGGCCCGGCCGAGTAGTAATTCCACGACCGCCTCATGCCCATTCTCAGCAGCCCATGCGAGAGGCGTATCACCCATGCTGCCTTTCTAGCTAATACAAAGCCTTCCACCTCTACCAAATACTCTATAATCCAGTCAATCTAAAAGATGGATGCGCGGTGCAGACCATTAAACAGGGCAAGTTTATCGAAATCGACCAGGTAAACACGCGGTTTTTGTGTTTTCGAGAGGATTCCGGCAGAAGATATATGCAGGTATTGCTGTTGCGAAATAACTTCAGCACACTCGATTTTGCGCAATCTCAGAGGTTCTGTTTTGCGTGGACTCCCCAACCGAGAAGAATACGCGAGAAACTAGTTGGGGTTTGAGAGGGTGGGCCTGTCGGAGACCGACCAAGAAAGGGTGCACGTCGAAGATTGGGAGCGGGAATGATCGAGAGAGAGCTCTGGCCTGTGGCGAATTCAGCACATTTCCGGAGTCGTCAGTTGAGCTAATACACCAAAATGCTCCGCGAGCCATGGGGTAGTCGTGAGGGTGAAGTGGGTTAGCCTCACGGTGGAAGCCTCCTTGTCCACAACAAATCCTTGGCAACAGGCTAGCAAATACTAGGGTATGGGCGTGGGCGATCGGGTAGCCAGGGATTCCAGACGCCTGAACTTACTGCCCCGTAGGAAATAAAAGGATGAATGTGGTATCGAAATTGCTTGAACGAGCAAGAAGCTTTGACACCTCTAATCCTTGGTGCCCCGATCACCCACGCCATACCCGAGCAGGCCGGCAATGTCCCTGCCGTAAATATTGGTACGCGAGCACTCGTTACTCGTACCGTACAAGTAAATCTGGTCACTGGTGTTCGTTATTTTGCTACCCTACCGGTACTCTTCTAAGCCTATTATGGCTTAGCACAGCGATCCGGTTGAGATCTGCATAGCCGATTTTTGTGATATCGAAGCAACACTGTGGCTATTGAGATTCTGTTGGAAATAGTAGTTTGATGGCCGCGCTTGATGCGGGATGTGCCCGCACTCTATGACCGCAGAGGCATACGTACACACTAGTCAAAGGACGCGCAAGCTTTTCACACCTTTCCTCACAACAACACCTTTCCTTGCTTCACATCTTCCTTCCTACACACAACTTTCCTCAAGCCTTTCCTTCCATCAACTTATCATCAATCAATCATGATTCTCATCTCCACTTAAGCGCTTTCGGTGTAAAATCCTCACCCTAAATCATTACCTCCACAACCAAGAATTTCAACAGATTCTGCAACACTAATCCGAGTGCTAGGGTGTGGCGTACCGGTAGTTCAGCAAGCTTCAAAGCCATGAAAGCCTATACCGTATGATAAAGAGCATGACAGGACAATGTCGCCGGGAGGATAATGTCGCGTCTCTAGAAAAATTAAGTATGTTAGTAAGCAAAAAGAATTTACTCTGAGTAGAGCCAACCAGATTTGCCGTGTGCAGTTGTGCTCTTTACAAGCACAATAGCTTACTGGCCCGGAATTAAAACATTCTGGTCCGGACTTGGGGAGTTTCAAGAGGGGCTCACCAGAATAGTACGACACCCCACCAACCCCCACCGTGAAAAGCACCATAATATGATACGGATATCATACTAGATATTATATTCTTGTTTCTCCACCACTACAATAATATTCTATGTTTAATTCTTCACTTTTTCCTACCATTGCAATACCATTACCCGCCTTTGGCTAGGTGCCTGTTTGACGCAGACACCGTCTCAGTACTAGTATTCCGCGATCACCAAGACTTACCGCTGGTGACTGTACTTAGACAATGATTGCAAATATTAAAGTCAAAATATCTCAGGACGCTTTGACTCTAAAGTAGTTACCACAATAACAATGGGAAAGTAGTGAAAAATTAGAGACAAAGTAAACAACCAGAAAGTAGAATATATATATATAAAAGGCGGGAATTAGGAGATACCATGCCAGCCCCGCCATCCTTCACTTCACAACATAATATATAACAACCAAAAGCCAAGACTCAGACTGTTTTTTTAATTTGTTCTTGTTAACTCTTTTGGTTGGTATTGATATGATGGCAATTGATGGAAGAGTACTTTAAGATTGGAGCAGACTGAACGAAAAGGTAAAAGACTGGGCAATCAACGACTATTTTCAGCACCAAAATATTATGGTAGAAACAGCCCTCCACTAACGCCAGATTCTAAGTTTTAAACAGAAGCTCAAAAATGCTAACTCAACTCCATGAGAAAAGTGCGGATAGAGCATTAGACGGGTATATGATAGATACATGCATTCTCCTTGCGTATGATTTCCTTCCACAAAAAAGAATTAAGATGGCTTACTGGGGTAGGTATACTTCGAAAGGAAAGTCCAGACGGCAATTATGGCAATGGAGCTGTTCCGGCCCTTGGGGAAACGGCGTGGAGGTTGCTAGTACAGCATTCGAAAAGGGTAAAAAGGGAGATGTTTTTTCAGGCTTATGCAGCGCTGTAGGTGGCAGCTGCCGGGGGCTGTAGTGGAGCTATCGCTCGCGCATGGTCATTTCTAACGGCACGCGAGAGCGGTGTTCGGCCGTACTTGTCCGGCTTGTCGAGACTGCGTCGTTCCGTTCGAGTAATATTTCTATTACTTCGGCGTGCCCAAGTGCAGCGGCACGACTGGGTGGCGTTTTTCAAGGGGAAAGTGGGGTCAGATGTTTTAGAGGAAATGAGAACAATAAATGCGAACAGAGCATTACATCGAGGAAACAACAATAAATGTAGATGGAAATTCCCAGCCACGCTGGTTTATTTCAATCCACTAGAAATACCCCCCCACCAGCGCTGGACTCTAGGTGTTAAACAGAGGCTCACAATGCTGACCATAATGAAAATTGGGATAGAGGGGTGGGCGGGTATGGATAGATATATGTATTCCCATTGAGTATGATTTCCTTTCAAAAGGAAAAGAAATAAAACAATTAAGATGAGCTTCTGTGGCAGGCGTACTCTGGAAGGAAAGGTAAGACTACAATTCCCACAGCGTAATGCTTTAAGATGCAAGAGAAGATAAGTCGGGGGTGAGAGAAGAGGGGCGATGGTAGCGACAAACATGCCTATGGAACAGTTCTGGCCTTTGCAAAAATGGAGTAGAAGCTGCCAGTACAGTGCTCGAAAGCGGTAATAAGGGATAGAGTCCTCGGGCTTAGACCGTGCTGTAGGTGGAAGCTATGGGAGGTTGTAGCAGAGCTATCACCCGCTGATCGCTATTTACGACGGCGTACAAGAGCGGTGTTTGGCCGTACTTATCTGGCTTGTCGGGGTTGACGTCGTTCCGTCCAAGTAATATTTCTACCACTCCGACGTGCCCATTTTCAGCAGCACAGCTGAGTGGCGTTTGGCCCTGATAATCTGAAATATCGGGGTTGATGTCGTCCCGTCTGAGTAGTGTCCTCACCACTCCCTCGCGCCCATGTACAGCAGCATAATGGAGAGGTGCTCGATTGTGCCCATCTAGGTTGTTGGGGTTGACGTCGTCTCGTCCGAGAAGCATTTTCACAACCCCCTCACACCCACCGATAGCAGCCAGCATCAACGGTGTTTGGCCGTCCTTAGCTGGCTTATCAGGGTCGATGTCGGCCCGGCTGAGTAGTAATTTCACCACTGCCTCGTGCCCGTTCATAGCAGCCCATGCGAGAGGTGAATCACCGAAGCTGACTTCTTGGCTCATATCTCAACCTTCCACCCCTACCAAACACGCTAATCCAGCAGACAAAATCTCGAAAATCGGTGCACAGTGCAAACCAGTGAACAAGGCAAGCTTATCGAAATCGATCTAGTAAACCTCAGTTTCCACTTGCAAGAGGATTCCGGTGAATATCCGGTTAGTGCTGCCGCCAAATAACTTCACGCACAACCAATTTTGCCCAATCTTAATGGTCCCGTTTCGCGTGGCTTCCCGGATAGAGAAGAATATTCGGGAAACAATGTTGGGGGTTGAGAGGGAAGGCCCGTTGGAGATCAAGAAAGGGAGCGCGTTGAAGATTGAGAGCGAGAGTAGTTGAGGAAGCTTTGGCCTGTTACGAATTGACACAGCTTAAGAATGTTCCCGTAGTCGCCCAGGGAGCTGTATCAAAAAGCTCCGCATGAGCCCAGAGGTAGTTGCGAGGGTAAAGTGGGGCAAGCGCGCGGTGGGGGCTTCCTGTCCACAACAAGCGCTTGGCAGCAGACATGCAATGCCCCTAATGAAGCGACACTGTGGATATTGAGATTCGCTACAACCGAGCCAAATCAGGTCCACGAGGCTCTGATCCGCGATTCTGGCGGTTAGTCGTGCGTTAAAAACCTAAATTAGTTTTCTTTCCACTTCTATGGGCCTTGTGCAAACCCCTCATTCCCATTAACTTCGTGGTGCTATGTTTTGTTTGAGGAGCTGATATATAAATCCTAGTCCCACCTTAGCTCCTATCCTTATGGATTTCGTTACCCATAGTGTTCGCACGTTCATTTTGCACCTTCCTCACTCACCGCATGCCCTTACTCCCTCCTCTTCGGCATCTTGCTGTTCCTTTAGGGTGGCCAGATGGCCGAACTTGAATTCTATGGAATAATCTACGGGTGCTATCTGAATTTGGAGCTGTGGGGGGAATGAATAGCAATTGGCGGTCACAAGCATAGTAGCAATCCTGGAGAAGTGGCAATATGGTGGGTTTGGTAATATAGAACCTGGAGGGTGTTGGAATATGTAGTGCCGGTGCCTTGTGCCCTGTGAGTTTGATAAGCCGCGTATGCGGGGGGCGAGGTGCGGAGGGATGGAGGGAGAGGAAGGACCGGTAGGAGCGAGGTAACCTGCCTAGTCGCATTGGCTTTCTTAGGGTTGATAGGATGTGTTTTTTCCGCCAATTCAAACATCGGTTTCGGTCAAGGACGACTTGGGAGGTATGTTTGGGTGCTGGTTGCTGGAGTTGAGGGGCTTTGCCGTTCCCTAAGTTTATGTTATAGTGCTATAGTTTGTCCTATCATATGAGTCTTCCCGATGCGTGGTGTAGTTGGGTGCGCTGTAAGTTGTGACTACCGGTATAATGAATTCCTAAATTCACACGATGCTTTCTTTATATGTCCGCGGATTTTCGCCCACAATCTGCGTCTTCAGAAACAGAAAGTATAGTATGTAGTCTCTACTCTTCTCTTTGAGAGCATCACTTTTCGATTTTCCCCAGAGGAAATAGAATCAAGGAAGCGGCTTCTTCTATTCGTCTTCACCCTACATAAATTAGAACGCAAACCTGAACAGATTACATGGAGTACGATCCGATACACGCCATCGGCCGGACTAGTGCTAAAAAAACAGCCCAGATCTCGATGGAGAAGTAAGAGTGAGAAGGGGAACGGTTTACACGGGGGTACGAAGGAGATGAAACCCCCGATTCGGGTTTTTAAGCACACAATTAACCCTGGGCATGGCAGGGCGGATTCACAACAAAAAAGCAACAATAAAAGTGACTATGATGTAAACTTCAAACATCAGCTTATTTCGGTAGAGTAGAAATAGCCCTTGATTGACACTAAACTCTAGCTGTGGAACGGGAGCTCATAAACTCGGAGTTGACCCCATGAGAAAATGGGGATAGAGGGTCGGGCGGGTATGTGATAGATATGTGTATTGAGAATGTGTATGATTTCCTTCCACAGGAAAGAGGAAATGAATAATTAAGATGGGTTACTGTGGCAGGCATGCTCCGGAAGGAAGGAAAGAAGGCAATTTCCACAACCTAGTGTTTCAAGATGCAGGAGAAGATGGGGCGGGGGTGAGGGGTGAGGGGGAGGGGGAGGGGGAGTGGTAGTGACAAACACGTTTATGGAACTATTCCGGTCCTTGCGAAGATGGCGTAGAGGTTGTTAGAGTATCCGAAGGCGGTAGCAAGGGAGATGTGTCCTCAGGCTTAGGCTGTGCTGAGCCTAGGTGGCAGCTGTTGGATGCTGAAGTAAGGCCATCACTCGCGTATGACCATTTCTAGCAGCATACGAGAGCGGTGTTTAGTCGTAGTTTTCTGGCTTGTCGGAGTTGACGTCGTCCCGCCTGAGGAGTATCCTCACCGCTCCCCCGTATCCATTCAGAGCAGCCAGCAGGGCTCCGTTTAGTCGTCCCCAAGATCACAAGTTAACCCTAAAGAGAATCGTATTCATTCGTCCTGCCTCGCCTGCCTGTCACCCCATCCAAACATCAGCCATAATATACTATATACAAACTCCTATGTCCAACGCAGCCATCAGGATTTCACCCATTCCCATGTTCATACCAGCCCTAAGCGCTCACTGTCATTCCTTGTCCCAGCCATATATTCAACCATCCCGCTGTACCAGCCACCATTCCTGAAATACCGATCAATTCACACCCCCAGAAGAGCAAAACATCCTGGACAATCGTCCCCACACGGCGTGCCAGGATCAACACCACCCCGCTCGACGAGCATTTCCATCACCTCCCCGTGCCCATTTTCAGAGGCATGGCAGAGTGGTATTTGGCCGAACACATCCGGCTTGTTTGGATTGACGTCGTTCCGCCCGAGTAATATTTCCACCACTTCCACGTGCCCACATTGAGCAGCACGACTAAGTGGTGTTTGGCCCCGATTATCTAAGCTGTCGGGGCTAACGTCGTCTCGTCCGAGCAGCATTTTCACCACCCCCTTTTGTCCATTATAAGCAGCCCACCCGAGAGGTGTTATGCCGCCCTCACCTGGTTTGTCGGGGTTGATGTCGTCTCGTCCGAGTAGTATTTTCACCACCCCTTCTTTCCCATTATACGCAGCCCACCCGAGAGGTGTTTCGTCGTTCTCATCTAATTTGTTGAGGTTGACGTCGTCCCGTCCGAGTAGCATTTTGACCACTCCCTCGTGTCCCCCGATAGCAGCCAGTGTCAGTGGTGTTTGGCCGTCCAAACCTGGCTTATCGGGATCGACGTCGGCCCGGCCGAGCAGCAGTTCCACGACTGCCTCGTGCCCACTCGCAGCAGCCCACCCGAGAGGTGTATCACCCATGCTTTTTGGTTGATACCACAATCTTCCACCTCTGCCGAACATGCTACAATTTGGCCAATCTCGAAGATGGATGCACGGCGCAAACTATTGAACAGGGCAAGCCTACCGAAGTCGATACAGTAAACGCTAGGTTTCTCTGCTTTCGAGAGGACTCCGATGGATATGCGGTTGCTGGAGTCGTGAAATTGCCCCGGCGCAAGGAATTTCAGGCGATCTGAATGGTCACGGTCTGTGTGGATTCCCCAGTAGAGAGGAACATTCAAGCAACAATGTCGGGGGTTGAGAGGGAGGGCCCAGTGGTGATGATGAAAAGGTGTGCGTCGAAGATTGAGAACAGGAGTGATCGAAAAGATGCTTTAGCCTGCGGCGAATTCACACAACTCAAGCGCGTTTCTGCAGTTTCGAGGGAGCAGTACCAAAAAGCTCCAGATGAGCGACGCAGGAGGAAGTGGTGACAGTAACTCCCCGGCAACAGGCGAGCAACGTCCGATCTTGGCAACAAAAGCAACGAGCCCCCCCCGGTTTTACATACAAAATGCACAAGTTTAGCCACTGCGATAGTGCACAACATACCGCACTCCTCAAAAAGCATTCAAATGAAAGAGAATCACAGGGAATTTAGCATATAAAATTTCCCAGTTTTTCTTCCCCTGCGAATCAGTGACAGTAGCTCTGTGAAGCTAGCCGGGTGGTTGCAATCATACAAATCGACTGTCTTGGCACTGTTTTTGGCTTCTCCCTTAGAACTCTGGTAGTCAGAATTCCTAGATAGCCTAGTGCTCAATTGTCTAACTCTTTATGTCTCATTGTGCTATCTAGAAAATCCCTAGATTTTTCTGATATCATGGTGGTGGGCAGGCACTTTTTGAGAATGGGTATTTTGTATGGAAAGAAGGGGGGTCGCTTCTTTCGTTACCAAGCTCGTCCTTATTGGAGCGATGCTGTGGCTATTGAGATTGGCGGTATCGTGACTGCTAGGGCGTGTCACAGCTCAGCGGGCTTCCCGGCCTGCTCCAAGGGGTTATCTACATCAAAGCGGCTAGGCCAAGCCTCGCTTGCTCCTCACCCTAGTCTTCAACTCACCAGTCGTGAGAAGGTTTTGCTATGGTAGGAGTCGTCCACCTTGGACCTTTCAAAATAAAATACCTTATATGCCGGCTCGGGGCATTCCCCAGCAGTGTGGAATTTTGGAGGTCTCTCGTTCAATCCCCAGTTACCGTAGTTACAAACTCAGCTTTCCTAGATATCGCTTAGACTTTCATTTCAACAATAATAATATTGTAATCAGTAAGAAAAAACAATTTCTCTCTGCGCCCTGAAAGGAACTAAATATGGTGCAAGGCCCATAATCTGCCTCGAACTTCGGACCTCCAAAATTCAATGGACCTTGCCGGATACCCTCATATAATGCGCTCCATACCGATGGGCTACGTTATGCCCCACTCAATTATGACGGTCATCATTGGAAACCATGCCTGTTTGTGGTGAATTGGATATGGTAAGAACTCGAATTATCGGACCTTGTGTTAGTATGTTGGAGTTTCCACTCTTATTATGTACGGTATTGTACTCGAGTATGGCATGATAAGAGTCTTCCCGATACATGATGTAGTTACGTATATCTATTGTAGGGATATGCGCTGAAAGTTGTGGACCATGATTTCAGCATTGATAAATTCCTGAACTCACACTGATGCTTTCCTTACACATGCGCGGATTTGCACCGACAATCCGATTTTCAGCAGGTGTGTAGTTTTTGTTCTTCTCTTTGAGACAATTGCTTTCCTATTTTCTCCAAAAAGGTCTGGTCGAGGAAACAGCTTCTTCTTCTTGTCGTCTTCGCGCTACGTAACAAAAGCCGAAAAGGTTTTCATGGAGTACGATCCGGTACACGCCATCGGCCGGGCTGGAGTTATAAAAAAAAACCCCCAGATCTCGATGGAGAAGTAAGAGTGGGAAGGGGAAAGGTTTACACAGGGGTACTGAGGAAATGAAAACCTCAATTGAGGTTTTTAAGTACACAATTAACCCCAAGCATGGCAAGGAGGATTTGCAACAAGGAAGCAACGATAAAGGTGACAGTGACGCAAACTTCAAGCCACTTCAGGTATTTCGGTAGAGTAGAAAGAGCCCTTCATTGACACTAAACTCTAGACTTGAAACAGAAGCTCATAAATGCTGACTTGACCCTATAAGAAAATGCGGATAGAAGGTTGGACGGGTATGCGATCGATATGCGCGTTGGCAATGCGTATGGTTTCCTTCCACAAGAAAAAGACGAAGAATCACGATGGGTTCCCGTGGCAGGCACACTCCGGAAAGGAAGGCAAGACGACAATTTCCACAAGGTGATGTTTTAAGATGCAGGGGACGACAGGGCGGGGGTGAGAGGGGAGAAGTAGTGGTAGCGACAAACACGTTTGTGGAGTTGTTCCGGTCCTTACGAAAATGATGCAGAGGTTATTAGAGGATCCGGAGGCGGTAACAAGGGAGATGTGTCTTCGGGCTTAGGCCGTGCTAAGTGGCAGTTGTTGCAGTAGAGCCATCATTCGCGTGTCGCCATTTTTAGCAGCCCACGAGAATGGTGTTAGGCCGTAATAATCTGCTCTATCGGGGTCTATGTTGTCCCGTCCAAGTAGCATTTCTACCACTTCCGCATGCCCATTTTCAGCAGCACGACTGACTGGCGTTCGGCCCCTATTATCTGGCGTGTTAGGGTTCACGTCGTTTCGTCCGAGTAGCATTTCCACCACCACCACCCCATACCCATTTTCAGCAGCATAATAGAGCGGTGTTCGGCCGTCCTCACCCACCTTGTCAGGGTTGACATCGTCTCGTCCGAGTAATATTTCCATCACCCCCGTGCGCCCATTTCCAGTAGCATAGCTAAGTGGCGTCTAGTCCCTGTCATCTGACTTGTCGAGGTTGACGTCGTCTCGTCCGAGTAGCATTTTCACAACTCCTTGATGCCCTTGGCAAGCAGCCAGCAGTAGTGGTGTTTGGCCGTCCACATCTGGCTTGTCGGGATCGATGTCGTCCTGGCCGAGTAGTAATTTCACGACTGCTTCATACCCGTAGTAAGCGGCCCGGAAGAGCGGTGTTTGGCCGTCCTCATCTGTGTCGTTGGGGTTGACGTCGTCCCGTTCGAGCAGCATTTTCACCACTTCCGTGCGCCCATTTTGAGCAGCACGACTAAGTGGCGTTTGGCCCCGATTGTCTGGCTTATCGGGGTCTATGTCAGCCCGGCCGAGCAGCAACTCCACAACCGCCCCGTGCCCATTCCCAGCAGCCCATCCAAGAGGTGTATCATCCATGCTGTCTTTTTTGTTGGTATCACAGCACCCCACTTTTAAACATGCTACTGTACAATCTGATCAACCCATAGATGGATGCACGGCGCAAACCATTGAACAGGGCAAGAGGATCGAAGTCGATACGGTAAACACCCGGTTCCTGTGCTCTCGAGAGGATTCTGGTGGATATGCGGTTACCGCGGTCATCAAATAGCTTCGGCGCAAGCAATTCGGCGCAATCTGAAAGCTCCTGCTTTGCGTGGATTCTCCAATAGAGAAGAACGTTCGAGCAGCAATGTCGGGGGTTGAGAGGGAGGGGTCCGGCGGAAATAGTGAAAAGGTGGGCGTTGAAGATTGGGAGTAGGAGTGGTTGAGAGTGCTTTAGCCTGTCGCGAATTCACACAACTTCAGCATGTTTCCGGAGTAGTTGAATGAGCTGTGCCAAAAACTTCCGAATGAGCGCGGAGGGAGGAGGCAGCGGTGAGAGGTAAAGTAGGCTAACCGCACGGTGAAGCCTTAGCAGCGAGCAAACTCCTTATCAAAACAATACTGTGGCTATTGAGATCCTCTGGCCCTCTCTCGACTGCTAGGGTGTGGCGCAGTTCCCAAAGTGTGATCTGCATCGAAGTAACCAGACCAGGCTTAGTTGTTCCCCCCGTTCCCTTATCCGACCCCCCCGTCGCACAATCCTTGTCTCCAACCCACCCACCAGTCATTTCTTTCCAGAGCTTTTGCTATGATGGTGTTCGTCTACCATAGGCCACTTGCCTTTCAAAATGAAGTTCTTTAAACGCAGCGTCAGGGCATTTCCTAGCATTGAGGAATTTTAGAGGCCTCTCATTCAATCCCAAGTTAGTTATAAACTCAGCTCTTCTAGCTATCGCTTAGGGTTTGATTTCAACGATAATAATAATAATATAATTAATAATAATACCGTATTATCGTATCATATGATAAAAACAATTCCTCTCTGCACCATACAAGAACCGGGTGTTGCAAGGCCCATCATGCGCCTCGACCTTCAGACCTCGAAAGTTCAATGATGACATTCCTCTGGAATACCTTTAACCCTGCTTTCATAAGGCATTTTGTTTTGAAACACAGGTGGTCTACATTATTCACGACCCCATCATATTATGACCGTCATAATTGGAAACCGTGCTTATTTCTGGTGAATTGGATACCGTAAGAACTCGAATAATCGGAACTTGTGTTGGTATGGTTCCGGAAGACTAGAAGTAGACTGAGTTTTCACATAAAATCCGTGACAATTTTGGGGGTAACGGCAACCGTAATGCTTGGGATTTGTCTTGGCATAACATGTTTTTACCTGTTATTCTTC
>Ga0307513_10002092_pt1 | contig 28034 bp, 34 predicted proteins | sample 15_EM_MG_FD_202174 | JGI IMG/M metagenome (GOLD analysis project Ga0307513, IMG submission 202174) | Populus trichocarpa ectomycorrhiza microbial communities from riparian zone in the Pacific Northwest, United States - 15_EM | ecosystem: Host-associated > Plants > Roots > Unclassified | place... | reverse complement strand
CGCCTACAGCACGTCCAGATGCGACGATCGCAGAACGACCGAGGAGAGCTGGGCTTGCATCACTTTTGTGGAATGTGAAAGTTTCTTTAGCGAGGGCCAGATTGCTGAAGTATCTGCCTGGTTGGATATGATCTCGCGATTCGCGAATATGAGGCCCTGCCTCAACAATCTATGTAGCATATATATTCCGTCTGTGTTGACAATGATGACAATACGAGGACATACGAGGATCTTCAGGCTGGGATCCGCCGCTGCTAGACGGCCCGCTGTGATGCACGCAGCGGCGCCTCCTGGGAAGGGAGATCACACAGTTGAGATAGCAATTCAAGTTCGTGATACAGGTGAAACAGACCTCCAGCAAAGATGATATCGTAGATCGTTCCTTCAGTGCTCGACATGGTAGTGGGGTGGTTCAAAATCCATAACAAGGCTTTAAGTATTCATTGCCTTGAGAACCGGGATTAGAACTCATCCGTGTGGGGCTAGTGTGATCTGTTATCGAAGGTGGTGATCATCATTTGCCTAAGCAAACCTTGACATGGATCCATGCCCCAGCACATTATATTGGCACCACGACCACATTGGCGGACTTTGCGAGAAACATCGGAACACCACAGTGGACGCGAAATTGAATCAGAAGGAGGGCGAAAGTTGAAGGTGAAGGAGTAACTTACGGATTTTGGCCAAATCCAATCCTGTCAGCTGGTCGACCTTGATGTGAGGAAACCCACTTTTCCACATTCGACAGACTATAACCAAACGGTAGACCCGATGGAAGCCCAAGCCCACACATCGGAAGCTATACTTGGTAAGACCAGGGCCAAGCCAATTCAAAGAAGAGTCGAGGACCCCTGGTTTGAAAGTCAAGTGGCCAACAGGTGGAGTTGCACCCACGCGAAGCCTTTTGTAATTTACCGTAGAACATGGAGTGTTGGGCGTCGTTGGAATTGGTTAAGTCGTAGCGGGCACAATTTATTTGAGAAAAACTGTATGATAAAGTTAGCACGGATGATACTGTGAACATGTTGGTTCCCTTTACAGCTATAACTCGTTCGGTGCAGGTAACGGTCGAGAATGACGCTTGAACGACGCTGACTCAGCCAATAAGTATGGCACACAACGAATGCAATTTGAATGCAATGCGGTCATGTCCTCCTCTCCTAGTTGTTCGCTCGTGTCTGAGTTGAAGGCAAAGCAGTCGGATGATTACTGGACCTTGCGGCGAGGGCAGAAGATCGATCCCACAAATTCCCACAACACTTGGCGCAACAATCCATTCAACTCCCACCCGGCGCTTCCTCGTCAAATAGGATAACCCCGCGCAACCCACCCAATGACCACGGCAGCTAAACACACATTACCCGCCATTAACATCGCCCAGTTTCTAGGCATTCCCTGTCGATGCCGCCGCTCAGTACGTGAGGTGTTAGTGTAGTGACCAGCATCGAAATCATGGCGTAATCGTATGTTCTTTTGCGTGCTCAGCGTCGAGCCTCCTAACCACCTTTCTGAACAGTTTCGTCCACCTATTCCTGCAAGAGCTTCCGATGGTGTAAAGGCTCGTCGAAGTCTCCCAGTACCTTTCCCATTTCTACAACTCCTTATTTGCTCCTTTGTCGGTCAACGGCTGCCATTACCTCTGGTTCCCGCCAGCCAAGAGCAACTGCGACGGGAAGCCGGAATGTTTCCTAATGCAATGTTGTGGACAATCCCGCATCGCCCAAGATTGCGGATGCCCGCTATGGAGGCATTGACGAGAATCAGGCGGGTGTACTTCGAAGAACTACCCTCCCAAAACTCCAAGTAGGACAGCAATTTTCGCTCCACCTTTCTTCGCGCTGCTACCGCCAAGTCACCCGCTTCCATCCACCATCCTTGGGCCTAATGGCCTATCCCAGTGACATCTGCACCTTCGTCACAGCAGCACTACCTACTACCCACATCGTCTCAACAGCCGATTCCTTCCTGAATGTCCAACCGAACCCATGATACGCTTCGAATGTGCCCCCCATTTTCACAGAGCAATGGCAGCGCGAACAAGAACTCGCAGAGGAAAACCGAAAGCGAGATGCACAACGACTGTCGACCGCGACCAAAGCCAAGCACCGAGTCGTACACGCTTGCTGGGAGGATGATAGGCTACGCACTGTGCACAAATTCTAATCGATATTTTCTTGGACTTCTTCCCCTTCCCCCATCCCCGAAAATCTTTCGGTCATTAGCCCCACCGCGCTGGCAGTACTAGTCGTTCCGCAGATCTTATTTTCCTCTAAATGCAAACCACGTCAAAAACACCCTCAAATTCGACAAGCACCTTCATGCCAGGATGCCAGGTCGAAGGGCAATATACCCCGACCCCGTCACAATCTGCCTGAGGAGGGAGAGGGTATATTCGCGAGCTGGTTGAGAATGATTCGGGAATGGTGGCCAGTAGCACACCATCGTTGGCCGTTTATTGTGAGAGCGGGGATCGGACAAGGACTGTGAGGAGGGATCAAGGACTCGGTTCTCCCCTACACCATCCCTTATTCCCTTGAATGACTACCGCCGATTATCTCCCAAGTTTACTACCCCCAGATCGCCTAGCACTATCGACCCCACCACCACCGACAGAGTCAACAGCGATATATATTACAAACGAAATCGGACGGAAGTATAGTCTCGGTGCCTCCAGTTCAGATGACGACGAATCAAGGCCATTGTTGTCATCGCCCTCCAGGCATGAGGCTCGTTCTGATAATACTGGAAAGCGGCGTGCTGCTGAAGGAAATTATAAAGACTTCAGACCACAGCGCGGCTTCGATTGTTGTTCTTCAGGTTGTCAAAGGGCATTTGTCGAATTTCTAACAATGTGGCGTGTCCTTGTATGAGTACGTCCTATCTCGTCATTCCCGGCTTTCCTCTAATCACCTCCTTTTCACAAGACAAGCAGCTAATTTGCGGGTTTTGCGCTTGGGGTTATCTGTCCTCTCGCTGTGGATCCTTTCGGTGCTTAGGTTAATATTAATTGTGAGTCCTGTTCGAACATTCGTGAGCCTTTCGATTTCTAATGTAAATGAAGATAGAAACACTTTTTATGTTATTGATGACCTGCTTAACAAGAGTGTTTCTCGAATTTCTAAGAATGCGGAGTGTCCTTTTACGAGCTCATCGTGCCAGGCTTTTTCTGGTCGACTCTTTCACAACCCAATTTTGGGGGGTTGGGGTCCTTTGGTATATCTGAACACTCTCGGTCTCAAGAACTTTTCTTGCTTGGACATCGAACGTTCCATTCCAAGTGCCTTGCGGTGAATTATAAGCCGCAACTCGGAACGTGTGAACCTCAAACTAAGTATTCACAGCCTTGTTGCCCCACAACACAGCACAACACAGCATCCTACTCTCGTCGCCAGAAAAACTGGGCGCTGAACAGCAATTTTATTCGTATACTGCATCCTCCCAATATCCTCCCCTAATTACCCTTTTACCAGCTCATCGCAAAGATCGAGGATCCTGTTTCAAGAGTGACAAATGTGCGCCGTGAGGTCTATTTTGAGTCATCATTTTGTGCTAACAAGTTCCAGCTGTAGCAAGGCGGCATCATGGCTTTGTACTTGCAGGGAGCAAATATCCAAGGCGGCAACTTCAAGATCGTCTCCGGAGACCTACATCACAATCAAATCTTAGTTCAAAACGGTGAGTTTAGAATCTAGTTCCGTTCTGAATCCACAGTGATTGAAATCCACAGGTTATAATCGAGTAGGTATCCAGGTTTTGAGCCAGGCAATTTCGCATGGAGCCATGCACGATTCCGCAGAGCGAGACCCGCCTCCTCGATGTCATCCAGGCACACGCGAGAAGACTACTGAGGACATCGTGCGTTGGATCGAAGAACCAAATCCATCTTCCACTGTTCTCTGGGTTAGTGGCCGTGCGGGGGTTGGGAAATCGGCGCTCATGCAGAGGATCGCAGAACTCGAAGGGGTATATTTCGGAGCCTTCTTTTTCTTTAGGCGAGGCACACCCGGATGCAACGTGAAAGACCCCTTATTCGCTACCCTCGCCTACCAACTTGCAATGAACGTACATGACATGCTCGAGCCTGTTGATCAAGCCATGATGCGGGACTTTTCTCTACCCAAGAGGTCCGCTGCTGTTCAACTGAAACGACTCATCATCGAACCAATCCGACTCCTCTCAATCCCCACTCGTCCTACGATAATCATCATCGACGGACTGGACGAATGTGAAGCTTTCGATTCGCAGCGTGATATCCTCACATTGATTGGCCAAGTCGCCTTGGATCCCGATGTCGCCATTCGGTTCATCATCGCGAGTCGCCCAGAACATCAAATCTGCGATATGTTCAACAAGGAACCGTTGTTTTCGAAGACTTGCCGCCTCGTCCTCGACGAGGGGTATGATACCGCTGCTGATATCGAACGGTACTTGCACGAAAAATTCGAGGACATTCACTCGCGTAACAGAAATATCATGCCAGATGTTAAGAGTCCTTGGCCGTTGGCAGGCGATTTACGGGAGCTTGTATGGCGAGCCTCTGGGCAATTCATTTACGCCGCCACGGTCATTAAATTCGTTGATTCTGATATGGACTTCCGTACACCAGAGGAGAAGCTCAAAATCATACTGAATCACGATCCCATGCAAGGCTCTGCGTTTTCGGAACTCGATCGTCTGTATACCCAAATCCTTTCACAATATCCAGATTCCAAGGTTTTAGTCCACATTCTAGGGGTGATTCTTGTGCTTGAATATTTGTCGAGCTATACATATCATGGCGAACGTGTACACTCCCCAGCTACGGTAGCCGCGATAACTGGACTAGGAGAGGCAAAGCTACACTTGGTGCTTCGCGCACTGCAATCCATCACGGAAGTCCTGACTGAACCTGTTTTCGATGATGCCGATGATAATGAACCTAATGGCACCAACATTCAATGGGTGAAACTTTCCCATCGATCGTTCTATGACTTCCTTACCGACAGGGCACGGTCAGGACCATACTTTATCGACACAGCCCTTTTTTACGGTCGAGTTCTCTGTCGTATCTTAGAACTCGCTACGATATCCATCAAAGAGCTGAAAGGATGCAGAAGGTAACATCACCTAATTTGATATCATAGAAAGCTGAATGAATGTAAAAACTCTAGCTTACTTCCACCAATAAACCCAGATGTCTGGCACCGGTTTCAGTTAGTCTGTTCCGGAGCTTTCACGCTGAACGCTGGAGCAACAGGGACCTCAAGCAAAATGGAGCTATGTTCGGCACTGAACAACCTGCGAGCCGTTCTCTTGAATGACCAGCAACTCCTCTCTGCGCAGCTCTCCGAGCCCTTCTGTGCCGCTTTCATACCCCTCTTGCATTGTGTTTGCTCTAGCCTCTATGTATGTGGAAGTTACTTACCCTCTGCTGTGGGACATTGTTATTAATGTCTACATAGCTTCTTCGGCAACAGAAATGTTTTGACCTGCCCAGGAAAGGTGATCCACTCCACCTCGACCAATTTTTCAATGAAGTGCGTAATCTCCTGGACGAATGTTTCCGGCAGACCCAGGCTATTGCTGATCCAAGCTCAATACCAATACACCTTGCGTTTGGGATAGAAGCATACGTGCCCACAGCCCTCAGGGAGATAAGAAGCATCTGTAATACCCCGGATCGACAGCGCTTGAGGAGGTTCGTAGATGAACTCTCATATTTGATTCGTATCCATCAAAAGGTCAAAGACAAATATGTCTTGCGGTATTATGTTCCACATTGGATGCGTGACTTCTTCTTTGATCCTAATCGCTGCCGACACCTCTATTCAACCTCTTTGGTCATCGACAAGTGTCAGAAGGCCATTAAAAACCTCATCCTTGTCCCATATCCTGATTTTTACGATGACCTTGTGTACTTTTTTACGCCGACACCGACACCGTCCGGTGAAATTCCCATTGGCAACATTGCGAATGCTACCCATTTGCTGGAAAGTGCTAGAAATAGGTCTGACAGAAATGAGCTGCTGCTTTTCCTCGCATACTTGTCTGAAATTCATTGGTTCGATATCTACAACAGAGGCCAGAGTCGAAGACATTTCGCCAACAGAATCGCTCACTGGGTGTGTACTACTCTCGTAGGTTGATTCCTGCCGCCCCGATTTGACAACCCGTTGACTACAATTCAATCTAGGAATCATCATCGCTGGAGCCTGGCAATATTCGAGACGCAATGTGCAAAGTTTTTACTGAGATCCTTCCCAATGGGATACTTCCAGCGCTTAACCAACATATTTCACGGGCCAGCGAACTGGGCCTTTTTGAAAACCGATATTGTCTCGGGTGTTTGCCACGAGACGTTCCCGAAAAGCTGTTGGATGTCAATGATTTTGAGATGCTATCTCAGATCCTCCCAATGTTAACAAGTCAGAGTTTCTTTCAGACTCTCACCACCAGAATGGTTGAGTCTGTGCTGCTCGGGATGGTACGGGATTTATTTACGCGGTATGTACATATGTGTTTGTATTTGACTTTTGGAAGTGATTAACGATACACACCCAGTCAAAATTTCCCTCATACCTGCGGGTAAGTTATGCCAAAGGTTGGTTTCTGGTACTACTAATGGAGCAACACTGCAGAGATGGCTCCACCCCCAGTCAGGGCAATTCCAAAATAGATCCTTTTGAGATATCCCACTGGGAGTCCGATGAACTCAATTACCTTCTATACGCCCCGGATCGTTGCCATTGGAGTTTTGCATTCACCTATGCATCAACATCCAGCAAATGTATTTTATCTGCAATACGGTGTCTATCCCAACTCGGTCCCTATTTTGACGCACGCTGGGATGTGGACTGGATTGTCAGTGAGATGATGGACTGGTTAAAAGTGCGCGATCCCGCTTTGATCAAAGAAATATTCTTGGAATCCTGACAATTGGGAAGAACCAAACAGCGGATCCTCAACCACAGGATCACCTGATCGCGTGGATGGAAGATGCACACAAGCAAATCGAAGAGGCGGTGGCGACTCGGAAGCAGAGGGGTGTTGATGAAGAGCTCCGACGATCTGCAGAGTGGGTAGGGGTGATCCAAATGTCCCAAATTATATGATTTGAGTGCTAACGCAGGGCGGTGGTATCACAATATACATGAATTTTTATCCGCAGGAGGTCGACCGCTCTGAGTCGCAGAGATACTTTACATTCGTGCGCCAACAAGTTGGTTAAATGTGTCGATACGTGTTGATGTCGCTCGACACCAGCCAGAACATTCCACTGTCCTTTAGTCAACGGCCGTGCATTAAAGTTTCTAAATTTATCCTTCAATATGTGGAATGTGTACAGAAAAATATGGGTATCGCAACAAGTGAATAATGAAAGATGACGCCCATACCAGACAGACCGGCCGAATGCATGAGATAGGGACTAATATGTCGTACGTTACGGTCGGCGTGTATGGAAGCTGCGCCATCTCATCGATTCCCTAGCTGTCATTTTCACCTGCAGTCCTATTGTTGAGGTGCACTTCCCTCTGTGCTTTATAAACAGTGATCCTCAGTGTGATATCTCCAATCCCCGTGCACAAATTTAGGCCGCCACCATGATGTCTTGGAGTGAACGAGTTGAGTTTTGGACTTTTGAGGTTCAATTTCTGTGATTGAAAGATGAGGAATCCATCGGACTTGAGTGGTGGTTGCAAGGTAAACTCCCCGTAGAGGCCAGGGTGCCTCATACGATGCTATTATGTAGAACTAGTGATTATGATACCATCGCCGTTCATGTGAACCCACACCTCTCTCATTGGAACCATCTTTCTCGCTTATTGAGATAGTGACCTTTTGCAAAAGGTCTGTCGTTCAATGTATCCGACATGTATCATATTGAAGAGCCAACTCACCTAGGTAGAGCGGATAGGAGTGTAGAAGAAAAAGAAGTCACAGAAAAAAACAGTCTTCGATGTTGAGATGCCTAGGCAACGACGTTGATGTGCGCGTGGGGGGACCCGTTGGCCCCAATACGCCTGAGGAGCCACCAGAACGGTGTGGCATAAGTTATATCAGAGGACTTGGTCTTACCAGTACTACCAGTAAGAATGCCACCAATACGGCCACGGATGTCGGCGATTGCTGAGCCCGAATCGCCAGGTTCCGAAAAGACTTCTGACTTGCCGTCGTAGTTGATTATACCCCACTCCATGGAGGTCTGGTTGATGGACATGTCGTTGAAGTAGTCGCGAACAATGGAGAAGATGCCGTTCGCGCGACCGACGGTGGTGCCAGTGGCATTGCCGCTCTTGACGACCAACAAGCACGGTTTGCCGTCCGAGTCCCACATGTCGGGGTTGCGCATCAAGTCGTCGGTAATAGTGCCCATAAGTGGAAGCAGACGATCTTCGGGAAAATCAAACTCCCAGTTGGCGTCTCCGTGGGCTCGTCGGCGTTCAGCTTCGTTCCTACATATAATAACATTTAGGTTTAGATGGTCTTAGTCGGATGGTCAAAACGCACCGAGATCCATCTTATTGCCCTGGAAGCCATCACCGAGCTTGGCGCGGTTGACCTGGAAAACTCCCCAGTCCTCCATGAAACGATGTACATCGACGCCGAGAGTGATGGCTGGGGAGCGGAGGACATGGCCGAGGACGCGGTTGTCGATTTTTTTCCAGTCCTTATTGACCTGATTGAGCAACACTCCAAGTGCCTCCATCCCCTTTCCCGCCTTGTCCAGCAACCCCTGAGTCTCAATCCGGGCCGCCTTAGCTTCCTCGACGTCGATAGCGTCGGTGCCGTTCTCCCGCTTCTGGAACCCTTCAATCTGCATCCTCCAGCGCTTAACCGTGATGCCGTGTCGTCCGATCCTGAGTTTGATCGAATCGACGAGGTCGGTGAAACCTCTCCTGCTCGGCAGGAGCACGTCTTTAGTAGGCCTACCGGGGTAGCGAACGTAGTCGATGTTGGCTTCCCTGGATCCGATGAGGACGTGACGGCACGAAAGGCCCAAGAGCCTATCGCTGCCGCCACCTTCGGCGAGGTAGAGGGCCATCGTCCCCTGAGCGCCGCGCCTGGCCTTAGTAGAGATGCGGAGGCCGAGGGCAGGAGTGAGGGGGCTAACGACGTCGACGAGTGGGTCCAGGTCACCGACGGGTTTGAGAAGCTGAGGACCGACTTCGCGCGTGTAGAAGGATTGCGGAAGTCAATGTCGACGTCGGTGATCAGGTAGTCCTTGACTCGGGGAAGACGCCAATCCAAATGGTGACAGGACAGACGACCGGTTTCTTAGCCTCGCCCTTTTGTTCACCCTCGGCGTCTTTTTTCGTCCTCGGGCGCTTCGTCGACCTCGACTTTCTTGAAACGAACGACATCTATCGTCGTAAAGCGGATCTAGAAACCCTAGTTAGCAAACTCTACGATATGATGGATATTAACTGACCGTGTGGGCGTCCATAACCTTGACAACCTCCCAGCCCAAGTCGTGGTTCCAGACCTTCGTAATCGGATGGTCAAAGACTTCGCATAGCTCCTTCAAACGGCGCTGGGCTTCAGGTCCCTTGGGCGGGGACCACTGCTCCTTGCCCGTGCGGTAAAGTAACGTGGGCTCAGAATGTAGGCCTGCATAGTAAGACTGAGCCTCCGCCTTGGAGACAGCGTGTGGATCAGGAGTGTAGGAAGTAGCGCTGGACGCGGCGTCGCCGCCAAAGCCCAGAGAGGAGAGTGTCGACGCGGTCAGGGAGATAGCAGCATCCTTATCAACAGAACTCTGAGCCTCCTCGTAGCTCCTAGCAAAGGGAATGTAACTCACGAGATCTTCGGCAAAAAGCACTGAACGAAGAGAAGAAAAAGAGATGGTTAGTATGACACAATCATAGAGAAAGTAAAGAGATAACCCTAGATAACCGCGCTAGAAAATCTTTATGTAATCTTAACCACGTCGCGTCGAATTCACGCGACAGCAACAATTTTTGACCATTTTTTTGAGCGGAACGGTTTATATGTAGATAAATAAATTCAGAAACGAAAATTTGAGGGGAGATGGCTGCCCCTTGTGTGAATACTTTTGTCAATGGAAATGCAAGGGTGCTCCGACCCGGGAATCCCGTACTGGTAGTGGGTTACCCCAAGAAAACCAAAATGGACACCTCAAACGCCAAATTAAGTATGTACATTAGCACATGTTACACTACAGGGAGGGGTGGAGCTCCAAGAAGGATCAGAAAGAGAGTGAAATAACTTAATTTTCTGACGTGATGTGCAGAAAATTTTTTGACACCCCCTTGTAACAAACACAGGCGCACACACGAAATTTTGAAAACGCTCTACCATTTTGCAGATAGCTGTAATTGCCATTGATGGCTTACAGAACAAGGTGTTTGTCGGATTCCAAGAATGTGGAGTGAGTCTCCATCCAGGCCTCTTCCTATCATCTGTTTTCAAAAGACAAACGGCTACTTAGGTTCTTGGGAATATCTGAGCGTTTTCGGTCTCGAGAATGTCCTTATCTTTGGCATCGAATGTTCCATTTGTGTGTCATTTTCTACATGTTATCCAACTCCTCACATCCGAACACGGGCCTTGCGTTTAATTCCTATGTGATCCCGTCCAAGAACGTGTGAACCTCAACCATTCATAGCACCAATGTATAGGGTCTACAGCACAGCATTCTGCTCTCATAGCCATAAGAACTGACAAGCTGAGTGCTGAGCGGGCGGTCTTGTCATCCTTTCCCAGCAACATGTCTTCGAGCAGCTCATTGTTCAGAAGATCGAGAAATTCAACCCGACATCTCCAACGTGGTTTGTGGCGCCCTTCTTGATTCACGATTTAATATTTACATGCACAAGGTTCCAGCAAGACGTCTCTGCAATTCCAGTCCTTCGATCAGGCACAAATTTATGGTGGGGACTTCAGGACCATTTCCGGGGATTTTCATGAGCATCAAATCTCAGTTCAGAACGGTGAGCCTATGCTTTAGTTCTATTCTGAACCCATAAAGTTGAAATCTGTAGGTCATAATCGAGTAGGTATCCAAGCTTTAAGCCAGGCAATCTCACATGGAGCTATGCGCGATTCCGCCGACCGGGATCCTCCTCCTCGATGCCACCCAGGCACACGCGAGAAGGCTATTGAGGATATCGTACGCTGGATCGAGGAACCAAAACCGTCCTCCACTGTTCTCTGGGTTAACGGACGTGCGGGGGTCGGGAAATCAGCCCTCATGCAGAAGATCGCAGAACTCAACCTCGTATATTTTGGAGGATGCTTTTTCTTTAGACGAGGTGCACCCGGATGCAACGCGAAAGACCATTTATTCTCCACTCTTGCCTACCAACTTGCAATGAACGTGGATGGTATGCTCGAGGCTGTCGATCGGGCCATGATGCAGGACTTTTCCCTTCCCAAGATGTCCGCTGCTGTCCAGCTGAAACGGCTTATCATCGAACCAATGCGACTCCTCCCAATCCCCGCTCGTTCTACCGTAATCATCATCGACGGACTGGACGAATGCGATGGATTCGATTCACAACGTGATATCCTTACATTGATTGGTCAAGTCACAATGAATCCCAATGTCGCCATTCGGTTCATCATCGCGAGTCGCCCAGAACATCAAATTTGCAACATGTTCAACAAGGAACCGTTGTTTTCGAAGACTCGCCGCCTCGTTCTCGACGAGGGATATGACCCTGCAGCTGATATCGAACGGTACTTGCGCAACAAATTTGAAGATATCCACTCTTGCAACAGAGATATCATGCCAGACGTTAAGAGTCCTTGGCCATTGGCAGACGATATACAGGTGCTTGTATGGCGAGCTTCTGGGCAGTTTATCTATGCCGCGACGGTCATCAAATTCGTCGATTCTGATACAGACTTCCGTACACCAGAGGAGAAGCTCAATATCATACTGAAAGCCGGTCCCATGCAAGGCTCGGCATTTTCGGAGCTTGATCGTCTTTATACCCAAATCCTTTCACAATATCCAGATTCCGAGGTTTTAGTCCACACTCTAGGAGTGATTCTTGTGCTTGAAGGTCTGCTTACCTCTGAAAATATGAACTCCCCAGCTATAATAGCCGCGATAACTGGATTTGGAGAGGTAAAGCTACACCGGGTGCTTCGCGCGCTCCAATCCGTCGCGGAAACCCGGAAAGACCCTGTTTTCGACGATGCTGACGATAATAAGCCTAATGGTACCAACATTCAATGGGTGAAACTTTCCCATCGATCGTTCCGTGACTTCCTGACCGATAGGGCACGGTCAGGACCATACTTTATTGACACAAAGCTTTTTTGTGGTCAAGTTCTCTGTCGTATCTTGGAACTCGCTACGATATTTATCAAAGAGCTGAAAGGACGCGGAAGGTAACGTCACCTGATTTGATGCCTTAGAAAGCTGAATGAACATAGAAACTCTAGCTCACTTCTACCAATAAATCCAGACATCTGGCACTTGTTTGAGTGTGTCTTTACCGAAGCATTCATGCTGAAACCCTCACTGGCAAGCAAAATGGACCTATATTCGGTACTGAATAACCTGCGAGCTGTCCTCTTCAACGACCAGCCACTCCCTTCTGGGCGGTTCTCTAAGCCCTTCTGTGCCACTCTGATACCCCCGTTGCATTGTGTTTGCTCTGGCGTAAATGTATGTGAAAGTTACTTACCCTCGATCGTGGGGCATTGTTGATAATCTCTACCGATAGTTGATTCGGCAGCACAATCTTTTCGATCTGCCCAGGAATTGTGACCCACTCCACCTCAACCAATTGTTCACTGAAACACGTAATCTCCTCGACGAATGTTTCCATAAGACTACTGTGGGTCCAAGCTCAATACCAATACACCTTGCGTTTGGGATAGAAGGATACGTGTCCAGTTCCCGCAGGAAAATAGGAAACATCTTCGATACCCCGGATCGACGGCGCTTGAAAAGTTTTGTAGATGAACACTCATATCTGATTTGTACCCATGAAAAGGTCAAAGACAAATATGTCTTGCGGTACTATGTTCCAAAATGGATGGATGACTTCTTCTTCGATCCTAATCGCTCCCTACACCTCTATTCGATCTCTCTGGTCATCAAGGAGTGTCGAAAGGCCATTCAAAGCCTTATCCTTGACCTAACTCCTGATTTTTACAACGATGGCCTCGTGTACTTCTTTATGCAGACGTTGACACCGTCCGGTGAAATTCCCATTGACAACATGGCGAATGCCACCCGTTTGCTGGAAAGTGCTAGAAATAGGTCTGACCGAAAGGAGCTGCTGCTTTTCCTCGAATATTTGTCTGAAATTCATTGGTTCGATATCTACTTGAACGGAGGCTGGGTTCAAAGGCATTTCACCAACAGACTTGTGCACTGGGTGTGTACTACTCTTGTAGGTTGATTCCTGCCACCCCGATTTGACAACCCATTAACTGCAATTCAACCCAGAAATCATCATCACTAGAGCCTGGTGATATTCGTGATGCAATGCGCAAGGTTTTTACCCGCATCCTTACTCGCGGGATCCTTCCGGCGCTTAGCCGACATATTTCATGGGCCAACGAACTGGGCATTTTTGAAAATCAATATTGTCTCGGGTGCCTGCCACAAGATATTCCTGAAATGCTGTTCGACCTCAATGGATTTGCAGTGCTATCTCAAATCCTCCCAATGCTTACGGGTCAAACCTTCTTTCAAACTCTCGCCACCAGAATGGTCGAGTCCATACTGCTTGCGATGGCACGGGATTTATCTACGCTGTATGTATTTGTATTTGACTTTTGGAAGTGATTAATTGTACACCCCCAGTTGTAATTTCCCTCATACTTGCAGGTAAGTCATGCCAAAGGTTGATTTCTGATACTACTAATGGATCAACACCGCAGAGACGGCTCCACCTACAGTGAAAGAAATTCCAAAGCAGATCCATTTGAGATATCCCACTCGGAGTTTCATGAACTCGATTACCTGTTATACTCCCAAAATCATCGCAATTGGAGTTTTGCGTTCGCCTATGCATCAACATCCAGCAAATGTATTTTGTTTTCAATACGGTGTCTCATCCAACTCTACCCCCTTTCCAAATACCCCTGGGCTGTGGAACGGACTGTCAGTGAGATGATAGACTGGTTGAAAGTGCGTGATCCTACTTTAATCAGAGAAATATTCTGTAGTCCTGACCGTGGCATTTGGGAAGAACCAAACAGTGGACCCTCAACCACAGGATCACTTAATCGCCTGGGCGGGAGATGTACACAAGAAAATTGAAGAGGCGACTGCGACTGAGAAGCAGAGGGATATTGACGAAGAGCTGCGACGATCTGCAGAGTGGGCAAATGTGATCCAAAGGTCCCAGACTGCATGATTTGCGTTATCATAGGGCGGTGGTTGTAGAAATCCTTGCCAGGTATATTCACTTTATATGTGTATGCAGTGTGCCTCCGAGTCATATAATAGGTGTCGATATGTCATTCTACACATGCCAGCACATTCCATCCTTTACTCAGCGTTAACATTTGCGCGTTGTATCCTTTGATATCTAGAGTGTGTACAGAAAAATGAGGGTATAACACAAAAAGTGAAAGTGCGAAAACAAAACATATAGCCGCAGAGAACGGGATGATGTATATGGTCGGTATTGTCAATATGAGTGATGAACAGAACAGATAGAGAGAAAGAAAAAGCAAGCAGACTAGGAAAGAAATAAAGCACCGAAACAAGTCCATTCATCCAAAATAAAACCAATCAAAGCCAAAAAAAAGAAACACAAGTGGGAAACGGAACGGAAACCCAATATCACCATGCAATCACACCACTGCATACCCATCCACACACACTCAGCGCTCCTTCTTCGTCGGCGCATTACTACCACTAGGCACATCCACCACACCCCGGCCAACCGCTGCGTTCCACTCCTCCGTCGTCGGATCGAACCTATCCACTCCATCGTCCTCGTCATCTCCATAAGTCGGCACCGTCGGCACAGGCACCATCATCGAGCTCGAGGGCGCACCGAAGCCGCTGATGGGTAGAAGCACAGGAACAGGAAGAGGGGTCCTACCATCACCACTGAGAGGCGGGCCGTAGATCGGCACCCCAGATCAACCGGTGAGGGATCCTGTGCCGCTTCCTGCGAACCCAGGGAGGTTACGAGTCGCCGTGGCGGGGTCATACCCCCGCACTGTTGCTGAAGCTGGGCGGTACGAATAGCTGATTCGCACCGCCCATCCGCGAGGCGAGGATAAGCCACCGCCACCACCGCCACCACTGGCGCTGGCGCTGACGCCTGGAGCTCAGAACGTGTTGTTGTTACCCCAACCAGCGGGCGAGGATGCACCCCATGAAGGCGGAAGGAGGCGCACCCCCCCACCAGGAGTTCCAAACTGTTTATTCGCCCATGCAGGCTCAGTTCCACCCGACATGAGCAGTTTATTGCCCCACACAGGCGACGCCGGTGGTGGCTGTTGTTGAGACTGTTCCTCCCTATCCCGAGTCTTCGCCAACGGGTTGCCGTACACCTGCGCGGCGGGCGGGCCGCTGCTAGGGAACACAGGAGGCGGGATAACGGGATGCTCATCCCGCTGTGTGTACCCATGCAGAGTAAACCGGCTGAGCGTGAGATGGGGGTCGACACGCCACATGAGTTGGTTAGCGTTCGTGGAATGAAGTTGGGTGGGAGGGGCCCGTCGAGGACGATGGGGGAATTGGGCGTTGTAGGTGCGCTGCCGGCGAGTCTCGAATAGATAGGATGGGTGTTCGGTGCTGCTGCTGGGGCTGGTGGTACTGCTGTTTTTGGTGGTGCTGTTGCTACTGAGAAAGAAGTGCAGACATATGGGGAGGAGTTAAAGTCGCCTGATGGGTCTGGCATATATTCTTGTTGATCTGTAATGAACAGTGGACCAGACTGGAAAGTGAACAAGGTTAGTTCGTGTTCGTGTGTAACGAATAAAGGGTTGGATGTTGAACACTTACAAGAGGTTCGATACGAATTTCATAAGGCTCATTGCCTCCATTAGACGACCTTCGATTAATACTTAGAACAGCCGGACTGAGAAAGTCCTGGTTTGAGTGAGTTGGATGGTTCGGATTTCCACACGGGCCCTGCGGATAATAACGGTTAACCCTGCTCGAGGACCAGGGCCAAGAGTTGGGCCACTTGGTGTGTTCTAAGTCGACAAGAAAGAAAAAATCGATGAGCACAATTACAAGGGACGAGGAAGATAATACATACAACACCCGACCTCCAACCCTCCACACCGCTGCCCCTCTCTGCCCGCGCGTAGTCAATGGGAGCAGGTATGAGCATTCTTGGAGGTGGGGGCATGGCCAGGTACGGTATTGGTTGGAATGGCTGAGACGAGAAAGGCGGGCCATCAACATTGGCTTTAGGCGTCGACGCGTTTTCGTGGGTGGCCTCGACGGCAGCTGCGATGGTCGCGTTGGCTTCTCTTTTCTTTGTCTCTTTCGTTCCGCCTGTACTCCTCGCATTCTTGTTCTCGGTCGTGTTCTCTTTCACGCTCTCGATCCCGTCTTCTTCAACCCTCTGTAAAAGATCTCGCTCCCACTCGAGTTCGGCTTGGGCGCGGTTCTAAACTTCTTCCTTTTCCTATTCAAGTCGTTCCTTGAGGTCTGTGATCTCCTCTCTTTATCAACCTCCAACCTCCGCTTTTCCTCCTCAACATGTCGGACTCGATCCTCCTCTCGCCTCTTAATCTCTTCCTTCTCTCGCTTGTCTTTCTCGCGTGCTTCCTCTGCTCTGATTCGATCCTCCTCGGCCCTTTTCTTCATGGTCTCAAGGGCCAAACCGCCTTCCTTATTCTTCTGCCTCTCTTGGTCCAGGCCCTTCTCCACTTCATGGAACTGCATCTTGTCTCCCGCTCGGTGGTCTCCAACAGCACACGAGCAGCCTCTCTGACCGTGATGTATCCGGAGATGGCGGTGATAGGTTGCTCTTCCTCCGCGACCGTTTGGGTTCCACCTCGATCAGTTCTGGGTTGGTGGGACCCTCGACGGCGAATGCCATCCGACTTTGCTTGAGACCCCCTTCGAAGCCTTGACGGCGACCTTCTTCACGGGCTTGGAAAACGAAGTTTTGCTCTTCATTTGTCAGACGGAGGTTCGTGCGCGGACGAGAGCGCGGTCCACGTCATCTCGTTCGGCTTCAACGGCGCGCACGTTGTCGCGTGCTCGTCTCCTGTAAGTAGGAGTTATGAGGTTAGTAGAAGAAATATAATGAAAAAACACAGTAAGGTGGAAAGATAACTGACAGCTCCATTTGCAAGTTCTCGATCTGCAACTTGTACGTTCCCGTGCTTTCCTTCTGCGCCTTGAGAATTGCTAGAGTGGTTTTTAAACCCTGGAGCCGCTTCTCCTCTTCGAGCACGTTCCTCGCTAGCTCCTCCCTGGTTAACTTGTCGCGCAGGGATTCAATCTGGAGTATGGCAGTGGTCAAAAGGTGTTTGGCCTCTTTGATCTCGTGCTCCTTGAAAATAGCCAGATGGATGAGGGTGTCTCAGGGAGTGTTGGTGGCCTATCGTTCACATTCTTTCCTAACCTGTTGGGTTTGCGCGGAGGTGTACGAGTGCATGGTGCCGGTGCTGATGGTGGTTGTACTGCGTCTGAGCACGTTGTTCGATACGCTTCCGTGGTTCGAGTGGAGTTGGGAGCCAGGAGGAGTTTGGGTGGGTGCTTGGGCTGGGACTGTTGGGATGGCCAAGCGGTGCTTCAGCGGGGATGGGGTGCGATGGGGTGCAGCGAAGTATGGGCAGAGTCGGAGGAAAGAGGTTTTCCTTTCGCGTAGAATATGTCGGGAGAGTCCGGCATATATCTGATTTTGTATGTTTTTTTACATAAATCAGTCCAGCGCCTGAAAAGAATATGCCGGAAAAAACGAACTGGTTGGAAAGTATGACTGCTCAGAGGGCATCGCTGGTTCGCGATTTAGCATGAGTAAGTGGTGAAAAGGAAAGAAAGAGGTCATACATTGTTGAGGTTCCATCAAACTAGGTTGGCTCCATTGTCGTTGTTGAGGTCAAGAGTTGTCTATTCAACTTATTGTGGCCGTTCTAGGGTTAGGGTCACATCTCTGAACGCAATGTGGTCATGTCCCTTGGCCGTTCGCTCGTGTCTGAGCTGAAAGCAACACAATCGGATGATTACTTGACCTTGCGGCGAGGGCAGAAGACCATTTTCATTGATCCCACAAATTCCCACAGGATTCAACAATCCATTCAACTCCCATCCACTTCCTTCCTTACCATACAGGATAACGCCACCCGGTTTCTAGGCATTCTCTGTTGATGCCGCCGCTCCGTACCTGAAATGTTAATGTAGCGACCAGCATGAAAATCATGGCGTAATCGTATGTGCATTTGCGTGTCCAGTATCGAGCCGTTTAACCACCTTTTTCTGAACAGTGTCCACCCAATTCCCATGATAAAAAGGCTCTTCGACTCATGTCGCCTTTGGCGGTCAATGACTGCCATTGCCTCTTGTTCCCGCCTACCAAGAGCAAGTGTGATAGGAAGCTGGACTGTTTTCCGGTGCAAGGTTGTGGACAATCTCGCATCGCCCACCGTCAGAATTAGGAGTGTTCGAAGAACTACGCTCCCAAAACTCCGAATAGGACAGCATCTATCGCTCTGTTTTTCTTCATGTCATCATCATCAAATTACCCAGCATCCCCCCTGCCATCCACTGCCATCTTGTTACAGTCCTTCTACACCTTCGTCACAGCAACACCACCGACTTCCCACATTACCCATCTCAACATCCGGCTTCTCCGTTGACGTCCAACCGAACCCGTAGTATGATTCGCATATGCCCCCATTTCTACAGAGCAATAGCAGCGCAAACAAGAATTCGCACAAGAAAACCGAAAGCGAGATGCGCGACGCCTGTCGAACGCGACCAAAACCAAGCACCGAGTCGTATACGCCTACTCGGAGGATGATAAATCACGCACCGTGCGTAAACTCTAATCGATATTTTCGTGGCGTTCTTCGGTACTGGAGAACACTGTGCTGTTGATGGAAATTATGAAGACTTCAGACCACAGCATGGCCTCGGTTGTTGTTTCGCAGGTCGTTGCGATGGATCCTTTCGGTGCTAATTAATTGTAGGTTCTGTTCGAGTATTATGGCTGGTTTGATTTCTAATGCAAATGAAGAAAGAATACGAGCGTGTCTCTTTACAAGTTCGTCGTTCCAGGTTTTTTTCTGATTGACTCTTTTGACAAGGCGAACAGCTAATTTGCGGGTTTTGGATTCTCCGGAAGATCTGCCCTTGGAAATTGGTTGTCGCGATGGATACTTTCGGTGCTTAGGTTGATATTAATTGTATGTCCTATTCGAGCATTCATGAATGTTTCGATCTCTAACATGAATGACCATGTAGAATTTCTTTTTTTCTTTTGTCCCTGATGACCTACTGAACAAGGAGATTTCTCGATTTCCAAGAATGTAGAGTGTTTATCGTCTCAGGCTTTCAACTCCGGGGAAAACAGCTAATTTAGGGGGTTGGGGTTCTTCGGAATATCTGAGCATTGTCGGTCTCAAGAACGTCCTTATCTTACGTTCGACCCTTGTGTCCTTTCCACGCGTTATCTAACTTCTCATAGCCAAGCACTGCTTTGCGTTGAATATGTGCATAAACCGCAACTAGGAGCGTGTGAATTAAATCTCAAACTATTCTCAGCCTTGCCGCCGCCCAAGAGCACAGCACGACACAGCATCCCACTCTCACTGCCAGGAAAACTGGGTGCCAAACGGGAAAGCTTAATCGTATAACCCATCCTCGCAATATCGTTTCCTCATTACTCTTCTCTAGTTCATCACGAGGGAACCTAGCTCGAGAGTGATAAAGGTGCGCCGCAAGGTCTATTTTGACTCATCTTCTCGCGCTAACGTCCAGGTAGTTCCAGCAGCACTAGCAAGGCATCATGTCTATGCACTTCCATGAAACAAATATCCACGGTGGCGAATTCAGGGCCATTACTAACCAGACAATTCAGAACGGTGAGCTTGCATTTCGTTCCATTCTGAACCCACAAAAATTGAAATCCGCAGGTTTTAATCGGGTAGGTATCCAGGCTTTGAGCCAGGCAATCTCACATGGAGCTATGCGCGATTCCGCCGACCGAGATCCCCCTCCTCGATGCCACCCGGGCACACGCGAGAAGGCTACCGAGGATATCGTACGCTGGATCGAAGAACCAAACCCATCCTCCACTGTTCTCTGGGTTAACGGACGTGCGGGGGTCGGGAAATCGGCCCTCATGCAGAAGATCGCGGAACTCAGCCTCGTATGTTTCGGAGGCTGCTTTTTCTTTAGGCGAGGCACACCCGGATGTAACGTGAAAGATCATTTATTTTCCACTCTTGCCTACCAACTTGCAATGAACGTAGATGGTATGCTCGAGCCTGTCGATCGGGCTGTGATGCAGGACTTCTCCCTCCCCAAGATGTCCGTTTCTATCCAGTTGAAACGACTCATCATTGAACCAATCCGACTCCTCCCGATCCCTCTTCGCTCTATCATAATGATTATCGATGGACTCGACGAATGCGAAGACTTCAATTCACAACGCGATATTCTCACATTGATTGGGCAAGTCACCTTGGATCCCGATGTGGCCATTCGGTTCATCATCGCGAGTCGCCCAGAACATCAAATTTGTGATATGTTCAACGAGGAACCGTTGTTTTCGAGGATTCGCCGCCTCGTTCTCGACGAGGGATATAACACTGCGGCTGATGTCGAACGCTACTTGCGCGAAAAATTCGAAGACATCCACTCGCGTAACAGAGATATCATGCCAGATGTTAAGAGTCCTTGGCCATTGGAGTACGATTTACGGCAGCTTGTATGGCGAGCCTCTGGGCAATTCATTTATGCTGCCACGGTCATCAAATTTGTCAATTCTGATACTGATTTCCGTACACCAGAGGAGAAGCTCGACATCATACTGAAACCTGGTCCCATGGAAGGCTCGCCATTCTCAGAACTTGATCGTCTGTATACCCAAATCCTTTCAGTCCATCCAGATCCCACAATATTAGTCCACACTCTTGGGGTGATTCTTGTGCTTGAAGATGTGTCGAGCTATACATATCTTGGCGAACGTGTACACTCCCCAGCCGCGATAGCCGCGGTAACCGGGTTAGGAGAGGCCAAGCTACACCGGGCGCTTCGCACGCTCCAATCCGTCACGGAAATCCGTAACGACCCTGTTTTCGATGACGCTGGCGATAATGAACCTAATGGCACCAACATTCGACTGGTTAAACTTTCTCATCGATCGTTCTATGACTTCCTTACCGATAAGGCACGGTCAGGGCCATACTTTATTGACAGAGCGCTTTTTGGTGGTAGAGTTCTCTGTCGTATCTTGGAACTTGCTACGAAAGAGGTGAAAGGATACAGGTGACATCACTTGATTTGATACCTTAGAAAGCTGAATGAACGTAGAAACTCTAGTTTATTTCCACCAATAAACCCAGATATCTGGCACCAGTTCCAGTTGGTCTTTACCGGAGGCTTCTGGCTGCAACCCTCAAGCAAAATGGGGCTACATTTGGCACTGAATAATCTGCGGGCCGTCCTCTTCAATGGACAGCCACTCCTCCCTACGCAGCTCTCCAAGCCCTTCTGTGCCGCTCTCATCCCCCCCTTGGACTGTATTTGCTCTGGCCTATATGTATGTGAAAGTTATCTACCCTCCGTCGTGGGGCATTGTTAATAATGTCTACATAGTATATTCGGCGGCACAATCTTTTCGACCTGCCCAAGAAAGGTGATCCACTCCACCTCAACCAACTTTCCACTGAAGTGCATAACCTCCTCGACGAATGTTTCCGGCAGACTGTTGCTGGTCCAAGCTCAACACCAATAAACCTTGCATTTGGGATGGAAGAATACACCCCCAGATCCCTCAGGGAGATAGGAAACATCTGTAATATCCCGGATCGACAGCGCTTGAGGTTTGTAGATGAACACTCATATTTGATTTGTATCCATCCATGGGTCAAAGACAAATATGTCTTGAGCTACTACATTCCAATGCGGACGCGTGACTTCTGCTTTGATCCTAATCGCTCCCCATACCTGTATTCGACCTCTTTAGTCATCGACAAGTGTCGAGAGGCCATTAAAAGCCTTATCTGCGACACAAGTCCTTATTTTCGCGAGAATGTCGTCCTCGTTCACTTTTTTATGCCGACATTGTTTGGTAAAATGCCCACTGTTCGCAACATTGCGAATGCCACCCGTTTGCTGGAAAGTGCCACAAACGAGTCTGACAGAAAGGAGCTGCTACTTTTCCTCAACTACTTATCTGGAATTCATTGGTTCGGTGTCTACAACGGAGGCCGGGGCCGAAGACATTTCACCCACGGAATTGTGCACTGGTTGTGTACTACTCTCGTAAGTTGATTCCTGCCGCCACGATTTGACAACCCATTAACTGCAATTCAATCCAGGGCTCATCATCACTGGAGCCTGGTGATATTCGAGATGCAATGTCCAAGGCTTTTACTGAGATCCTTCCCTGCGGGATCCTTCCAGCGCTTAGCCAACATATTTCACGGGCCAGCGAAATGGGAAATTTTGAAAGTCAATATTGTCTCGGGTGCCCGCCACGAGATATTCCCGAAATGTTCAACAGCCAGGATTTTCATGAGCTCTCAGAGATCCTCACCATGTGCACAGGTCAAAAATTCTTTCCAACACTCTCCACTAGAATAGTTGAGTCCACGTTGCTTGCAATGCCACGGGATTCACTTACCATACCCGGGTATGTATTTTTGTCTTTGACTTTTGGAAGTGTTTAATTGTACACTCCTAGTGGTGATTTCCCTCATACTTGTGGGTAAGTCACCATGCAAAAGCTTGTTTCTGGTACTCCTAATGGAGCAACACTACAGAGATGACCCCACCCACAGTGAAGAAAATTCCAGAGTAGATCCATTTGAGACACCCAACTGGATTGAGTCCAAAAAATGCGATCTGTTATCCTTATACTCCGAGCGTCGTCGCCATTGGAGTTTTGCATTCACCTATGCATCAACATCCAGCAAATTTATTTTGTTTTCAATACGGAGTCTCTTTCAACTCAAACCCTTTTTTAAAACACACTGGCATGTGGTATGGATTGTCAGCGAGATGATAGACTGGTTAAAGGTGCGTGATCTTGCTTTTGATCAAAGAAATATTCCATAACCCTGACATTCGGGAAGAACCAAACAGTGGATCCTCAACCACAGGATCATGTGATCGCGTGGATGGAAGATGCACACGAGAAAATCGAAGAGGCCCTAGCAACTCATAAGCAGAGGAATATTGATGAAGAGCTCCGACGATCTGCAGAATGGGCAAGCGCGATCCAAATGTCCCAAACTAAGTAGTTTGAGCATTATTGTAGAGCAGCGGTACTTATTCACAAAATACACAAATTTTATGCACAGGAGGTCGACCAGGGTATACCAACAGTGACACACTCCCCAAATCAGGACAGTGACACATCGGGTAAGTAAACGACACATTGGGTAAATAAATGACACATTCATGTGTAGTGTGTCGCCAATTTATGTGTAGTGTGTCGACAATTATATATTTGCGAGTTATGTGACACACCTGGATGTGAACCTTCTGTTGGACTTTGTTCAAAAATTACTCTAAGTCAGAAAACAGGAAGGAGTACATACAACTTATTAAAAGAGTACATATGTACTTTTTTTCGAACTCTTTCTATACTCATTCAACTAACAGTGAAAATTTTATAGAGAAACTTTCGTACAGGAAAAGATGCTATATACATTATAAGAGAGGTGGCATTGGAGAATGTAGCCGCTCCTCCTCGAGAACAGTTGGGGACACCTATGACATCAATCCCACCAGATCCTTGCCATCTGCAGTTCACTGGTGTTGGGTTGTACACATGGGTGTTGGGCTGTATACGCCGGCGTCTGGCTCAAAATGGAGGTGGTGGACCATACACATTGGCATTGGGTCGTACAGTCTGGCGTTGGGCAGTACACGCCGGTGTTCAGCTCAAAACGAAGGTATTGGGCCCTACATGCTGGCATTGGGTTCGAGACATTGGTCCTGGTCGTACACACTGGCGTTCAGCTCAAAATATCAGTGTTGGGTCATACATGCTGGTGTTAGGCTTTAAAGGCCGGCGTTTTCTTTGTGGCACATGAGGTCACAGATAACGGCGGTGAAAAGAGGTCGGAGACACACCAATATGCGCATTGGTGCTTCCATCTCTCGCCACCGCGTGGTGCTGGGGGTTGTGCCAGGTTTACCACTTGAGATGCCACTCTTTGCGACTGGGGTGCTTGTTTCTTAATACTGTGATCAGCGGTGAAGAGAGAGATGGAAGGGTTCAAAAGGGGAGATACATTGGGTTGGTTTCATGAGGGTTATTCCCACTTTGTCTGCTGATATGAACATATGAGGCCTGCAGGAAGGAGATTGGGGGGTGGAGGATGAGGGCGGGATGGGGAATCATCGATGGTGGGGGTTGTGAGAAGAGTGGTAGTGACGTGAGAATACGCCTCGCTCTCAGGGGCTCTCAACCCAATTGAGCTAGTCCCATATGTAAGGCTGTGTATAATGTTGCGACACATGAGTGTGTCGAACTCAAAAACTTTCCTCTGTTTTGTGACACTGTGTCAATCATGAGCCTCATGTGTTGCTATTCTCCTTTCGGGGAGTGTGGTGCTGTTGGTATATTCTTGAGGTCGACCACTCTAAGTTGAGGAGATACTTTACATTCTGCGCATTCAAGCTTCTAAATCCATCATTTTATATGTAGGTAGGGTGTGTACAGAAAAATGTGGGTATTACAACAAGTGATTGGAATTCAGTAAATGATGTACATTAATGCTGGGAAGTATGAATGGCTAATTCGCACTGCCCATCCAATGGCATCCATCCACAAGAGGCCTATTGGAAAATAACTCAGTAAGTACGTGTAGAACAGACTGTATTTATATATAGGTACCTATTGGAAAATAACTAGGTAAATAGAGTAAGTACACATATGCAGGGGAATAAAGAATACAGGGCTCACCTCAGTACGTGTAGAATGGACTGAGGTAGCACAAAAATTGTACGCTGCAATATATACCGAGTGGCAGCAATCTATTTGCATGATAGAAATATGAAATACTAAAAGAGGAATGGAATGTTATATTAGCTAACTACATTACATAAGTAACTCAGGTAACCGTGGCAACCTCGCTAGCTATTGAAATAAGCAAAAGCACCAAAACGCAATATAAAGATCATGAAAATGAGATGGTAAAGGAGGGGTAGGACCTAGTATGAAATAGTGCCGATAAGTGGTTAGGCAGTGAGATTGTGGTGCGAACCCATTGCTGTATGTTCTTGTTTCAGGATGCTTGGTGAACTAATCCCCAAATGCAGCTGGCGAGCTGGATAGCAATCAAGTGTGAGTGGTGCACGATGTGGGAGTGCATGATGGAGCCAGTGTGTGAGGGAGGGACCAGACGGGGTAGTATGCCTAAGTAATAGCCAGTTCTTTACGAGGGCCAAACATTCGAGTCACTGAACAAGTTTGATACTCATTCAGTGATGAATGCTATGTCCTGCTCAGAAAGGCTGTATGTGTCGAGAATAGTATGCATGGCATTTTGGATTCGCACTGAGTATGATTCTTGTAGGGCGTCAAATTCGGGGCATAGTACGAATATGTGGTGGGGGTCCTCAAAGTGATGGCATCCAAATCTACACCAAGGTTGATAGCCGTCTTTCAGGCATGTGCAAGGTGTCGTGAGGAAGGGTCAGAGCCAAGGAGGTTGACAGAGTTTAGGTGGTCGGAAAGGATGTGAGGCAGGTGGTTATGGTCGCATTTTGAGGAGAGAAGGGAAGCAGCCACGATGGCATAGGCCTCACCATGGAGGATGTTTGTGTCATGTTTTGATGGGGACAGAGAGGTGGAGAAGGCGTTGCAATTGGTGGCGACTGCGAATGTGACTGACTTTTGGCCTGTGATGGGGTTGCTGACCATAGAACCATCAGTGGCGAGGAAGTGGGCATGTTGTGGGGATGGGGGTAAGAAAAGGAGTGGGTGTGGGTTTGCGAGAGTGCAAGGATGGAATTTTCAGCCAGATGTTGTCAGTGTGGTGAGGGGAGGAGGACAGAGGAATCCGGAAGGCAAATAGAATGAAGGAGTAATGGTAGAAAGGAAAACCAACTGATTAAGAGGGGCCAGTCACGGGTGAGATAATGTGCATTGTCTTATCTTATCAATGCATGTGACACGTGACAACAAATACATTGACAGTGTGTGTTTGCATTCTCAACAAGGCCACTACCACCACCCATTTCGTGTGAATGTGCCACGGTGGCTCCTAGAAAGGACTCGGTTCGATCTTGGGCAGTGGTACGCCACATGGAGGGCGAGAGCGGTTGGTCTGCACTCGGCAAAAACACATAATCATTACCCTTTTGGGGATCCGGTTAGTTTTATTGGGTCTCAATTGCTGGAAGATGGTATTGAGTCGAGATACCCCTGCGTTGACCCATTATATGACCTGGAGGGAAGGTTTAACCTTTATCCATCAGACAATAACCCAGAGGAGTATATTGTAGACGATGCCGAACTTGCTCTGCAGCTCCCTATACCGAAAAAACTTCTGTGGGACGTTACCTTTGATTTTATATCTTGGTATTGTCTTCAATTGGAGGACAGTGGGCTGTACAACTCACTGTACCTCGCAAAATCACTGGAAATTTATGAGGATGAGTTAGCTCACCTAGAGGTTAATAGGCCTCTCCCTGAGGGTGGTTTAAGCGCCCAGAACGAGCCAGACTTGCTCGTCTCAGCTCTGGGTCTCGCTGAGGACTTATTCAAGGAAGACCTCAAAAATGAAGCCTCGGAATCATCATTGGGTGAACCACCTGGGCTACAGCCCGTTTCTGACACTGAATATGAACCCTCTGAGGTTGATTATCACTCAGAATCCGAGCTTGGAGATCCACCCGAGCTTCAATCTGTCTCTGACACTGAATACGAGTTGTCTGAGATGGGGGATCCTCCTGAAGCATCTCAGGATGATCTGGATTCGAGTCAACCATCCCAGAATGATTTGCAATCCTTTTTCGAAAGAGATCTATCTCTGGAGCCGGTAGAAATACAAGGACGGCTCGGAGATATGGGAGACGCTTACTCTATGCAAATTAAATCCATACTAAATCGTTGCCAACCCTTTCCTGGTGATGAAGAGGATGGATGGGCAACACTAGAGCCCGTTGACGGACCTCGGTTTATTGTTACAAAATATGAACAGTGTGGTCTCGGGATGTATAAGATCACAGACAACAAGTGGGGGATTGAAGCTCACATTGTGGATGCTCGTCTCCGGTATGATATGTTTTCTTTGGGCCATTGGTATGCCACAATCTGTGCTAAGAAGATGGGGGAACCATGGCCAGGATCTGCGGCTCAATTGTGGCTGATGTCACGGCCATACAATGAAACAATTATGGGCACAGTAGTTGAGAACCGCATGGAAGGAGTTCTCTCTCTGTGCGAACCTTACATCAGTGAAAATGAGCCTAAAATCGAGGCTCCACCTCGTTTTGAAGTGTCCTATGATATTAGGGATATTATTGCTGTTTGCAATAATGTTGGCGAACCTGCCTTTTTGAGCCCAAATCAAAATTTTGAGAACCGGTTGCCGCAAGCCTCATAAGATGGCCAGTTCTGGTTGTAGAAACATAATTGTAAGTGATTTTAAAAGGTACGATGAAGGGCTACTGGAATATGTAAAAAATTAGAGAAATAATGATGATTTTTGAAGTAAGTAAATTGAGCCCAGATACCCTGTTTGATGATGGAGCGTATCTTCGTCAATTCTGGTCATATAAGCTTGATTGTGAGTGATTTAGAAAGGTACAATGTAGGGCTACTAGAATATGGAATAAATTTGAGAAATATCCATGGAATTTCAACTCAGGGAGTGATGATCCCAGGTACCCTGTTTTCCCCAATTTTCATCACATAGCATGGCAAGGAGGGTTAATATGGAGCACATATTTCATATAC
>Ga0307513_10002091_pt1 | contig 28042 bp, 29 predicted proteins | sample 15_EM_MG_FD_202174 | JGI IMG/M metagenome (GOLD analysis project Ga0307513, IMG submission 202174) | Populus trichocarpa ectomycorrhiza microbial communities from riparian zone in the Pacific Northwest, United States - 15_EM | ecosystem: Host-associated > Plants > Roots > Unclassified | place... | reverse complement strand
GTCCCTCAATGGGCATTCTGGGTACGCCACTGGGTATCAAACATGCTCCAGCGAATCCCCCAGGTCCGATCAATCTGCCCGGCCAAGAAGATATACCTGTGCAAATCCAAGCGGATCCCCCAATGGGTATTCTCGGGAGGCCAATGGGGATGCGACATGCTCCTCTGGCGGATATCCCGGAAGCCGCGGCACCGAACGTGGAGGATGCGTTGATTCAATCCTTTGATGTGGCGTGGAGGGTGCGTCGTGCAGTGTCAGGTCTGTCCCAAATTAGTGAGTTTTTTTGGCAATAATCCGGATGTGTTTTTTTTGAACTTACTGACTTAGGAGATATAGATTGGAGTGCTCTGCTTGGACGTCCATGTGCAGTACGTATCGTCTGGGTCAGCCAACCCGCCAATAGCAGCGCACCACGACCAAATTATCGCCTTCTGCATTGGCGTAATCTTCATATCAAAGGGGCACGTTTTGCTGAGTTAAATTCCTATGACATATGCGGTCTGTCGGCCATTATTTCGAGAACTGTGCCACACAATATGATTCGCTACCTACTTGGCGCCACTGGTGAAGGCCGGCAACAGCTGCGTCTGCATCCCGGCGCCCAATTATCTTATATAGATTACGTCTTCATCGAGAATGATGAGGACGTAAGGGCCTGGCCGCTGTCGAATCCGGTTCTCGACGATCCGTTGGATCTGTTGGTCTATTGTCATCGCCCAGAGACTCGGGGCAGGTTGCCCATACCGCCCTTGCGGGGGCACAATTACCTTCCCGAAAATGCCATCGCCAATTGGGCTAGTACCGGGGCACCAGGTAATCGCATCCAGGCAGCCCGATCAGACGCGAGAACTGACCCTGGACCGTCCAATGCCGGAGGTGAACAGGAACAGCGAGATGACTCTCGCTTGTTTCTTCCTGGATTGAGTAGTTCATCATCTGATGTTTCTGACGCCGAAGAGGGATACCAAGCAAGCATCGGAGCATCACCATCCCCTGTTGCAGATCGCAGTAAAACACAAACACAATCCAAAATAAATATTCAGATGGTGTCGAAACTTAGTGCACGCTGGGGTGATACTGAGTACCATAATGTACGGAAGCGTGGAGTGCCATCCCATGAGGAAGATTCAGAGTATTTGTCCAAGAAAGCCTGCCAGGCTTCCTATGCCCTTGCGTGGTTGAAAGGTAAGGCGGACGGTAATGTTTGGGCAGAACTCGAAGAGGAAAAGAGTCATGAGCAAGAGAGAGGGATTGAGATTGTCGGAGGAGTTTGATCGATCTGACAGCGCGTTGAACGCCTTAGTCTGCCAAGATATATTAGTGATTTAGGTTCAAGTTCTTAGAGTATTAGAATAGATTTCTTATAGACTGCAGATTCACTCATGAGGCTAAGCATTCGGGGTTAGGTCGTGTTGAGGATACTAGTATGATAGTAGGCTGAGGCTGACGCCAAGAGACATTACAGTACACGATGTCTCTTGGGGCATGCTTAAAAGTGAGGCTTAAAACGAGATTTTAGGGGGTGCACGTATCACCTGTGAGAATCATGACTTTTCACGATCTTTCAATAGTCTTTGTTTTATCTAAGTGCTAAAAAAATCATTATCCACCGCCATTTGGCGAATTGCCTTCGTTATCCATCCCATGATACTGCGACGTCGCACCCCACGTCATGACGTCGCGCCCTACATCACGACATCGCGGTACACCCTGAGTCGCATTCCCTGCTTGTACAGCCCGTAGGACTCACAGTCGTCGAAATGTACAGCGTCGGCAAAATCTATATAAGGACCCCTCTGACCCCTCTGACCCCTTTATAGTCCTGCTCCAAACCTTCTCGAAGATCCTTGAAAGGATAATGAACTCAAGACTCTCCTGTGTGGCCCGCGCTTGCGGCCTCCTGGACCAACACCAGTGCGTGTCGCTGGCGGGCCTCTCGGCCTCGGATGCAACCACCACCCTGACTCACGAGGTCAGAACCCTCCAGATGGCCCAAAGAAAGGTTTCTACACTCTTCCTGGACATCAAGGGGGGCTTTGACAACGTTAACGCCTTCTCCCTCTGCGGCATGCTCAAGGCCAAAGGGGTCAACCCGTACTTAGTCTCGTGGACCAGGTTTTTCCTGTCCGGTAGGACATGCCGCCTCCTCTATCAGGGCTCCCCCAAGATATTTGCCCCTGTTTCGGTAGGCACCCCCCAGGGCTCCCCCGTGTCCCCGCTATTATTCGTTGTGTACGTCTCCCGCCTGCACTCCGCGATCCCCATGGGCCTCACTCTCTCCTACGTGGACGACTTCAGTCTCACGGCATCCTCGGCGTCCTATCGTTCAAATATCCAGATCCTGCAGAGGAAGTATGCCAGGCTGAAGTCCAAGGGGGCCAGGCTGGGCGTCAGTTTCTCTATCCCCAAGACGGAGCTCATCCACTGGCGTACGAACAGGGACAGAGGCCCCATATCCAACGCGCCGATCCACTTGGATGGATCAGTCTTCAAACACAAAAGCGAGGTCCGGTGGCTGAGATACTGGTTTACCCCCTCGATGTCCACTACCTCCCACTTCACCAAGAGATTGGCCAAGGCCCAAGCCGCCTTTGTGGCCATCAAAAGGCTCTCCCCCCCTGGGATGGGTCTCCCCCCTTTCCTGTGCCATCGACTGGCCTCATCGCTCCTCTTCCCCGTCCTCAGCTATGGCGCGGACGTGTTTGTACCAACATCCCACATGGAAAGGAAGCTCGCCGTCTTCTGGCACAAGGTCCAGAGGTGGACAACCAACTGCTTCCTCAGCACCCCCACTGATATTCTGGCCATCGAGGCCTGTCTCCCCCCACTTGACCTCCTCCTGAGGTATAAGCGTCGGCTAGCCGCCCTCAGGATTCTCTGCTCTCCCCTGGAAATTAACCCGGCCACGGCCCGCCTCCCCCCCTCGGTTCAAACGCCCTCCCTATACCGCCACTCCCCTGATCATAGGTCGCTCTCCGCGAAGAATGCGGGCAGCCGCCTGCCCCTCCCGTGGCTCCAGCCCAGGCCGCCCTCGAAGAACAGGGCCCACCTCCCCCTAGACGCCCTCCCGCATTCCATGCTATTTGTCCTGGGGCCTGGAGGGTTCGAACCCCTCCCGGTGACCTCCCAGCACCTTTTATGCGAACACTATCCAGCCCCCCCCCCGGGCCGCTCTTATCCCCAACTTAAGCTCCAGTGTAGAAGCCTTCTAATCAAAGAATGGGAAGAGTCCGCGCCGAACCCGGCCAGGTACCCCTACCGCCCCTCGATCAAGCCCCACCCTTTCATGGGCCTCAACAAGTTCACCGCGGGCCGCCTTCACCAGATGAGGTCTGGCAAGAGCTATCTCCGCGCCCACCCCTCCTGGAGCGACGACGCCCCGACCACCTGTCCCAGCTGCGACGAGGCCCCCGAGACCTTTGAACATGCCATACTCCGCTGCCCCGCTAACGGGCCGGCCAGAGCCCGCCACCTTCAGGGGGTCTCTGACATCGGTCCTGACGCTCCCGTCTGGTCTTCCGTCCCCTTGCTTGGGGCCCTCAGCCGCTTCATTAGCTCGACAGCCACAGCCTTCCCCCCGGGCATGTTCTCTCGCCCAACGTCCTCGGCTGGTTCTATTGCTTCCCGTTCGTCTAATGTAGTTTCCTTTGGTTACTTTATGTCGTCTCAGGTTAGCTAGGTTTACTTCTTTGGTTTTTCATGCTGTCCGCTGGTGTAAGGAGGGTTTCCTTTATCGTACTTGCTTTAATGTCGTGCCCGCGCGTGGGCCTGGGACCGGTACGGACCCCAGTTGAAGAGATTGGTGCCTGATATTTCCTTTGTTAGTTCCTTTTGGATTTTGGGTTTTGTTTTCGCGATAGCTAGCGCTCCATGCGATTTCTTGTACCTTAACAAAGAATATATGATATAAAAAAAAAAGAAAAAAAAAAAAAAAAAAAGAAAAAGAAAGACCCCTCCCTCGCTTATCTTTCTCGTCCGCTCCACCTTCAGCGATTGAAATCTCAAGAGCATGAGAAATCATCGTGAGAGTGTCCTTCGCCTCTGGCCTTCCCTGATGGCTTCTGCCTAGGAGTGTCACGCACCCGTCTCCCCTTTCCTCTCTCTGGGGTCCCTGGCCTCCCCTCCCACGGGGTTCTCGATTCTGTCTTCGTTTAGCTTGCTGGCGTTGATGTTTCTCCCCCTTATCCCGCACTTCGCGACGGCTTTGCTTAGCGATTTGCACGGTCGGCAACCCTCTTTCCATCGTCAACACACGGTCGCAGTCTCGGGCTATCGGTGAAGTAGTTGCCCCGGTGGCCCTGCTCTCTGGTATTGCACTCTCTCCTGAGTTGCTCGGTCGGTACAGTCGGCATTCGAAAAATCGTGATCTGGTCTCGGTCCTCCGTGGTCGTACTTCTTGGTTACTGGTGAGCCTTCCCTCTCCCGCTTCCCACGCGTTAGATCCGCTTGCACCGTACTGCTACACCTAGCTGGCACCTTACTGGCTCCTCCTCCTACCCTCGCCTTCGGCCTCCCTCTCGTCCGGGATCCTCTCCGGTAGTGACGCTCTCTCTCCTGTAACAAGGGACCACGTGAGAGAGGCGGTACTGTCGTCCGGTCGGGCCTTGGTCTATCCGCTGTGGCTGGCATCCCCTCTGTTGAGTGGCTCTCCTCTCCGGGTGACTCCCCTCGTCCTTCTCCCTCTCCCGCAATGTACTCTACGGTCGCAACCCGTGGCGGTGACGGTATTCCATGGTATAGCACCACCTCCTTGGATGCGCCTAAAGTCTGCCGCTCGCCGATTACTGGGGACAGTCCGTCCCCGACCTGCTCGCCCCTGTAGCCCTTGTGGGTTTGGGGTTCAGTACGTTTTTCCGTTAGTCCAACCGGCAACAGTAGTTTTATCCTTGCCGCTCCGTCGGCCCTGGGCCGTAAGATTCTTTTCTTTTGTTGAGGGGAGCCTGCTGAAGGGTTTCTTTGCTCCTGTACGTTTCTGGGTTGGTTTTCTTCGTGTTTGGCTTTCCTATGCTTTCCTCCCCCTTAGTTTAGGCTGGTGGCTGGTGTGCGGTTAGGCCCCTACCATAGGGTCTTGGGAGTACGGTTTCTGTCTTCATGTTTGATTGCTTGCCTAGGGGCTGGGGGTATTTGTTTGTCCCATGACGAGGTGAAGCGGGCCGTTGGATTGTTTCATAGTTTTGTTTCGGCCATAGCTAGCGCTCCATGCTGTTTCTTGTACTTAACAACGAATACATGAGATGAAAAAAAAAAAAAAAATGAAAAAAAAAAAGACCCCTCCCTCGCTCTTACCTCCCCACCTACGAGACGTCCACCTTCCTTCTGACCCTGTGTCCCCACGTCCGGCGTCTTGAGATATATGAACATCAAACCCCGTCAAAGTGGGTATCAATCGCCCCCCCTTTTTTTTGCCCTGGATATCAGAATCAAGGATCGCCGACGGACCAATGGCGCCTCCGGGAATAGCAAGACGTCAGTTGCGGAAGGGAAAGTATGCAAAACACCTCTTCTACTAGTATATTAGTAACAAATGTTAATACCGCTCTGGCCCTTAGACGTCCCGCCGTGCTGCCACAGTCACAAGAAATTCAGAGCGGTATACGAACAAGAACTCTGACAAGAGCAGCCGCCCGTCGCCCCGCAGAAGAGAGAGCGTAAGCAATAATGAAAGGCTCTTTATATGGAATCATAGGATATCGAACTCACAAACCTCCTTTAATGAACAGAGAACCTGAGCCTGAGGAGCGCGCACACTTCGAACCGGCAGTGGGAGATTCAGTGTATATAAAGCCATACCAAACTTCCCGGCAATAAGATTCTGGCGTGCTGACAATCTCACTCAAACAAGGACCGTATATGGCGACATTGCGTATGCGAAATGGTGGTGTGGATTCCAACATCCCCGTGGCCCATCCTCTGTCTATTCAACATGGCGTGAGCAAATAAAGGCCTATATCGTAGCTCGCCCCCTGGACCCTGGTTGCCTAACAGAATCGCCAGTGGATTCAATTATATCGTTTGCTCGCGGCCTGTCGCCAGTCAAGGAGCGTATTGAGTTCATCAAACACTATCACCACGCGGACGACGTTTGGGAACTCATCCGGCATCTGAAGGTCCTACTCAAAGATTGGGCCAAGAAACAGCAGACGTCCAACGAGCGTCAGAGGGCTGAGTGGGATGGTCGTGGCGATGTTGCGGAACCTCCGAGTAAGTGTTATCCATCTTTATTCCCGTAGCCCCGCACTAACAGGTGTTGCTAGTGGCTCATTCAGATTGTGATTCCCCGTATTCCCCGCGGGCTGTGAGAATCCATATCGTGGGTCGAACGGGAGCGCCGGCTGCCCAGCATCCATTCCTCAGCCATCCCTGGTGTGTACGAGACTCGGATCGGGGAATCGCCTGGGGTGTCCTGACTGCACCGAGCATCGCGGATCTGCTCCGCTTGGTCACAGCGCAAGATTTGGAAGAGGAAATCAAATGCCCCCTGTATATGATCGGCGCGACGGGTGAGGGCGCTAGCAGACTATGTCATGACCCCGAAGAACCTCTCCCACTACGCCAGCTCATATTCCTGAATAGAGATGACGACATTCGTGCGTGGTTCCTCGTAAACAATGGCCACGATCCCCTGGACCTCATGGTTCTTGAGTCACTTCCGGAAGATGGAGAGGACCCGGGTGAAACCCCCGCGCCTCCCCATGGGAGGCACCCTTTTTTGACCGCGAGGTCTGGGATGACTGGGCAGGTGCGGAATATGCGACGCGGGAGATGCAGGCGGAGGAGGAGTGGATTGACGAGGATGAATGGCTACAGGCCGAGCCGGAGTGAGCAACCCGTGCGCCTTCTGGTGCTGGCGTTATCATTGTGGACGACGGCGACGTAAGTATCGAAACAAAACCGGCCCACAGGTCAAGACAGGATAGGTAATTGCCGATGTAGGACTAGTCACCGGGAGTCGCGGGCCCCTCAAGAGGCCGGAGGAACATTCCATCGCAAATGGAGGAGCCGGCGAGATCTAATTGATTTGCGCCGGTGTTAGGGGTGGAAGCCTCTGGTACATCTGGACCTTCCGAGTCTGAGATGCTCCAAAAACTCTGGGAATTTGCGCAGATGAACCCCTGGGCAACCAAATTCATGGCCAATCCCAGGCTCGTAGCTGGGCGACCTCAAGGGCACGATTGCGCTGAGGACACACCACCTGCTGGACGTATGAATGGCGACGAACACCCGGTCTTACCTCCCGCTGCTCCGGTCGCCAACCTCGATGTCTCGACTCCTGAGAGATCGATTCCTGATCCCTCTCGCTCTCAACTGCCGCCATCCACAACCAATGTGGCCACGACTCAGCCACCAGCATCCGTGACTCCCCTGGCACGCGGATCTTCAACTCTGAGTCCTGAGCGCGCCCAAGAAAACCCCCCATCCACCCCCGAAAGACGACATTCTGGAAGACTTCGCCTGGGTGGAAAGTAATTTGAGATTTCCTAGATTCGAGGTTAATTCTTTTTTCATTTTTACCCCAAATACCCAAATACCTTACTGTATACTAGATCTAGTTTGATTTTTGGAGTCCTGCATGTTGTGATTGGGAATCGTAGCTACTATGTGTTAGGACTCGAGTAATGATACCATTGCGCGCCCTTGCTTCAGCTTCTCGCATCCTTACATCCCCTTATGCTAACGTCTGATACCTTTTTCCGGATTGGGCATGCCTCGCATTCTCTGTCCATAACTAGGCTGGCGTTCGCCAAACGAACTAGGGGATGCATGACGTGAAATCTGAGATGGTGTTGATTCACTGGATGATTCGACGTGTGGAGATGAGGTTCGATATATCTAATCCGCTTGGAGCGTGGCGGGTGTCTTGCTAGAATTAGTGTGGCTAATCGATACTCCTTGTGCCTAGTCTTGCCTTAGGCTCCAGCCACATTAGCGACGCCTCCTACATTAGCGACACCTTGTATTGGGTCAAACCTTTTCATATCAGAGTTCAGACGAACATCATACCTGAGCTCGTCCAGAGTTTGAACATAATGTTGAACAAGTAGAAAACCCCTTTTTGCAGTTGAATAGATTCTTTCAAGACCGAGTGATAGGACGTGATCCCCCCCCCCCCACACAAGACATAGCGTATAAGACCTGACGCGTTCCATTGTACAACAATAAACATCTAGTTTTCAGAACACGCGGGATACATTACAATTTTCTACATGCTAATTCCTATCCGCTCCGAACAAATCTTGGTCAATCGTCCAGTATTACACCATGTCCAGAGAACCTCAAGGCAATTCACTCAGCCAGCCGGCCCCACGAGCAGGCAATATGTACGGGGGTAGACGCAACGCCGTACCCATGGATAGGGCATCCGGATCAGTGACACAACGGACTGAACCAGGCAGCTCCCATAGTACACGAACCGTGGCGGCCGAATCAGGCAGCTCGCACGGTACACAGTCGTCAGGTCGGAGTTCTTCCCCACCACAAATCATAAGACGTCTTCCATCACGACCTACAAAGCGCCCTAGAAGGAGCACATTGCAGACAACGGCGTATACTGAACATTTGGGGGAGACTGACGCACCACCACCAATTGAGCCAGGTCATCTTAGCGATGATAGCAGCGATGAGTACCAGAACTCGCACAGATCTGATCAAACTCAATCAGACACAGAACCAGACGCAGAAGACAATGATATTCCAGATGACGACACTGCATCAGGGACTTGTCGGCGCTCACGAACTGCGGAAAGACGACAAGCAAAGAGCCGGGTTTCGACTGTGCGAGTTTCCACCACCTCCGGATCGCAGGGGGCAGCACCAGTCAGGCGCACCCCAGCTGGTCCACGACGTATAATCCAAGGTAGTCTGTACACTCCACCGACGTTCACATCTTCCAGTGTACCACTGTATTCATCGCCGCAGGCCACCCACAGTGCCACTACGTCTGTAGTCAGAAGCTCGAGTCCTCCCGCCGATCCGAGTACGCCACGACATGAGCCCATCTTGCCGGGTAGTAAATCACGGCGAAATATAGCCATTGGAGCCGAGCCAGACGTAATAACGCGGGCCAAGACTCTCTTTCTCCGGCACACCCTGTTTGTTAATCCTATTCCAGCACCTGCTACTTTGATGTCTAAGGTCCACCGATCTTGGCTGAAGGCTCTCGATGACATATCCGACGCAGGAAATATTGAAGCATCGGATGCAAGCTTAAAATTAGTAAGTCGACGCTGATACTTAAACATTACGCACGCCGCCGGGGGTACTTACTAAATGTGACAGATAAGCGAGGGACACTCTGCAGTAAGATCTCAGTTTGTTTTCCAACGTAAAGAATCGAATTGGAAATTTGTACGATCTCCCCGAAGACCCGATGGCGATTGCGTGTAGAGTGGACTACCTGCTTGAGAGGGATAGATTCACCTGCTCCCCGAGAGGGTATGAGCTAAGTGTGCGCTAGGTAGCGAGCCCGGCCACAACTAATGCATATGAACATGACCCAGCAAATAACGAATCGATTCCTCGCGCCCCAGATCCCCGAGGGAATATGGGGAAAGTACCTCAAGGGGGAGAAAATGTTTGGGATTTCCGAACCTGATTTTCTTGGTCGCATCAATAGCATCATGGTTTGCTTAACCTGTGCCATACTGTACCATACTCTGCGAGCCGGGGAAACGGGGGTGCATCTTGAAACATGCGACTTCAAGCCAGAGGCCGTAGCAGGTGAGCCTGACCCCGAACCCGGTGTCTCCTCGTTCCGGCTCAGATGCTAACATGACGTTGAGCTCGGAAGATCTTTTTGGCCGCCAGCGCTAGACGTGGGCCTCTTGCCCAGACTTGGTCTAGACTCTGATTCTCAAGAACATTCGCGAGACCATCAAAGCTAGGATGTAGTAGGAGCATAGGGTCCGGGAAGATCGTCGTGAAGGGTTTACTGATGATTGGGCTGCAGTCGCTGCAGAGGTACAGAGTCACATTTCGAGTCGGCCCCCACACGCGCAACTCCACGAATTCAGAGTCAAACTCCCGGGAACCTGGGAATTGGGGCCCTGGCGGCCCTCGCGGGTAACCAATTCGATTCAGAAGAAACTGTCACGTCTTTCGATTTCGGCCAGACGGCCCGACTCGCCCCCACATGCTCGACTCCACGCATTCAGAGTCAAACTCCCAGCAACCTGGGAATCGGGGGCCTGGCGGCCCCCCCGGGTAACCAATTCGATTCACAAGAAACGGTCTCGTCTTTCTATTTCAGCCAGACAGCAACGCGACTCCTCAGCTTTCTCGATTCCGATCCACAGACCCCGCCCGGCTCACAGGAGGTGGCCATGGGGCTAACTTTGGACAATACCGTGACTCCTACTACTTTGCGACAACTCGCGCTCCGCATTGAAGATCTAGAGTCGCAAGAGGAGGCTGCTGTGCATAGCGAGCCGTCGGATATGGAGCAGGGGCAAGGTGGGAGTAATGATGTGTGCAGTTAGGAGATTGAGAAAGTGTAGCATAGCTGTAACAAATATTTGGATGCGGTCGTCGCTCTCACATGTGGGAAGGGTACCTGGAGGAGCTTAGTATTAATATGAGGACATCAAGCAAAATCAAGGATTCATAGTAGAATTAGTGACACGCGATCAGGATACGGTAAAACTCATGGTGACTGCGTTAGGAAAAGCCTCGAGGCGTAGGACCAGGATAGCATTAGACTTAGTTCACGATGCATCCGAGATCACAAGGCAACGTCTGATCGAGTCACGATTGGATCAGGACGCGGCATGTACAGGGGGTAAGATCAGGAAGAACATACCAGACGTCAGGAAGGGAGAGATCAGGATCGTGGGATCCGGACGAGGGAGGCAGGAGCAGACACAATCGGGACCAGAGGTGGTAAGATCCACGAAGCCCTGACGTTCGGTAGGGTTCGTTACGGGAACTCCGGGGCCCCGAATAATGCCGGGCCCCGGCCCTTTTCCCCACCCCGCCCCGCTCAACAGCCTGGGGCGGGGTTTTTTTTCCTCCCCCCCCCGCCCCTGTCCCCACACGGGTCCCCGCCCCGTGTTTAACCCCGGACAGGTCCCTGTCACACAATTTTCCCGTCTCGGGCCGGGCGGAGCCCCGTATTTCTTATTATTTGCTGGCAAATTTGACATACACCCAAAATAGTTTACTTAAATGATAGCTCAATAATATCCCTCAGGCGGAATCATATACCCTGATTCCTATAACCGGAATAATATGCCCAGAGTCAGGCATTTAGAATAATACGCCCTGAGTATTAGGACAAGAATCATTCTCCTTCAGTTATACACATGCACTGAAATATTATGCTTGGAATCATACGCTGGCTATGATACCCCCTGGTTGTTATGCCGTGAAGCTTACCCCTAGAATGATACGCAATGATTATTATACCGGAAATCATAAGCCTATAGTGATACCTACTGATTATTATGTGTGGAATCATAAGATTTCAAGCATACGCCCTTATTATTAGAGCCAGAATCCTAAGCCTACTATTATATGAACTGAATTATTGTCCTAGGAATTATATGCCTACTCTCATACCCTCTACTTATTATGCCAGGAATCATACGCCTAGAATCATATGCCTAGAATCATACGCCTAGAATCATACGCCCAGAATCATACGCCTAGAAGCATATCCACCTATCAGTCTGCAGGGAATGTTACGCTTACAAGCATACGCCCTGATTATCAGAGCCAAAATCATAGACCTACTATCATACACACAAGACCATTCTTCTAGGAATTATAAGCCTACCCTGATAATATCTCCTGATTATCACGGGAATCATACGCCTAAAATCATACGCCTAAAATCATACGCCTAAAATCATACGCCTAGAATCATACACCTAGAATCATAGGCCTGGAATCATATCGACTGATTAGTTTGCAGGCAATTATACGCTTATAAGCATACGCCCTGATTATTAGAGACAGAATCATAGGCCTACTATCTTACACACTAAATTATTGTCCTAGGAATTATAAACCTACTCTGATATCTCCTGATTATGCCAGGAATGATTCGCCTAGAATCATACGCCTGAATCATAAGCCTAGAATCATATGCCTAGAATCATATGCCTAGAATCATATGCCTAGAATTATACGCCTAGAATCATATCCATGGATTGGTATGTACGGAATCATATGCTTACAAGCATATGCTTTGATTATCAGAGCCAGAATCATAGGCCTACTATCATACGCACCCAATCATAATGCTCAGAATCATACTCTTAGAATTGTATGCGTTGATTATTATGCTGGGAATGGGAATCATATGTTTATTATCATACCCCTTGATTATTATGCCTGAAATCATACGCCTTGAATCATACGCACAGTACTTAAGAGCCTGTTTGGCTACGATGGTTCCATTCCGTTGGGTGGCTGTTTCTGCTGTGAAAACGATCTGCTCTCCATTTTGAAAATGAAGGAAGAGGGTCATTTGTATGGGAGAACTGAACAGAACGGTTGTAGCCAAACAGGCTCTAAGTAGTATTTGAGCCTACTTGCGGTTACTCGCCCGAATACGAAGCTTTGATCCAAATGGCATGATTTGTAATTTTATTTTCTTTCTTCAGGTTTTCTCTGGTATATTATCCAGGGCCCAGAGGAATGTGCAAAAATACCTGGGACGTAGTGTCACATCATTTTGCAGGACTGTGGGTAAGAATTTAGAATAATAGGAATACAGTTTCATTAATAATATGACAGGAAATAACATAGAAAATACTATGACCCTGTTCCCCAGCTGGACAATAAAGGGTACTAAATGTAATGATAAAAATAAACAGAGCAAAAGAGAAAAAGAGAAAAGAGAAAAAGAACTAAAATGACAAAGAGAAAGTTAATGATAATTTTTGTACACTTAGGGCGTATTACCTCTACCCCTACTAGGCATACTGCTAGTAGTGGCCCTACCCCCAGAACGGGTTCGAACGCCACTGCCAGGGGGTGTCCAACCTCTTCTGCGACTTGGCCTCTTGGGAGTACGGGTAGCACTACCCCTACCCCTGGGACCCTCTCCAGTTCTGGATGGTCCACTTTCACCACCTCTACTTTCACTCCCCCGCAATAGCATACCCGCCCCACCAACCCCCGAATGACCTTCCTGCCCGCCACTTCTTCCACTATCTCCTACTGTATCGACCCCCCCACCAGCCGCCCTAGCACCCACATCCGCACCAGATCCTCGCCCAAGACCTATCCCTCTACCCGCCATGCCTCTCCCACCACCCCTCCCACTGCCTCTGGCATTCCCTCTATCACTACTCCTACTATTGCCCTCCTCGCCACTACCCCTACCTCTCCCAATACCCCCGGCACTACTCATCCCAATGCCCATACCACTCCCACCCATGCTTTCACCACCAACAGCATCATCAAACCTGAGTTGCCGACTGACAGGCGGTCCTAAGACATCATGGGAATCAGCGTTATTGTGATCATTATTCTCATTGTCGTTATTGCGAGAATTACTCCGGTTCCCCCCGAGTCCACTACCCCCCCCATGAGCCCCCCCACCACCATTACTACCACCAACGCTACCATCAGCACTGCTAGGGCTTCTGCGCCCCCTATCACTACCCCCGCCACCACCGCTAGCGCCACCCCAACCCCGGCTGCCACCACGGGCAGCACCTCCACTACCGGCACCACCTCTACGACCCTGGCTGCCATTATTGCCCCGACGACCGCTACGCCCACCATGACTACCCCTGCCACCTCCATTACCGCTACTCGGGTTGCTGCCACGGCCACGGCTACCGCCATGGCCACGATTACCCCTTCCACCACGTGCACCCCCACGAGCACCAACTCCTGGAGGCGAAGGGTCTGGAGCACCACCTGGCTTATCAGAATAGCCTGGGAGTACTTCCCGCAACCTCCGATCAGGTTTGCCTGCCATGACATTTATGACATCGTCCACTAACCTCATGTCTGTCACCAGGAGAGTCATGCGCCCAGCATGCGCCGCGGTGAGAGCACCAGCTATATTCAGACTAAATTAGTAAATCAGATAATTTTATTCAGATGAAAAGTCAACTTACCCGTCATAGTCATGACTAAGAACTGCTCAGCAGCCACCTGAAGGCATTCAACAGCCGATCTTTGCCAGCAGACAGTCTGTGGTAGTGACATTCCAGCAACAATTTCTTGGACAAGGCGGTAAAAGGGGGCTTTCGGGATAAGATATCCTCCATCCCGACGATACTTTATGATCTCGGCCATTCCGCGTCGGCCAGGAGGATATCGCGCTGGCCTCTGAACCCCATTCACCTTCCTTCCTGCTTTCTTCTGCCCCAAATCGCGCGTTGCCGGCCCCCAGCTTCCACCCCCTTTGCCACCCAGGATGGTCTCTTTTGTTCGGCGTTGGGGAGCCATTGGAAGAGTTTCTTTTTTGATATAAGAGGTGCGATGGATGGAAAGAAGTTATTAGAAAACAAAAGGGCTTTAGAAGAATAAAGAATATTGAAGATGGGAAGGAGAAGGAAGATTATGTTGGTGAAGAAGGAGGTTGTCGGGGAAGAAGAAGCTTTATAGCAAAAGGGGGTTGTGGTGTTTGGGTTCGCGTCGGTGTGGATCCACGCGTAGGTATTTGTGCGTATGACTATTATGCATAGATATCTTTGTGCGTATGTTTTTTTGTACGTGAGAGCCCTATAGTACTAGTACTTTCCCTATCAGTAAGATATATAATTAGTATTGGTATGATAAATGGTCTAGGAAGTCATAAAACACTTATCTCTCAAGCTAGCTCATCAAAGCTCGTGAGAGGTCCTGATAGTCGGCATTTATCAACTTACGACTCTGGGCCAATATGTAGCCTGGGGCTCATATTTGTAAAAAGTGTATTTACTGATATGTACCTAAATTGTATATTGATTAAAGTTGCGTAAATTATCAGCTTAAAGTCTTCAGAAAGAGACACTGTACAACATGTTTCATATAAGTTTGCTTGGAAAATAGCGTACAAAAGATTGTATATACGTGAAGATGTTATATATTTCCTTTTGATGTATCAAGTGTACAATCAGAATACCTAAATCATGTCAGTAGGTAGCACATGGCTTGGGTTATACGTAACTAACGGGGATTCACCACCTATGACAAACGATCCCTGCATATCACAAAGCATCGCCGGTATTTCCCAATACTTCTTAGCAAGGAGGCATGCATTAGGTATCCGTTCTGCTCTGCAATTAGCACTCATTGTGTGGTACAGCAAACTGATTTATGTAGTAGGGCTCTAATGGGATAGGGCATAGGTATTCGGAGTCAATGTGACTGCTCCGAAGTCCTTCACAGGGCTCGACTTGCCCTCTGGTCCTTTTTTTTTCTTTTTTTTCTTCTTTAAAGAAAGCCCAAACAAAACACTCTCCTCCCTTCAATTTCTCTCCCTTATGCGCTGACCCAATTTTTCCTACCGCGCTTTTGCTATCAACACACAACTTATATCCCATCCCAAATCGGTCTTTCCTATTCTCTCAGATTAGGCAAGCAAACTTTCTCGCTTAAAAAACAAACAAGCAGAAAAGGAAATACCCTACCTACAGCTGGATCCGTACTTCTCTCCCCTATTAACAGCCCGGATCCTGATTATACATCCTCTATTGCGGCACTCCTCTTCTGTTACAGCATAGCTCTTCTGTTGCGGTGCACGTATTGGCTTGCTGCGCTCATTACCCATCACCTCTGACTCACCGCAGGCACTGCACTTGCACTTACTGCTATACCCTCCAATTCTGAGCTGCCAAAACCCAAAGGAATCTTAAACGCCCTCACAGCCTTAGCAGCGGGAACAGCGAGTGTATTTGAATTATTCAGATCTGAGATAGCTGGGTGCAACTAGCACCGCCCTATAAAGTAAGCTATTATTATGTCAGATTTTTCCCCATATTCATATACCCCGATTTGGAGTGCCCGATATCTTGATTATATAGCATTGATATAATGCTCACAAATCATACGCCCAAATCATACGCCCAAACTAATATTGGAATATAGAACACACACCTTGAAAAGCAATGCCGTCCGCTTATAAATGGAAGCCACTCCCAGCAGGGGCCCTGGGTCATTCACAAAACCCCGAAACCATCCGCCGGAATCAGCATAGAGCAAGTCTTACACCTCTTGAAACTGCTTATGAAAGAGCGCGCGCCAATCGTGGTAATCGTCTCAAACAACGGAGGGATTTCGCGAGAAAATATGAAGATTACAAGGCACTTGACGAAGCTGATAAAGCTGAGGTCGATTGTGCGATGATTGCTGAGGAGAATCAGATCTTGGAGCAGGAGCGCGCTGCAATCTTGGCTGATTGGAAGCGATATTATCCCAACCAGTTTGGCGAGAATGGTTCCCCGCTAGCAGATCCACCCATCCCTGTCGAAGTAGATTCTCCCGAGAGCTCTCCGGCTCAGTCTGTTTATCCTTCACCAAAGGTGAGACCAGCGGTTAGAATGAAGAGCTTTCTTAATCGTGTAGTCAAGCGACCAAGAAGAGAGACGACTTCCTCTTCCCTGCCAGCTTCTTCCCAATTGGCTCCTTCCCCGACAGCTTCTTCTAGCAGAATGCATGCACGTGGGACAACGAGCTCATTTGCTATAGAAGTGGCTGTACCTTCTCATACACTGGGTGGCAGTCTTGAGTTAGCCCCGGAGTCATCGCAAGTTGGACTAGCAGGTAAGTACTTATTATATACCGTCTACTCACTCGTCTTTGCCAGTCGCAAGCAGCTAGTCACCACTCCTCTCAAGGACAAACAAGTAGTAAATATAGGTTTCAGAGAATAGTAAGTACCTTACAGGTAATACTAGTGTTGTGGCGTTTACCGAGTATCTACGGGAATACTTATGAAATATTTGGCTGATTGAGGCATTCTTGGCAAAGACGAGAGAGTAAACAATTGTCTAGTTATCTGAGTATCTTTACTAATGTTTTACTCTTATTTTAGGTCAGAGAAGTTCCTCAATTCATACCAGTAGGAAAGATCATACCTCAGAGTATCGGTTGACGGAGAAGGATATGGAAGGCGATTTGGACACGACCGTTCGCGATGAAGAGCTGGATGCTAAGGGTAAGCCATTGATTGATTGGGTGAAGCCAGTTGAATGGCTTTTGCCCAATGCTGAGACGTACGAGGAGTGGGAGGAGGGTGAGATTGATAAGGATGTGGAAATAATTGATCTCTATGACTCCGGAGATGAGAATGGCAATGGCTCTGAAGATTCCGATGAAGTTTATGGGGAGGAGCAGCTAGGTATGGAGACAGATGAGAGCGAGGGTGAGTATGACAATGAGGATGAGGGTGAAGATGGGCAGGATAGGAGCGACGGGGGGGAGGAGGAAGAATATCCTGAGCCACTCATTAAGTCTGAGGATGAAAATGTTGATATGACGGGGATGGAGGAAAGCGATCCGTTCAATTTGGGCGGCAGAGGAGCACCTATGGGCCAGGAATCTCCCTCCAGTCAGCTTTGCAGCGAGGATACTAGTCAACGTCGTTTCCGTGCCAGCACACAAGAGATTGGGGAGCGCTTTCTTGGTAGGGCTATGACACCCAAAGACTTCTTTGCAAGCCCCGAAGATCAACAGGACAGTCTAGAAGATATTGCCCATAAGAGAAGAAGGTATCTTGCTGGCAATGCACGCCTGATCCTTGATCTTGAGGCAGCTGCAAGAGAGGACGCTGAGGAACAAGGGATTAACTTGGAAGAGATGGATCGAATTGACCGCGACCTGGATAGGCTAGCTCTTCTTAACGCGGCCAACCAGAAAATTCCTCGCTACGTTAAACAAGAGCCGTAGAGTTAGCCGTTTTTGCTTCTCATCTCTTCATTTCTTCACACTTCGCTTCTCCTGCTCTAGTTCCCCTATCTTCCTCTGATATATATCTTGTATCTCTTCTATCCTGAACCACAATACCTCTTGATACCTCACTACTGCGCGTCAAATTCTGTTGACTCTAAGTTTTATTTTTTATTTTATTCGCCTTCCCTTGAGCCAGCTGGGCTTATAATTCAATTCCTATTTTATGAATAAGCGGTTCTGATCAAATTCTCTATCTTTCTTTTATTTTTGTTTTCATTTTCATCAAAGGGTCTGGCAGGAATACTCTATACACGTTGTATGATAGCTTAGATCAAGTTTACCTTATCGCCTAGATTTGAAATTTGGATAGTAGAACTAGACCGGGGTCCATGAAACTAATTATTATCAAAGGCCAGCCCAGCAGAGATAGGTGGTCCAAACATGACTTTGCCTCTGAGGTGCATTTGGCAATTCTATTATGTATCGGAAAAGACCCCACAATAGGTGGATACGCCCCTGCCCCCACCCACACCAAGGGGTCCCCAAAAGTGAAGTCTCTCTTAACAGCTAGGGTTGTCAGATGCTGTTAGAAGGAGGATCAAGTCTTTGCGATGAACATTTTCCTTACTTCCAGCATGAAGGAATCTTTGGAACTGAATATCATATGATCTACTTAGCACCTAGTAACATGAGTATACTCGAGGTATTAGACCCAACAAAAAATGCCCAAAGCAATACGCCCAAAGCAATACGCCCAAAGCAATACGCCCAAAGCAATACGCCCAAAGCAAGACGCCCAAAGCAATACGCCCAAAGCAATACGCCCAAAGCAAGACGCCCAAAGCAAGACGCCCAAAGCAATACGCCCAAAGCAATACGCCCAAAGCAAGACGCCCAAAGCAATACGCCCAAAGCAATACGCCCAAAGCAAGACGCCCAAAGTAATACTCCAAAGCAATACATCTACTAAAAAAAAAGTCATGTGAAATATTTCATTCCCGATCCCCGGGTATTAGGTGAGTTGTCTTATTTACTCGAGCACTAAGAATACTGCAGTTTAAAGCCATACACCGACGACGACAGTCATACGCCCAAATTCATGCGCCCGGTCTCAAACCTCAAATGTGATATCTCTCTATTGATCCAAGGTCTAATTTCGTGCATTCCTTTAGGTAACCTTGCTTCCACCGCTTGCAGAATATAATTCTATCTCTGAATCAGAATCAGAATCCACAATCTCACAATAAACCACGCCCATAATCACCCTAGCGCTAGTACTTCCACTTCGCATCAGCTTTATACAGTGGACTGTAGCACGAATATAGATTCCAGCTTTTAACGCGATAAGGATCCCATCATATTCTGCATCATCACCATCCAAGAATCCTGATACAACTTCTTTTCTCTGAAGCTCTACATTCTCTGACATATCCTCGTGAATCTTCGTTCCCAACCAATACATATCGCCTAAGGTTGGAGCATGCATTCCAGCTTTCGGATAATCCATCACATCTACGTATAGTTTAATAAGCAATATTCAGAATAGGATAATTGTCGTTTGGCTTACAAAAAAAGCGTATAACTTTATGACCCCATGACAGCGAGTAGAGATATGGATGCGAAAACAGGTTTGGCTCGAGGTCACCATAGTTGTCAAGCGAACTCTGAGGAATGCCCTTTGGCTCAAAGAAGCTATGATCGCTGGGGGCGTTTGCTGTTGCACGAAGTCGAGGCAGAGGAACAATATCCTTGTGAATGTTTTCTCGTGAGCTGGACCCAAGGATACTATCATGAATAGTACTCTCCATAATAAGAATAGGTATAATAAGAATAGGTAATTGACTTGTAGAGATAGAGAACGATAATTGTTGGCTAGCAAGGGAAAAATATTTTAGAATAATGAAATCTTAAAGAGTGACTGAGAATTGATGGAGTAGGAATATTCGGTTAGAGGTAGTAGGCCACACCCTGAGGATAAAGATAAACTAAAGACAAAATCAAAAACCAGTAAGCTTTGATAAAGGATGGCGGCTTATATATTTAGCTAATGTATACTAGGTTGGAGGAAATACAATTGAGAACCGTATCAATTATGTAAGAGAGAGATATCATTCAAACTCCGGGTCTGCAACCAAGTACCACGTTATTTTTCCTTTTACTAAACGGCGATGAGAATCACACTCCTGAAAGATTTGCAAGCTTGCTATCCGACCCTCTATCTTGTACCCCAAATCTAATGCTTGTATAATATCACTATACTCCTGCGTTCGGACCTCCAGCATTCCTGCAATCCGCCCACCTCTGCATAACTTCACTGCCTTGCTACCATCATTCGCCCACTCAAATCCACAGAGTTTAAATTGATATCGCAGTCCAATCCGCGGTGACCGACCGTTAGCCCATCCCTTAACTACATCTCTCTGTTAGCCTTCTGTGTACTGATCACACGCATATGCATCTTAACACTACCAACGTGAGATTTAGTAATCACATACAGAAAAAAAAGTTTGCAGTCTTTCTACCAAAGGAGATCGCAGTAAGATCGACTGGATCAAGTGGGCCAAATGTCCAGGTTTGAAACTGTAGTATTGGAGTACTCGGAATTGGACTCTGAGCCATTGTGTTTGCAAAAAATAGAAAAAGCGAGACAGAGTAGGTAGTAGGCGGTTCAGTATTGTAGTCCTAGGATCGTTCTCGGTTAAGGGAAAGCCTGCTTTGTTGAATAAGATACCACTCATATATAACATGATAGAAATCACATATAATCACTCGGAAATCCCCTGAGGAGTGTGCAGTTATAGCATTACAAGTACCTATAGAGGACATTTTTGAATGAAGTTCCTACTTTGGAACTACTTGGAGTAGTGGGAACCTGCAGGAGCTTCAGAGAACTGGTCGCTAGTACAAGTATGCAGGCGGTGGAGCTCTAAGATTTGATTAGCAAGTAGGGGTGATGGCGTTGTTTGAGACTAGTCAATTGGCATGGACGACCTCAGCTAAATACTCCAGTTTGGCTATATTGAGACAGGGATACTGCAGGCCTCAAGCTAATTCTCTAAAATCCTAGTTCTCAATTTTGGCACCTCCTGCTTGGGAAGCGCCGACTAAGTCCCTGCATTCACATCCCGCTTAGTATTTACAAATATAGAATTATTTATATGCAACCATAGGCACAAACCATAGGCACAAACCATAGGCACAAACCATACGCACAAACCATACGTACAAACCATATGCACAAACCATACGCACAAATCATATGCACAAAGAACCCATACAAAAAAGTTATATTGATAATTCTATAGAATAGTTCTGATAGACTAAATAGTTCATATGCGAGTAGAGAAATCAAATCACGGAACAGCGCATGGTTCAGATTCATAGTTTAGTAATTTTATCAGCATCTTATAACCTTTGCTTATGACCTACCATCTATTTCTTTCGCAGAAAGTATTACTCAAAACCTACAGAGTTCAATTACATTAAGTCTCTAAAGTCTTCACGCCAACTGTTGTCGAAAGCTCCGCGTCGCTCATTTTTTAAGCCCTTTTAAAATAATGTCTTCCCAAGCAGAATCCTCCCGAGCTGCAAGCCAGCGGCCCTATTCCTCCAGTTATGCAAGAAGTCGGACTTCCTTTTTACGCCTACAACACGAAACTCCTTCACGAGAACAATCACCATCTTTCTCCCTGCTTCCAATTGAATCAAGTCCGTATCCAAGCGAAGACCCAATAACACCAACTCTGAGACCTCTTCCCAGCCATCCCCAAGCATCAATTTCAAGTTCCATAAGATCCATACACTTGGACTCTGTTTCACTGCCCCCAGGAAACCAGGACCATGCGCGGAATATGCTCCATCCGGTGGCACCTACTTTACCAATAAGTGAAAGCGACGCAAATTCATTCGAAATATTCGGGAACTTTTTTCTCTATGCGGAAGAGTACCATGAGAGTTGGATAGAGTGGTGGGAGGAAACACCCGGGTTTACAGCGTATACTGCAAAACAGGGTGGTAAAAAGAGGATAAGATGGGATTCGGAGCTTCGTGGGACCGAGATATGGAAATACTTTCAACAATGTGCAGACCGTACCGGTAATAGTATTGGAACACCGCGAGTGATGTGCATCATATGCAGAAAGGTTCTAGCTCATCCAAGCGGCACAGGTACTAGCTCAATGCATGATCATAGCAAGTCCTTGGCCTGCACGAAGGCAAGAAGATTCAAGGGATTTGATACCAGAGGTTCACAGAGCTCTGATGTTCTTATGATGTTGGAAAAGGGAACCAAAACAGGCAATAGACGTAAGATTATCGATCTCACAACACCGGTAGGATTCGATCAGCAATTGTTTGAAGATTACTTTCTAAAAGCATTTCTGGCCACGAATCTTGCATTTAATTCCTCCAACAACCTTGCCTTCCGTCGTGCCTTTAAGTATGCTCGTCCGGGTATAGAGATTCCTAGTCCTACCACCCTGACCAGACAATTGAAGCGGCTAGGCACCACCACAGCGGACGATATTCGAATGAGCTTACCGAAAGATGCCAAGATTTCTCTGGCTGCTGATACGTGGACTTCCCCAAATAAACTGGCATTTCTGGCAGTTGTAGCCTATTGGATCTCCGATTCTTGGCAAATGGAGGAGGTACTGCTTGGATTGGAGGAAATAAAGCGTTCTCATACTGGGACAAATATGGCTGGGATAATTAATGGGGTTGTCGACAAATATGGGATTCAGGATAGAATTCTTGGTTTTACTACGGATAGTGCGAGCAACAACAAAACCCTTACGAAAGCCTTGAACAACATGTGGAGTTCACTATCGGTTGAATGGAACCAGTTGGAAAACCATATTCCCTGTATGGCGCATATAGTACAGCTTATACTTGGCGCGTTTATGAGTTCGATCAAGGTGAAATCGAAGGATGGTCATATGCCATCTGGCTTTAAGACAGATTATATCGACAAGGTTTTAAGATTGGATAATGGTTTTAATAAGACCGTAGAAAAGGTAATATACCCGGAACCTGATATACTCAGCCCTATTCTTTTCATACGCACAAATCTATACACACCTCCCCACAAACACAGGTCTATATTCCCCAATTGAAAACTCTTCCCTGTTGAAGTCAGATTAATGGCTATCAATGATGAACTCTTAAACTTTCAAGTGTGAAAAATCATCTAAATCTCTTCTGGGCTGCATCTGGCTATTATAACCTTGATTAGTGATAATGCTAATCATGTAATTTACATACTAGCATCGGAAAATGAGCATTGCGACTGGAGCTTCACCTCAACGCCGGCAACACTTTATTCAAATTCAGAATGATAGAGTCAAGATTCCAACTACTCTCCTTTACGATGTCAAAACACGATGGAACTCAACTCTAAACATGTTAGAGAGATCCCTACGATTGCGTGAATTCACAAAAGATTGGTTACAAACCTATTCGGAATTTGTGCCTTTATGGTCAACCCCGGAGGAATGGAAACAGGTCGAATATATTCTGGAGGTACTTCAACCCATACGATTTTGGACATTGTGGATGTCTAAAACAAGGGGGGTTACAATACATCGGGTATTCCAAGTCTATCAAGATATCTTTGATCATTTGGAAATGCAGATTGTCAAGTTAGAACGCAAGAGGATGCAGTGGAAGGTTGACATTCGTCAAGGTTTACAGAAAGCTAAGTTAAAGGCAGCACTATACTACGGTAAAACAGAAAACCCACAAGGACTTCTGTTTGGCATTGGAGCTTGTCTTAATCCCTATTGCAAGCTTAACCTATTTCGTGAATGGGATTTCGATGATGCGACTGGTGAGACGGTGTATGAGAAATCATATAAACAGGCATTTATAGCATATTATGATCGCCACTATGCGCCAAAGAATGCCCCAGGCCCTGAAACACCAATTCCACGAAATGGTTTAAACAGTCGATTGAAGCACCTTCATGGGTCAAGACCTAGAGCAATTGTGGTTAGCGAGGCACTTGTCTACATAGAGTCTGATTCCGAGATTGAGCCTCCAGAGCCCCCGGCGGAAGTGATCGAGCTCGCACACAACCCGAGCCCCGGAGGTTTCTTTTACGAGGCAAATATATTAGATTGGTGGAAAGTTAATGCAGGAAGGTTCCCTAACTTAGCTCGGATGGCTAGGGATGTTCTTGCAGTTCAGGGAGGCAGTGTTGGAGTGGAACGAGTATTTAGCATGGCAAGAGATGTAATTCCCTACCGGCGCTCCCGATTGAAAAGCAGTACAATTAGAGCTTCTATGCTAGTAAAATCATACGAGCACGAAGAATTACGACGAGAGCTAGCAAACCACGATGGCGAACGAGAGGCAGAGCGACTTGAGGAAATGGCTGCATTCGAGGACTACCGTTTTTCGGCAGATCGGAAGGGCCAGAGCAGCGAAGACGATGGCTGCTGCATCTCCGATGATGACGAGTCACAAAAAAAAGATACAGCATGGTCTTTCGTGGATCAGGATGGAAGGAGGGCCTTTGCGAGAGAGCCAAGACCTATACTACCTGCACGCGGCTCGATTCAGTCTCAATATGCACGCCCTGAAAAAAGTCAAATTCAAGATGGTACGACTCAGTTAGATGGTTCTGAAGAATCAGGAGAAGATTATGATGACGGAATATGGGATAGCATGGTCAACATATATGAGGCATCAGGCGAAGAGACAGAGACAGAGACAGAGGAAGAACCTGGCGGGGAAGATTCTGAGATTTCAACAGGATTGGGGGATCTTGGAGATGGGCACTCAGAAGCGGGTAGAGAAGACAGTAGAGAGGGTGGTACAGGAGGTTTAGCAGGACGCAGGGAGGAGGGTTGTTTAGTGGAGGATGCAGAATCGGAGATAGACAATTCACTTTCGGTCATGCAAGTGACCAGGCATGAGAGGGCAGTGGTTGGGGCAATAACCAGAAAGCGTGCAGGCACTGGAGGGAAAGAGAAGAAAAGGTTCCGTCTGACCTAAGTTAGTTAATCTTTTGTAGAATCACTACAAACCTATAGAATCAGATAATTAAGCCTAAAGTTGCAGGAAAGAGTAGTGAAGTATCTTGATTGTTGCTTTCTATGGAAATTGTCATCACAGGTGTCGAATAACTTCAACTTGGTCACAGAAGTAGATACTGTACCAACTGGAATGATTGGGTCCTATGTATCAACTCGCTTAAAAGAGAAATTTCCTAGGGGGCTCAGTTATCTTAGGTGCAGCAGGGGAGCGCTAGTTCACCCCTATAAAAGTAACCAAGCCAATACGAGAAAGAAGAAAGCCTACCGATCCCAATCATAAGCCCGGTCTTAACCGCTTCTGATTTTTGATGAAACCAATAGAAAACACTAACGATAAGTGGAATGAAACAGGGATTACTGCGCCTGGTGATCTGATTGGTGCGATCAAGTAGTAAGGAAAGTTTGACTATATGACTGTTCTCTCTCTCTCTCTAGCTACGGACAACCTGGGAGATATGCTATCTCTCGTTCTAGCTAACAACAAGTTGCTCCCAAAACTACAAAACTCAACGCAATCTAAAGAAACACATTTAGCTAACTAGACCTGATTCCTAATGATCACAAACAATCAAGACTCATCCTTATATCACATGATCCTTCGTGATTCTAAGGCCTACCATAGTGCCAACTCCTATATTATACCTAGTCACAAACAATACCCTAACCACTGTGTATATAGGGATCATTGCCACGGGCGTGACTCTTAAGAATACACACCTTTAGGATCACCTGAAAAGCCCTACAGGACTCGCCTGCCAATCAGAAAGAGAAATCAAGTTTGATTCCTGTGCACTTTGATGTTTTTTCGTCTTTCTTTTCCGCTTTTAGCATAACTCGGGGTTAATTTTATCCACCTCCCTCGTGGCAATGGTCCCTATATACACTATGGCTATGGTAAGAGCGCTATTTGTTGAGAATCGCATAGTTTTTTCTATATTTATTTTTTGCCCCTTTTCTGGAGGAGAATGCCGTATCCCTTCGCTTGTTCCTGTTTTTCAGGCGCAGGCACTGGCACATCAATTTTAGTTCGCATTTAGGGCGAAGCTAAAGTATAGCTGTGTCTCCCAAAGGTAACGATAGGCAGCGGATTGAGGTGGGTCATAGTCAGGCCAAGTACTCGTGCCCGTGCCATAGTTGGGAGTCAATCTACGCAGAAAACCTAGTTTCCATCATGACAATACTAAGCAGTACTCACATAACGCTGTTCTGAGCACTATACCACCTCTGAAGCAATAAATCTTTCGTATCACGATTAGACCAGGTGTGCCCTCAGCGAGGTGATGCACTCAGGGAGTCTTGGTGTGGCTCGACCTGACAACAAATTTTAGTATGCACCAAGCCAAACGGCTAACAAATCTTTGCCGGGCCTGGCTGAGGGTGTCGCCTCGCTCAGAGCACAGTGGGTCTACCCAACTAAGCTATAGCATCAGTGAAGGGGGTACTGGCACCACCCCTTCATGTTTATCATATGCTTCTTATATCATAGTTGTCACAATTATCCCTAACTTTGCTCTCTTTAGTTAATTCACCACTGATGGCTTTCACTACTAGTTGTGCCCGTACTTAGTGTTTGGGTCTGAAAACAAAAACAGGGATTAACTACTTGATTAGCCAGAGGCGACAGATGCTTTTGATTTTAAATACGAAGGGCTGAGATAAAACTTACAATTATGCCAATTAAACTCTAAAAGGTTAGTGTTTGGACATCCCAGTTCTCCCACCCAATGCCTTACGCCTATGTCTGCCGGGGATAAATTAGCTTAGTTCTTAGGCACTCCTCAGATACGAGATCCCCCTAAGTAATTCTACGCGTCCCTGGGAAAAGGTATTCAAAAATACGAGTTGTGAGTTTGTATGGGCGGTCAGACAATTGCAGGGGGTCTCCCATATATTTTTTAATCCCTGTTTTCGGGTACTTCTTGCCTGAGACGAGTATTTCTTATCCCCTGTCAACTAAGAGCCAGATGCAGAGGTGGGCTGAAGTGCGCTATGGTTGAGGGGATAGATAGTTGTAGATAACCCTGAGAGGATGTTCAATCTTCGGGCTCAGACAATCGTAGGGGTTTTCACATATACTCACATATGTTTTGGTTTTTTGTTTATACTTCAAGTAATTCTTGCTAGTCAAGAGTAGTATAAGCAACTCTTATAGCCAGGTGCCAGTTGTGAAAATAGAAGGCTGTAGACACTTTGCACCTGAAAACGCTTTTTCAATCCTGGGGCTGAATACCTCTATTTAACAACCATATACATAAAAATCATACGCACAAAATCATACGCACAAATCATACACAGAAAGCGAAAGCCCGTTTACCTAGCTAACGTTCTTTGATGGTTGGCACTACCTCTCGTTGCTAGATGGCTGTCTATCCTTTCGTCTGTTCCCGAATTTCACTGCTTTTTAGCGTTGCTGTTGCATTGGGATCTGCAATAAAGGGGTTTCGCTGAGCCGTGCTAAAAGGTGATTGTGCTATTGCTAGAGACAACCAGAATATTCACTGTGGCAACTCCGCTACGGCAGGTGTTTATGTTTTGAGAAAAGATGCACTGTTTGTTAAACTGCGGTAAACTGTGTTGCATAGCACGCGCTCTATTCCGTGTATCCCTATCCCCTAATCTATATGCAGATTTCGCAGCTTTTTAGCCTGGTTGATGGCATAGGTTAGCCTCAGATCTTTGCCCAAGGGAGTTTGGTCAACGAGCTCTTTCTGTGACTAGTAGAAAGCATCTCCGCGGTTGCGACACATGAACTATCCCTTACCTTGTTGCCGAAATTCATGGCTGCGTCGCATGCTGCGAAGTGAAATTGGGCTCGCGGCTGGGTGTTTTTCCGGTCCCCATTAACCTATTTTAGTATCTGGGAGCAAGTCTACGCGGCCACTGGCAATGCTGAACGGTACTGATTGTGTCTCAGTACTATACTCGTCCCAGGCAAGAAGTAGCTGAAAACAGGGATTAAAAGGATTTATGGGAAACCCCCTGCAATTGTCTGAGCGCCCATACACACTCAAAACTCGTATTTTCAAATACTTCTTCTCTGGGACGAGTACACCCATGTCTAATAAGTTTCCATACCCCTCCATAGCAACCAAAAGAAACACCCACTATCCTTTCAATATTTCTCTCTCAGTTATAAAAAAAATTGTAAAAAGTAAAAATAAAGTATAAATAGA
>Ga0307513_10002090_pt1 | contig 28063 bp, 32 predicted proteins | sample 15_EM_MG_FD_202174 | JGI IMG/M metagenome (GOLD analysis project Ga0307513, IMG submission 202174) | Populus trichocarpa ectomycorrhiza microbial communities from riparian zone in the Pacific Northwest, United States - 15_EM | ecosystem: Host-associated > Plants > Roots > Unclassified | place... | reverse complement strand
ACAAAATCCACTAATATTGTGCAAGCATAAGGCACTAGCAATTCCTATTCAGGCCTAGCTTATACTCAATTTGGACTAGTAATTGGATGAATTTTTGAACCTTTTGCCAAGAAAGGCCCCGCCTAGGTGTCGCACACCATATCGTACTTTGTACGAGCTTGGCAGCAAAAGAGACGTGCCGCGCCACTCCCCCGTTCTTCCCGAGCGGGCCACCGGGGGTTTCCAGATACCGTACAAAGCACCAATCTTTCAGCACTCACCCACCGGTATCGAGTAACGAGAGAATGGGAAAAAATCCGGGGAATCCCTCTTTTTTCTTGATGGGGATTTTTAAAAGAGGGAAGATCCGGAGCTGAATGGCTAGCAAGAAGGGTTATTCTTCCACAAAATATGGGGATCGGAAGAAGAGACAGGTTGGGTTCACCCCAAGCCTCCCAATTTATGCAAGATGCAAGGCGGTCGCCCCGTTGATATCTTTAATTAGGATTGTACCAGTTTTCAACCCTGGGGCTGAACGCCTCTATTGTGGCAGTCTCCCAAGAACAAAAGCAATGTAAAGCTCCCGCTAGACCACCCACCCACTTTTCTGATAAGGCGTTGAGCAGCATCCTGCCATAATACGAGATGGAAGGCATCCCAAACCACCCGGATATCCCCCTCACCCGGGAAACTAAACCCGAATAAGAAACTTTCAAATAATTTACTTGGATGAACTGTGACTACTGTGCCAACCGCCATTGGTTCTAAAACAAACCCGATTAGAATCTGTCCGGGTGGCCTGGGAGGTCACCTATTATACTATCTTGGATACGCGAAAGCAACTCTAATCTATTCGCACTACTCATTAATTTAGGTTATCCTATCATGCTCGGTACTGCGCAGTAGGCAGAAGGGATTGCTGGATCTCACGAAAACACTTGTTACATCTGTGTGTTTCCACATCTAAAGTTCGCAGTTAGCATGGGCGGAAATGGGGGGTTTTTACCGTGGCCTCTATATTGAGATGATTGCCAGTATTAAGCATTAGGCGGCGACCTAGCCACCGAGGGGGGTCAAGGGAATTTTGATTTTCTTTTTCCTTTGTTTTTTTCCCGGGTAATTACCGTAAACTCTCGTTAAATCCACCATCGCCCATCGGCCTCGGGCTCCCGATCAGAGACAAAACACCCCGAGAAGGAATGGGGATGTTCCAGATGCGGTATAGCTCATTTAGGCTAAGCTATTGGATCTCATTGACTGGTATTCGTAATTTTGTTAACATGCCTTACCTACTAAGCCTATTTGCAGTTGAGACTGTCATTTCTGTTGAGATCCCCGATGGTGGATTTAACGAGAGTTTACGGTATTTCGTTTGACATATTGTTAGAGTTCGCGTGTACCGGTATTTTTTTTAAATGATCTCGGATCCTGTCCCCTGCCGTTTCTCATCCGAATTGGTGATCCCACAGGCGCCACCAGCGAGGTGGCACGAATCGGGGCACACCCTCAACAACTGCCCGCACCAATTGTACTCGAGTACCATTACCCGAGGCACCTCACTTTCAGCCTCAAAAACGCTTGCCATTCGTTGTCGGACGGCCTCCGCAGATCCCACCATAGATTTAGCCCGCAAGAGACGGGCTTCCGGAATACTCTACTCGAGTACTCACTTTTTAACGGCGTAATCATACCCTGGGTGCAGGTTGCGACGGCGATGAGAGCAAAAGGATTGATTCGTGAGAAGCCCATCTAATCTCGATTACTTCTGCGAGGACATTAGACCATCCTACTCTTACAATAAAATTCTACCACACCAATCAAAGAAGCTATTTCATGGCTAACTGGTAATTCGTACCAATTATAGTTTGTATATACTTCGAACAAGACCCCCCGCCATGAGCGTACAAACAATCTTGTGTGGGTGGCAGTGAAATACGCTCTTGATATGATAGAAACCTGTCGACAGGATCTTGCTTAAATCTCTTTCTAGTGGAGCGGCCGAAACGCGGTGTTGTCCCGTACCCATACAATACGTAATTCTTGACGGCAATTTTGAGGGCAATGGCGCCTAAGTTATTGAATTGTAGCTATGAATTGGAAGCCAATTAGGTGTTGAAGTTGCAAGTAATACGGTACCCTTCTGCAATTTTCATTCTACTTTAGGACGAAGTTGAGTGCAGTAAAACAGGTTGTGTTGACTTACCGGTGCTCCGTCTTGGGTAACAGGAGGGAGCAGCCCCATCGTTACGCCCTAGTGGCCGATGCTTGGTGGGAGGAAAAAACACTTTTATGCAGTGGAGAGAGTAGAAAAAACACTTTGATTCAACCGAGAGAGTTGATGTATTCTATATGTGCCACTTGAACACTTTGGTCGGTCGCTAGAAACAATAAGCCAGTCACCAGGCTGGAACGTCACACAGGCAAGGGCAAACTCGCTCACAGTAGACAAACAAAAAAAACATGCATACACACTCGCTCTCGGGTATTTTTGTGTTTTGATTCCCGGGATATCACTGCCTCAGAAATAAGGTAGAACTAGCCTGGGCGGCACTAGAAAAACCAAATTTAAATGGAGTAACAATTACAAAATAGGAAGTGTAAAGTTTGGGGCAGCAGCAGCCTACCCCATGATGGCCGAAAAAAAGCTTGCATCAAATTTCCGAGTCAGTAATTCCTTCCAGTATGTTATTCTTTGGGCATGAGGAGGTGGGGAAATTCCTAGTCTGGTGTATTAGTAGAATTAATGATACGGAACCTGTGAGCATTTACCAAATTTCGGAGAAACTCTTACGGGCTGGTACAGAAATCCAAGAGAGCCCAAGAGTCGTGCTTTAGTTTCCCTTTCGATCACCAACATCCTCACTGACACCTCCGGGATGGAACGGAACGGGAATACTGACTTCGATATCTTTACCGTTCTGCTTGGCAACCCACATCCCCTCCCAAATGGCTACCTTTTGGACGACCAGTGCATCTTCCGTAATACCCATGTTCCTAGCACGGAGTTCAAACTCGGCAGTCCTCAACATCTTCCGTGCTTTCGTCTTGTTCGCCTCCCGCTTGCGCTGTGCCGGTGTGACTATATTGAATTCGTTAGCAACCCGGGGGTGAGTTTGTGGAAAGGAGGGGTTATACTACGGGTAGCAAGGAGCCGGTCATGCTCGATCCCGTGAAGATTTTGCCAGGTAGCTTTCTCATCACCAGTGAGCCCGTGAACCCCGGGGCGTCCGAGGTGCCTCCAGAGATATCCATGGGCCATTTTCCCCTTGAAAACAGACGAACAGCCAGAGACGGGGCATGAGAATGTAGCTGGCCTAGGATTGGCATTGGTGGAGTCAGGCGAGACCCCGGAGAGGATAAAGGAGGGATTAGGGATTTGTAGGGTAACATTTTGACTCTCGAGGGAGGAGACAGGGCTGTCAGTGTCGGGCATGTGAGATCCAAACATGTCTTTATGGGAATCGTGGGACATGATCGTCGGGCTGGTAGTCTGGCTGCTAGGGACGAGAGGTATTCGTGAGCTTTTGTGAAGATGGAGGTGGGGTCTGAATGGATGTCAGTGTGTTGGATATGGTCGAAGATAGTGGGAGAAATTAAGTGGGAGGATTTTGGCTAAGTCACAAGCTTTAGACTACCTGCTACTTCTATAGCAAGAAACCAGGAGAGAAGTACGGGTTGACTCACCTTGAGAGAGAGGATGTGATGGATGTTTGTGAATATTGCGGTTAGGTATTCAGGGTTTGAGAGGTGGGGCGGCCAAGAGGCCATTGATGGGACAGAAGAAGGGTTATATACTGCTCCGTCTTCAAGCAGTTGGCTGGATACAGCCTGGTCATGATATGTCACTCGCGTTCGTGACTCCTACGAAATTCTCAAGATCAACACAAGGGAGATAGGAGGGGTTGCGAACCAACAATTGTAGCGCAACAGGACAGAACGAATCAATCGAGGAGCTACTGGACTTCTTCGCCTTGGAATGTGGGTGGGAGACGGTCAATTCTGTGCAAACTCGAACCAATTGAGTAGCTACTGGGTTTCTGGATTTTGGAGTGTGGGTGGAAGGCTGTCCATTCTGTGAAAACTCAAACCAATTGAGTAGCTATTGGGTTTCTGGGTGTTGGAGTGTGGGTGGAAGGCGGCGGATTCTGTGTAAACACCAACCAATCGATTATCTACTGGATTTCTCGGTTTTGGAGTGTGGGCGGAAGGCGGCCAATTCTGTGTAAACACCAACCAATCGGGTAGCTACTTGGTTTCTGGGGTTTGGAGTGTGGGTGGAAGGCGGCCAATTCTGTGTAAACATCAACCAATCGGGTAGCGACTAGATTTCTAGGCCTAAGAGAGTGAGTGGGAGTACGGCATGATATCTGACAGGTCAACAGGCTGCAGAAATTAACCCTAGCCTCAGATTCGACTGACCATGATATGTGGGGGCAACATCATTGCACGCCCCTCTCACACGGAATTCGTCATCCCTCCCTGGTGCCTTAATAGAAGGGTTCGGTCTTGGCCCATCTTACGGCAAAAATGGGCATTTTCATCCAGAAGGTCACAACCTTGTTGCTCTGGGGAGAAGTGCGGAGATTTGCGAAACCCTTAGCTAAATATTTTTATTTACATGTGACAAGCTCTGCCAATTAATACCCATGGTGCGATACAAGGGGCCGGCATTTAGCGATCGCACGCACCAAAGTTGTTTACCAGCAAAAAGTCCGTGAAAACTGGTGGGTTACAAAGCAGCGTGTGCGATCGCTATATGCCTGTCCCTTGTACTAGTACCAGAAATAATTACACCCCTGTCCATAATGTTCTCACGGCTCTAAAAGAACTCCAGAGAGGCTTGGTGTCAGCAGAAGTATCTCTACTGCCCTTCTGTAACCAATAAAGTAAGGCCGAAAACCCTCAGCCAACCACCAAGAGATGGCGCCCCCGCACCACGATAGCATGGACGGAAAAGTGGAATTGCTTTATTGTCGGACCTTGGGCTACAAGCGGAACAGATCGCGGGGAAGAGAGGGCCGGCTCCATCAACAGGAGTGATTCAGCGGTAGAGTATACCGTAAATTCCGGCAAAACCCGACCCGCCACTATTACCTGTATGGCAGCTACCATCCTAGAAGGGCGAATTCGCCACGGGGTTAGCCCCTAAGAGGAATAGCGGCTACCTTAAGAAGTATGGCGGCGGGTCGAGTTTACCCAAAATCTACGGTACGAGGCTCGGTAAGAGATTGTCCCCAGTCTAGAAGACCAAAAAAGATCTCATTGCATGTTGAACAAGTGGAAAGCGCAGTCGTTGCCAATCATCATTCCTCCTTAAGAGAAATTACGGATAAGCCAAACATGAACCGCTCAATCTATGAGAACCGACTCGTACTCAAGTACCAGTAACCTCTGTTGCCGCTAAGCCCCTCTTGAGTACCTTTGGATCCGCGAAAGCATTTTTGACAGAAGTGTCTGATCTTTTATGAGGCTCCATACAAAAGGCACCTTGAGACAACATCCAATCACAACCCTATGCTCAGCCCTCATGGCAGACTGGGAAAATTTTCCTAATATCTGCTTAGAAAGTTTAGATAGTTTCCTACACTCTAGCTTGATTTCGTTGCTTCTAAGTTGTTCTCCGGGCGAGCCGGGAGCTTTTAGATCAAGCCATTTTTGGTCCAGAATGAGGGGGGCTGGAGGTTTTGTCACAAAGACCGTACAATATAGTACACCCTATGATCCAGAAGGGGTGCCCGTTTATCCTCAGCGCCACCTCTAGGTATTGTGCGCTGACAAAGTTGACCGGACACCCCGGCGGGCGCGGAACCTCATCGCTTCCACACAACCCCGCACGACAAACCCTCCTAAAAGAATTATTACCAGTCAGCTGATACATCCTCAGTTTTCCTGTTCCCTTATTAAGGCTGATGAATAATATACTAAGTATTTAATCCCCCTAAATTGCTTTTGTTGGTTCATGCCGGGGCGGTTTGATGTACTGGAGATGGGGAGGTTGCGTCGGGGGAAAAATTATGAGCGTTCCTTAGTTGTTCCTTTGGTTTGTCAACGCACAATTCTATAGTTTTTTTGGGGTTCGGTGTGGGTAAGCGGAGGAAGCTCGCTGAAAAGTTCAGAAGTGGTCAGGGGTGCAATGAGGTACTGTAGGGTTGCGGGATTAGGAGACAGTGTCATGCTCATCGCGTGATGATGATGGAAGTGCCGTGTTTTTCATTACTTTTACGTGCTCACGGGCTACTAATATTGCATGGTGTGGTATACGACAATGTTCTCCCTAATTATGTTTCAATTTGTGGCACTTCTTTCGTCTGACCTCGCATCGTCAAAAAGGAGCCCGACGAAATGAACAGGTGGGGGAAAATAAGAAGAAAAAAACAAAAATCCGCACTATTTACGAGTGTCGAGAAACAGCAAAAGTAAGCCAAACTCACTATGCAGCTTGGGACATGGCAGATTTGTAGTGGTCAATTGGAGTGTGGCAATCTTTCGGTATCAATGGTACTGCATGCATTGCCGCCTTAGCTGCATAGCGAGTTTGGTGGGACTTTGAGGCTGTCCTGGCAAGTCCGATCTAACAGTACCAGCGCTACAGCAGCCCTTGGTTACACCAAAGCTATAGATATCTGAGCACTCGTACAAACCAATCGAAATCACCACTATTTAGCAAGAAGTCAGGCTAATAAACCTGATTCACAGTTCCGTTAATATCCTGTCAAATATTTTCTGTCACTATAGGCGGGTGCGATTGCTGGATTGTTGAAGCCTCGTGGTATTACAGGGAGATATACCAAGAATATGTTCAGATAGGATTATCAAGGGGATTCCCTTCGATGCCCGAGATTCTCAAATAAACTCAGACCTTACTCATCCAACATTTTGCTGGAGTTCTCGCCAAGCATTTGGCTCAACGGGGGTACTCTTGGCAAAGATGGTTGAGTCCCAGATGAGGTAGGGACAGCTCTATGAGTTTTTGCGCTAACTTGATCGTGACTAAATTCGTCTCAATATGATATATGCGCCCCTGAAATCCCCTGCTCCTCCGCCTCCTCCAAAATCGAAATCGAAATCAGAATCCAAATCAAAACCGGACCACTCATTCGATCCACCACCACCCACCCACCCATGCAATAACCACAACCACAACCACAACCCGCAACAACTTTTTAATACAATAATCTAATGCAGCAACGCCTTGATGTCCCAGCCTGGTTAGAGTCTCCGGAACTCCGACTTGATTGGGCAGAGAAGGACTGGGCACAGACAGATGGATGTGTCGTACTGGCATCCGAGCTTGTGTCCGTTGGCCATTGATGTCTCACCCTGTTGAGGTAATACTCCAGTCTCAATATTCATCCGACGTGCGGGACCGTTTGAGAAGTGGTCTGATCTATATATTTGGGCGCATCTCTGCTTGCGCCGTTCGCTAGTGTGGTCGCGCTGTGGTAACTGGGTGGCGAGGGATAGCCGGGGTGAGGAAACAATGACAATCAATCATTCATCCACTCAAGTGGCAACCACCACCACCACCACCGCAGCTTCGTTTCACTGCATGCACAGAATCAACAGGACCACCATCAGTCCCCTAACCCAACCGACAAAGCAACATAATTTTCCCCCGCCATAGGAGAGAAGGGTCGGCGCTCAAGCTGCATTCCATCGCCCAAATCCCAACCCTCATTAACCGGCCCAATTTCTTCCCTCCTTTTTTTCCCCTTCCATCCCCCGGATTCCACCAACCCCGAGTGATGTAAAAATATTGCGCTGTGCCCATAGAATCACAGATCAATTTATAACGCCGGTATCTGAGCCGCCTGTCAATCGGCCCCAGTCACCACTGCGCCGTATCCACAGTCACCCGTAGCAAGGCAAGGCCGCGAGCGGTCTTGCTTCTAAACCTACTTCACCTCGACCCCAAAATCCTTCATGCAGTCAATACGTATAGCCACGTACTACTGCTCGAGGTACAAGTAAATAAAGCGTAGATGGTTTTACATTGAACTCTAGAACAAGTAAACCCTCCAGCTAATATCTTGCGGAATAGCTAGCGCAACCCCAATCAACCGCCATAAATTACTAAGCCCCCTCCCGCCCAGTTTCATTGTTTCATGTAAAAACCCAGATGCCAATATACAGACTTGTTCTAAAAGTATCTAGAAATCTTGGCGTTTCCATGGCTTGAGCCGTGCCAAGACTCCCAGTTACTTTTGGAACGTGCATGGAACTCAACCATATCCTTTGCGATTAAAATTTCCAGGGCACTGTCGAAGATCGACTGTCCAGGAGGAGCTAGGCACAAGTTTGTTCCTCGATATTTCCTACTTTCCATGCTTAGGTATTATCCTCGAGCCAAACTCATATCACATCACATCTTTTTTTGGAACTCATTCTCCAGGAGCGAGTGACCGACCGTGACACCCATCCCCTCCATCCAAGACGACGAAGACAGCGGGTACTAGATTTCGTGGGCCTAGTATATATCGGCCCTATCGCAAATCGTCACCTAGATAGTATCACCTTATACTTGAGTAGTTGGTCCCAAAACTTCAGCGCCCGCAGGAATATCGGCTGTTTTATAAGTGGCCCGCGTCTCCAGTCAAAGCTCTTATGAGAGATCTGGGGTACTGTTTTGTTACCCATCGAAGAAGCCTTGTTAGTAATTCTCCCCAATCATCTATGTCTTCATCAGCATGCCTCAACCACGAATCACCCACGAGGAATTCTGAATCGTGACCACACTCCTCGAACCCCGCATATTTCCACTCTTCACTACATTTCACGGCATTGGACCCGCACCTCTAGCGTATTGAAATAAAAATGGATTCTTAGGGCCATCCGTCCGACTGCCCCCACCTTACCACTTGCATACAGGACACGTCAACAAAAAAAGGTGGCCACACGAAAACCACCCCCCCCGTTAGCATTATAACCAGTCACATAGATATGAGCCTCTGGAGAGGAGCCATCTATCCGGCATTGATGGAACGCAAGCTGATCGAAGGTGCCTCCATCGCGGCCAAAGCTGGTTGGTGTTTTATCCCCTTGATTGTAAAGATTGCATCGTGACCCAGTAAGTGCATTGGCCAGGGAAACAGCAGAGTTGCAACTGTTCAGTGGGAGCCCGGACTTGGAACAGGGGGGATACGGAGCGCTGGGTGGCTATAAGTGTGCACGGAGAAGTGTTTTGGGATACGTCTTATGGCAGAGGCCTGTTCTGGTCCGATCGAACCAAACTTAGAGGTCAGATGATGCTGTTAAGGTTTTCCCCGCCCCTCGAGGTCCACTACAAATTTGTTAGAGCGAACTCCGCACCACCCTAAAAATCAGGATCAGGAGTAGGGAAAGAAAAAAGAAAAAAAGAAAAAAAAAGCATAGGGAGAACAAGCCTCTCGAAAGCGTCTGGGTTGTACTTGATTTCATTGACGTGTTCAACAGAACACTCCGCGCGCACGACGATAGGACATTAGTTCCGCTATGTGCAGTAAGCAAATAGACCTAACTTACCCCATAATTCGTCCCCGAAGGTGAAATCCAATACCATGGGCAAGTATAGAAGGAGTAACTCCTCTGTCACCTCTTCTGGGTCAAGCGCGCCCTTGATTCCTTTTGCTGTCATTTTGGTCTCCAGAGGTTTCTCCTTGGTTGCGCTTGGATTTGTGCCTACCAACAAGATTTTGCCATCCGGACCGAGTATGTAGCTTGTCTGATGTTTCGCCTTAGTCACTCGTTTTACAGCCGCAGCCACAACACCAGCATGAGGCTTTACCATATTGCCCAGGCTATTAATCTCACCGTCCTCATTATCGCCTTCTTCACAATCGCCGTCCACATCTTCGTTTTGGCTTCCCCAATCATCCTCAGCATTGGCAGTGCCCAAGGATGTGTGAGAAACAGACTCCTTGAGAGGGCTCATCCGGTAATTGAGATTGACCTTTCTAAAAGTGCTCTGATCAACAATTTTACGTCTGTTCACATCTACCCTCACAACCTCCCTCCTACGCTCGAAGGAATAGAGACTCTTATAATACTTGTAGCGCTTGCCTTTTAGGAATCAGAGCTTTCTCCCGCTCTTAATAAACCTTCCTCCGACATCCTCTTTGTTCTCGTGATACCCCAAAGGGAAAATCCCGAGATTATCAATACTTCTTGCTCCTCTGAATTCTTCAATTTCAAGGACAGCACTCGCCCCCCCATAGGTTTTGCCATCGTAGTTAACATAATGGTGGTCCAATTGAAAGAATTTACCACGGTCAAATATTTCCTCCTGCTCACCCCAACCAAGCTTGAGGGATCCCGGCTCGTTTGGGTGAGCATAGATGGTGTCGATCAGGGTATTTGGGAGAAATGGGACCAGGCTAAGTCTTTGAAAAAAGTCTGCCTACACGCACGTGACCGGCAGGGCGGTTTCACGGAATATCACTCGGAAACACTGGAGTTCGCACTGGCCTCTTGGCAACGAGAATCACAGACCCACCTTTGCTTTCCAAGGGAGAATGGCTGCGCCAATACCTAGAAACTTGTTACAATACATGTTTACATACTCTCTGGAGTGGTCAACTCTCGTCTTCCACTATTATCAAAGGAAGACATTTTGTCGTTAGGGAGGAATGGGTTGGGAAAGACAAGGGTTTTACTATATTTAGCTCCTTGCCAGGCCATAAGCATGAACTGTGCTCTTTCCCACGACCGGGCCCAAAGGAGGTTAAAGGTAATCTTGTGACGTTCTAGAAAAGGGTACAGCCTCCTGATGGTTGAGATATACTCGCTGAATAGAGTGAAATATGAGATAAGGGTCCTGTTCTGGTTGAATATCACCGGCGATCACTGCGCACACATGTATACTTTGTTGTCGTACCTTTCCTATCTTTCCTAGTGTTATCTATTAGTTCCTTTGTCAGTCATTATCAATCACGGAGGAGGGGCGAGTATACCTGGTTTGTATACTAGTTGGAGGATTCGCTGATATCACCGGAAATGCTCGGGGAGCATGGCGAGGAATTGGTCGGAAGGCAGTGCGTGTTGGGGACGGAGAATGTCTCGGCAAGGACCCCGGCATAGTAAAGTTCTCTGTATTTAAACGGTCTGTTTGGCCGTAGGTAAATAGATAGGCAAGCACGAAGGAATCCGCAGAATAGACAGACCTCTCCTCCATCGCTTCTTTGTACATCTTCATCTGCCTCACCAATCTTTCTCCTATCAGCATCTCATAACAATATTCTGTTCCCCAGGAATAGCCTTAGCCTTCGCAAATTCGTCCTCAAGCTGCTGTAGATAGTTGGACTGGAGGTTCGACTCAACCTGCAGGGTTATTAACTTGCTCACTCAAAGTGTGCTTCCTAGAATGTAGAATTTCACAGGTTTTAGGCAATGTTGAATCTAATCACATACCATGGGTTTGCCCTCTCTAAATCCAATCCCAGAGACGCCTTTCAAGATCTCCCTCAGGACTATTGGAATCTCCACACTCTTGATAATATGGTCTATGGACAAAATTAACCGAGCACCAAAGATCGTGTCAATGCGACCCTCCTCATCACAGAGCACTTACAACACCACCTAAAGAAATTTCTCTAAATAAATTCTACTATGTATTCTGCTAGGTATTTACATGTTCAATTTGTAATTTTTTTTTGGTTTGCACGATGGTGGGGTTGGTGAGTGAGTGCTGTTGCCACCGCCGAAATTCTTCCTGTTGCTTTGTGGCTGTTAATTCTTTCCTGGGACAATATCACTTTAGGTTTTCTGGTATTTATTTTGCCAATCTATAATATGATACCCCATATAACCAAAAGTTAGTCTCCGCCACAGCCAAATAGATCCCTGGGGACCCCAAACCAAATCTCCTCCTGATTACAAAAAGGAACTCCTCCCGTTCGTCCTCCTTGCCTGCATGTGGTTGCGGGAATTTGAGGAATGAAATCACGAGTTGTTTTATTTTATCTGGTTTGACGTGGAATCGGCAATCTATCCACAACCACTCCAAATTTCAGCTCTACACCGAAATCAGACATACAGGTGATCAAGTCTCTTGTAGTCCAATTTACTAGACCTGATCCGCTCCTTTCTCTCTGTATTATAGCTATCGCCCCTACCATACCTACATCCAGCAGCCTTTCCCCAACCTCTTGTGACAGGTCAAGTCGGATGGAGGCAAGGCTTTCACTTGTATTAGTATTGCTAATTCCATTAACAGTGGGTTTTTCTTTTTCTTCTCCTTAGGTTCTAACTTTGTCGAGTTCTTTAACGAATTTCTATTTACCAAGGGTTTGGGCTTTGGCAAACCCAACTTCCGGAATGCCCTGCTAGACTCCGCTGATAGAAGGAGTGATTCTTGATTGTCATTATGACCATCTTCTGGCTCCTCTAATAGTTCCCTGTCACTACCGGTGTTCCCGAAGGGGAGGAGGTAGAGTAAGAGCTAACTCTACCCATTTGACACGAATGTTTTAGCCTCGCAAATTCTTCCGCTACTGCTCGTGAGCGCAGTTGGAATTCCTCTAACAATTTTGCTGAATGTCTGGAATTGCTCCAAATGCTCAGCGTGCCCAGGGCTCGTGAACTCAGCCTGAGAGAGACACGTGACAGGACAAGCGGCTGTATTTGAGCTTTGTGCTGTTTTGGCCATGGCAAAAGCTTGCGGAAATTCCCAGTAAACAATATAAGAACTCCAAAGACTTAGAAGTCTAAGCGAGAATGTTTTTTCTTAAGAAGAAGTCCAGTGGTTTATTCGTAGCTAGCTACAAGAAGATTCGTAACATTCACCATGTGATATTGCATGGAAACCCAAAAAAAAGAAACCCACCCCTTTCCAATGCCCTCCAATCCGCGGACGCCCTAGTATAGAACCAATTGTACATCCTTCCCCAAGATAGGATAAGCAAGCAGAAAAGGAACATACCGCCAAGAGATACCAGGATGAGCAGAAGGAAGATATCAAGTCCACCCCCGATCCAGATCTCCACCCTCTGATAGTTGGACAACAGAGCGATCCTTCTTCTTGTTTTGAGGACCAAGAAACCGTTGATAATAGTTACCGAAGCTAGCCCGGTATTACGGGCCTTCGGAGATATTTGACCCGAGCCGGGGGCTAGGAGGTGCAGCCCTGCGGGGGGAGCTCCAGCTCAAGTCGGCGGCCAGTAGGAGGTAGTTTTGGCCGGAGGTAGTGGGTCTTTATTTCCCTAGTATAGGCGAGCTGCTACTAGGGAAGGGTAGTAGGTATGGTAGCAGTGGGGTTCCAGCCATGTCTTTACCTCACGATGAGGTCTATTCCACAAGGCTATGAAACTCCAATTTCTGTCTTACCAGGTAGGATGAGGGGAGTTTATCTGGTTGGTTTACCCCGCGATATCCTTCCTAAATAGGAAGGTGCAAAGCAGGGTCAATAAAATAGGGGTGAAGGAGCTTGTGGAAGGGAAGATGAGGGCACCCGGATACTTGTGATGGCTTAGATATAGAACGGGATGCTGGAAGAGGCAGCGGGGGGCCTTGATGGGGAGTGAGGTGGGGTAGAGGAGGTGTGGGATATGGGTGGGGTGTGTGTGGTGTGTGTAGTGGTTACCAGGAGAGAGAGAGCAAGCAAACTTTGACGAGAAAGCAGTTTGAGACCCAAGGAGAAACACCGCGGCTAGGGGCATAGACGATACGCCGTGGGGTAGCTAATGCTAACAACGAATAAGGCAGCATACCGATAGTGGAAAGATATCCTAACTGAGGGGTCATAGGTCTTTTGTAGGGCGGATTCTTGTTATGATGCAGGGAGGATAATCCCACTATTATTCGTGGCCGGAGGTCTTGCTTTTCCGCCTGATGCGTAGGAGATTGGAATTATACTTGTAGGTGGCGGCCGAGAATATCTGGTCCGCCGAGGATGGTGATACAACGCAGCCCATTTCGACAGGGGTAGAGGAAAAGCTCGAAAAAGTTAGTATGCACTACCACAGATTGTCGTACTCTGATTGGCCAGCACAATTGAGCCCTGGCCACAATTTTACCCTGCAATTGGCCATAATCTTTGCACCTACATACCGAATTTTTCGAGTTTCCACTGTATGCCTTTGCCAAGAAACCGCAATACCGGAGAACACTTTTGAGCCCCAACGGATGGGTACCGGGCAAGGCCCACTTCCCAACTGCTCTTGAGTATTAGATGATTGGCGGTGCTTGTGCAACCCGTTCGTTTGTAAACGGTGTAGGAAGTTTTTTTTCCCCAAATACACGCACACCTTGCTTTGGCATTTGAAAAGAAGAAAAAAAACAAAGTTTTCTTTACACTCGTACGTGGCATTCAATCGATTCACAAAACCAGAGATCGCGGTGAGAGCTTCCCTCGCTTCCAACCGCGGGCGGCTCATTCCCTACATTTAAGATGGGGGAATGAGAGATGGATTACACACGTATACTCCTGGACTCCAGTATTTGAAATGACAAAATGAGCTGCACAACGAACGGACACTCATAATTTTTGCCTTGAGAAACTACCTCCTGATTAATTTAAGCCACCCCAACATCGACCAACGAAAATAATTATATAAAATAACTAAATAGCATTAATCCTTGGTTAGTACACTATTAATTAGCCTTAATAAAAAACGGATATATTTAGGATGTATCAGTTGAGTGGTAATGATTGTTTGGGACAGTTTATTCTGTAGGGTTGTGTGAAGCGATGTGCCGACGCACTCCCCGGGGTGTTTGGTTAATTCTCTCAACGCACAATACCAAATTCCACTTCTCGGCTCTACAGCGTTGATTCCCTTTTTCTTTTTCTTCTCTGTACAGTACTTTTACGGGGTCTTAGGCTACAGGGATTGGGTGCTTTGGCATGAAATAATGATGCTACCCCCACGTCATTAATCCGTGGCCCTTCTGCTGTCTGACCTCGCATCGTAAGGCAAGGATCGACTAAATGAACAGGGATGGGGAGAAATAAGAAGGGAAGCAGGGAACAAGAAAAAATTAAAACCTTGCTTTTCCATCATCACCCCAAGAGCATGGTATACCGTCCTTGAGCTGTGTAACCATACAACACCCCATTGCCCTTCTAACCTTGTAGTGACATAGCACCTATTCACGCTGCACCTTAACAAGTATGGCGCCAGTGATGCTGCATCACTCCTGGCCATATCAAACAAAGTAGAGCAAACAAATACAGGCAGAAGTTCCCTCCTTCCGGAGGCCAAATGGGGATGGAAAGCCCAGGGCCCCTAAGGCCGAGCAAGTCGAATTAGGATCATAATGTACATATATTCAATCTACCTAGTTTTATCTCGCGCTCTCGGAATTTCTCCAAATCAACCGAACCTAAACCGGGCCTCCGATACACAACTAAGCCAGCACCTAGCCGGTCAAGCGAGCGGTAAACTCTTTTAGCGAACAAATAATGGTGTGTGCATGTGCCGCAATAGGTTAGGCGAAGGAGGCGCGGCTAAGGAGAAAAAAGCACCTCCTGGATCACAGACTGTATAGCTACTGTCACGGTGATTGTGAGCGGGATATGACACGCTCGATTATGTAAGATTTCTCACCGAGAAATCCATTCTTTCCCTCGTTACGTTCATCCGGCGGGCGGCGCCCTGACATCAACCTCCCTTCCGAACCCCATCTTTCATGGACCGAGATGTATGAGTCCATGTAGGTGTGTATGTATGCATATAGTAACAAACTAAATTACTGATGACACGAGCGTCCTATAAGGTGGGGGTGCGCTCACCACATTTTGCATCTCGAAGCACGAAATCAAGGAAAAGAAGGAATTTCACCGCAGTAGAAAGGAGGAGTAAAGAAGAAAAAGGAAAAAAGGAAAAGGAAAGGAGTGGAATGAGAGAAGAAAATCGAAGCCATTACCTCAGCCTCCACGGGGCGGGTAGACTGCCTCCCTAGCCACCTGAACACCCCCCCCCACCCGGACAGATGCTGATTGGTGGGTACTGTATGAGGAAACGGCGGCGGTGAGTGCAATTGCCACAGCCCATCCAATCAAACCAAGGAAATCGCTTGAAATATTCTTATCTGGGTTTAGCTGTCCGGGTGAGGGGGGTGTCCGGGTGGCTAGGGAAGCAGTCTACCGTTGATCTCTCTAGGAAGCGGAAAACAAGGGTATCTCTCTCCACCCAACCGGGCGCTATCCCTTCTCAACTAGGTGGAAGTCTAAATCTGGCCCAAAACGTAGACTTGCGCCAGCCGGAAGGGAGAAAGAAAGAGAATATCCCTAACCCTCACTATCTGCGCGCCACTAAAATCGGATATGGGGGGGACCAGGAGTTCTAGCCCCTCCAGATTAGGAGTGGCAGGCGTATGACTAAAACTTGGAGGCAGATTAATTGGGTGATGATTCTCCATTATTTTCCTGGATGCAACCAGTTTATGGGGGTGGGGCAGCAACTGTGTTGTCGTTGGGGCTCTCAGGCGACACCGGAGAGATGTCGATTCCTGAAGCTGCTCTCTTCTCTTTCGGAATATCGGTGACAATGGGCGTCAGCCGGCTCTTAGAATTGTAATAGTGGCCGGTGTTCGAGTTGGAGTCGACATAGTTTGTGGAAGCCCATCCGGAATGGTTCGCTCCGCTAACCTTCCATTCCTCGCTTAGGCCACGAGGCGACATGGGTCCAAGCACCATGGTGCAGATCTCTGCACTTTTTCCGGTTGGAAATTATGAACACCAAGTTCCGATAACGCTAACCATAATCTAACTAGAATAAGAGTAACGCGAGATGGCCTAAATGATAATATACCCGGAGGACAAAAGTGCATGAGTTTTTGTGCAACAGAACCATCGACAAAAGGAAATTTTCGCATTCGGAATTAAACATACAAAGCACCAACTACCACAACCACTCCTCTACTGACCCCTGGCGCGGAGTCCCAGCATGCCCAAGTCAAGTCGCCCATAGAACTCACAGTCCCAGTATAGAAGATAGAGTCTCTTGCTAATCGTCTGATCAGATGCACAACAGCTCTATCTCAGTGCATGATGGCCGCCGGGTAACCTAGGTTGTGGCCTGCGGTGGACCCACTCTACGGTAATAGACTACCGCCTAAATCCGCCCTTTATAAGCGTATAAGACAGAGTCAGTGCCAGGTGGAGCAAGGCCTGTACATCCCTCTTATTCTTCCTTTGGTGTGTGCTGGTATGTCATGTGATTGGCATTGAAGAGGATTCTTGTCTTGCAAGTTTTGGGGTGGTTTTTTTCTTGCGATGGTTGCGTTTCACAAAAACTCACGCACTTTTGTCCTCCGGGTGTAAAAAGGTTGATAGCAAGGACTCCTCAGATTAACACCGACTTAATATTGTGAGTTAATTTAACAGAATGTCCCGGCACAGGTGGCAACGAATCGCTTCCTCACAACCCCGCACAACCAACACTCCCAAACAAAATCATTACCACAAGCTTACTGATTGGCGCCCGTGGCGGCATCTAAGAGAACCCAAGCGTCGTACTATAAACAATCCTCTCTTGGATAAGAAATAATCGATATAATCTCTCAAGGTGGCAGTAGTAGGGGTACTGACTCCGATATCGTCACCGCTCTCTTTGGCTGCCCTCATCCCTTCCCAAATCGCAACCTTCTGAGCAACAAGCCCCTCCTCGGTTATCCCCATATCCTTAGCCCGCAGCTCGAATTCTGCAGTCCTCGAATTCCTCCCTTCTTCGCCATCGGCTAATTTGATTATGCCAACACGGTCAGCTAAGTTTACCTTGAAAGCAGGATTAGGGTTAGGGTTAGGGTTGGACCGAATTTACTTTGCTCCGGCCTACGAAGACCGAGTCAAGCCTTCTCACGGCTCGTGCGCCCGAAAGTCTCGGTGCTTAAGGAGTCTCCTCAAGCACCTGTGGGGCGTTTTCCCCTTGGAAGCCAACAAGCAGCTAGAGACGGGAAGGGCGAGCTGAGATAGACTTATATTGGGGGGCAGAGGGGAGTGGAGCTCCCGAGGGGGGGATGAACGCTTGTGGGGTGATTCTATTCCTCTTGGAGGAAGGGGAAATTTTAGTCGATATGAAATGTTGGGACATACCTTCATGAGGGCGGCTAGGCATGATCTGCAGACCCGGGTCCAACAGCTTCTGATTAAAAGCTGAGTGCTCTAGTTGTAGTCTTGTTGGACGGTGGAATTGGAGGAGAGACGCAGATAGTCGACAAAGTTCCGGGTGATGAATTTACTAAAGTGTGAGAAGTAAGGCGTCCTCGGTCTAGGTAAGAGATGATGGGGAATAGGGAGGATAGCGTTCACTTATAAAGATAATGAGCTGGCCATTGGCTTTATTAGGACCTACGATTGTGATTCTTGGGCACTCAAAGAAGCGTTGTGGGAAGGCCCCGGCTGTTAGGCAAATGCTACCTATGAATCAAATTCCCTAGATTTCCTACCAACTGTGAAATCACAAAGTCCCTATTACGAGAAAATTTCGAATTGGGGGAAGTGAAGCATTGTTCCGGTACCGATCCCCCACTAACTCCCGAGCTTTTTTGCTGGCCAGGTTTCCACCTGGTAATGGCCGGGTGGGAGCTGTGAACAGGGGTGTGGGATGAGAAATCATACCCGGTCACTCGATGGTAAACCACGCAACCCGGGGGGGGACACCACGAGAAAAAATCAATCACATGAAACATGGGGATTCCAACGTGTAGTGGGGGTCCCTATCTGCGACTCCATCGAGCAAGGGAGAAAAACCAGAGCTAGAAAACAAATAACTCCATCACCAAAGGGTTTTTGAGGGAAGTGCTAGCCCTCTTTCGTCCCCGGTCCCGAAGGAGCGAGTGGGCGGGGAATTTAATTTTCCCCACCTAATATCCCCATGCTTGTCAGGTCAGGTGCACCTGCATGACTTAACGTATCCTCACAAATCGAGACTACAACAGAATGTCTGATATGAAGAGATAGGGCGACAATGATTTCCGGGCCACCGCGCGGTAGCTTCCGTCACCCCCCTCCACAAATTCATTTCTTTGGCAGCCAAATAAGTTCATTCATGACCCGTTAGTTTTCGTCACCACACAGTGAAAACTGTGACCCAAATAAGGGAATTCTGGAGGCCCTAGCGTCATTCTTGACTACGCTATAGTTGCTGTTCTGGGATTTGTGACGATAGATGACCCGGTATTCCTTGAGGTTGCCAGAAAACCGAGTTGTTGAGGCGGAAGAGAAAAAACGCTATTCAAACTACCCTCAGGCTGGCATAACTTTCGCTCCGCCCGTAGTGAGTAGGAATGGTGCTGTATTAGTATAATCTTGTCTCATATCGTATGGAAAATAGGAGCACATGTTTTGGCGTACTATACCAATGCTACGCTTAATTCTCCACGGCTGTTCTGAAAGTAATAAAGCCCGAGTGTTGGATGGTAGCCAGAAAATGGAAATGGTTTAAATCCTGAAATTATTCGCTTAACTACTACTACAAGTTGTCTTCAACAATCGTTTGACGCTAAACAGCGCGAAAGTTATATGGGAGGTTTGGCTCGGGATAGAAACTCACCGAGGATGGCGCTAGGATCCCTAGAAACCGACGGCGGATTGGGGAGGGCAGGATGGGGGGAACCTACCCTCGCTTTGGTTGAGATACAAAAAAAGAGAAAATCAGAACCAGCACCAACCTCATCCCACAGTAATAGACCGATTGCACCTGTGGCGAGATTGGCATCCTCAGCGAGACCTACTTTAATAAACTCATGCCAAGCCAGTTAAAATATGCTGATTGGTGGCTGAGAACCAACCTCACTAGGGGTGCCAATCTCGCCACAGGTGCAACGGGTCTACTTGTAATTTTCTGACGTTTGCAAACACGACTGCTATTGCATACCACCAAAACATTGAGGCTCCGGGCAATCTTTCTCCCGTATGCAATAGCAGCTGTGTTCGCAAACGTTAGAAAATTACAAGTACAGTACTAGTACCATAGTCTTAACGCCGGGGATCGATGAGATACCGTATGCATACGCAGGGATACAGAGGTTTGAGACACTATGTGTGGTACTGTAGTACTCGTATCCCAAGAAAAAAAGGAATTCTAAGTTCCAGCTAGTTATGGTTTGCTGACGTCATGAACTGGACTGATATTGCAACCTAAATCGTGCGGCTCTGTCATATTTTTCGCTCATATGCAATAGCAACTGTGTCCGGAAACGTTAGATAATTACGAGTAGACCATCCCACCGATTTTTTTGACAAGGCGCCGAACTGCATCATGCCATAGTCCGAGATAGACAGCCTCTCACCCGATCCGGATACCCCCTCACTCGGGAATCTAAACCCAAATAAGAAGCTTTCAAATAGTTTACTTGGATGAACTATGACTACGAGTACTGTGCTATCCGCCACTTGTTTTCCTCAAACAAAACCCGCAAATCGGGATCTCTCCCGGTGGCCTGGGAGCCGCCTGTCGTGCCATGTTGCCATCCTGGATACGAGAAAGCAACGCTGATCTGTTGGGACCACTCGCTAACCCAGGTTACCCTATCATGCTCGGTACTGCCCAATAGACAGGAGGGCTTGCTGGATCTCACGAAGACACTTATCACACCTGTGCGTTTCTACGCCCTAGACTGACAGTTAGCAGGAAGGGAAATTGGGGTTCTTGCAGTGGCCTCTACATTGAGATGATTGTTAGTATTAAACATTAGGCCACGACCTAGCCATTAAGGGGGGTCAAGGGAATTTTGATTTTATTTTTCCTTTGTTTTGTTTCCAGGGTGTGTTTATGATTTCAATCAGACACATTATTAGCGCTCGCGTGGATTTTTTTAAATTTTCGGGGATCCTTCCCTGCCGTTTTACATCCGGATTTGTTTTCCCGCAGGCGCCACCAGCGTCGTGTGCGGGATCGTGGCCCACCCTCATCAACCGCCTGGACCAATACTCGTACTGCCATCCCTTAAACAGTTTTCAAGCACTCGCACTAAGTGCGGATACACCTGGTTGTGGAAGCGATCGGTGGTGAACTAACTGAAGAGAGCAAAGTTAGGAATAATTCTGACAGGGGTGATATGATGTAAGTATTATGATGAACGTAAAGGGTGCTAAGATAATTCAGCCCCTTTAAACACTAGCCTATTTGGATAATTGTGATATGAAAAACTGTGTGGTGTAGGGCTCAGAATAGTGCTAAATGAGTACCGCTCAGCATGGCCATGATGGAAAGCAGGTTGTCTGCGTAGATTTGCTCCCAACTATGATACATGTCTAAGTACTTTGAACGGAAAACTCTCAGAATACCCCCTCGGGAAGGAACAAGGGCCTAATATGCCCCGCCAAACCCAAAATACCCCTGAAGCCAAGAAACTTTGACATTAGCTCTCCACCCACTTTCTGCTTCCTCCCGAGTGAACAATTGCCGGTTGTCAAAACAAACAATAGAAGTAAACAAAAAAGATCTAGCAGATATAGATATAAATAATACAGATCCGAGGAAGGAAGAAAAAAAGGTACCCATCCAACAAAAGTATCACCAATCATAAGCAAAAATATCAGCAATGGCTCCCCTCGAAAAAGGTCTGCAATTCCCCTGGTTTAAGGCCTTCAAAGACGCTGTTGGGGAATGGTCTATTGAGGAAAGGTTCACTGCAAGAGTGAATGGGAGTGATTCTACCAGGGTGGTATATCGTTGCGCAATCAGTGAGTGTAGTTTTAGCATACACGCATTTTTTAACAAAAAGGAGAAATGTGTCGAGGTAGGCCTCACTAATCCAGTACATCTGTGCTATGGGGCTGGGGATGTTTCACGGAAGGAAAGTACCAGGCAGAAGTGGCTACTCCGCATTCTTCAATCCACGCTTACGATTGACAATAAGACAACACCAAAGACAATCGTACAGGCAGTACTCCACTGCCATTAGGAGCAAATTACAACAGCAGCAGCATCGAAGGCCAAGCGGCAAATCCTAGGTCACAGGCTACAGCATCAGGGATCACAATACGAAATGTTACCAGCTTATGCATCACTCCTTATCCAAACCAATCCCGGAGCCTACGTCAAGTTAGCGGTTGATACAAATACTCACAGATTCCAGCAGATTTTTATATGCCCTCCAACCAGTTCTAAGTCCTTTGCCCATTGTCGACTATTTATTTCTGTGGATGGCACTTAAATGAAAACCCAATTTATCCAAACACTATTATTGGCTGTTGGAATTGATGCAGAGAATCATGTAGTGTTATTAGCTTGGGGACTTGTTGAGAGTGAAACTGAAGATTCATGGCGCTTTTTCCTCACTAATCTCAGGTCTGCCATGCCTATAGTCCACTGATCTCATGTTACATTAATGAGTGACCAGGATAAAGGATTAGCGGCTCCCAGCACTGAACTTCCAGAAACAAAGTGTGCGCACTGTATACAACACCTAGCAGAGAATGTGGGCAAAACCTTTAGAAAAGAAGCCTGGGATCTCTTTTGAGCTATTACCTGCTCATCAATTCAAGAAGACACTGAGGCTAATCTCCCAAGACTTCATGAACATAGTGTACCTGCAGCTCAGTATGTTAAGTCATTGGATCGGAAAAGATATTGCGCACCTTTCTTCCCCGGCCGAACCTATGGACATTTTACATCAAAGATTGTTGAATCAGATAACAATAGCCTGCTCAATGAACGAGCACTCCCCTGCCTTGAGCTCTTAGATGCAATTTGGCATAAGCTAATACACCTCCGCTTTGAACGAAATATTGATTCAAAAATATGTTCTCAAGGACAAAAGTTTACTAGTTACGGTCAAAACTTACTGCGTGGTATGCTTATCTTAACTCTACACTTTGCAAATACTGTTAATAGCTAATCAATAAAATACAGACTCATTAGCATCTGTAGCAGCAAGAACAGTTCAGATGTCAAATGAGATAATGGGGCGTGTCACTGGACTTGCCGGGAAAACTTATTTTGTTGACCCTCAGCAAGGCTGTTGCAGTTGTAGCAGTTATCAGGAAAATGCCGTACCTTGTGCGCACGCTATATCTTGTATCTACTGTCTCAAGCGTCAATCATTGAAGTATATGCCTCATTATTTAACCATTGAGGCATACAACAAAACCTATATCCAGAACATTGGATTTGTCAATCTGGATCAGCTTTCGGCAACACCAATCAACAAGGAGTTTGCTCCCGCTGTTCTTACACATACGTCACTATTTTCTTCAAAGAGGGCCACACGCACCAGCCGTACACACTGTACAACCAATTCTTCCGCAGCAGAACCTAACGAGCTTCCTTCCTCTTCTCACCATTTATCATTCAATGCTCTGAGTCCCAGTTTTGCACAACCCACAACCACCTCGTCGATCTCCAATCCAGCTACATTATTGCGCTTTCTTGAGATTCCCTCGCACAATACCTCTAGCCCCTCATCATTAACCCCCTGTTCCAAAGACACCTCCTCCTTCAGCCCTCCTTCTACTTTCCTTCCAGGACAACCTATCCATGGATGCGATTTATCCAAATCACCAACCCCACCTTCCTTTGTACCTGTTACACCACAGAACCAAGCACGAACCACAGCAAATACCCAGACCTCGCCGTCAGCCTATGCATCTGCATTTGGCTCGACTGTACAAAGTTCCCCTTAGGAGAATGTACAATTGTCGGCCCAGGCCCAGTGCCTTGTGTCCTCCAAACACCAATTTCATGCCATCCTGCAATTCTCTCTGCCCCTCGTGGATGGCCGAAGGTTGTTCGGAGGTGTGCTGGGGAACTTCGCCGGAAGCGTCAGCTAATGTCCGGTCAGCTTCCCAATCTTCCTGACCGCGCACCTCAACTTTGCTCCAATTGTGGAGGGAGAAATCATAATTCACGCACTTGCCGGCAACCCCCCAAGGTCTAAAGTCTCTCTCTTCTCTCCTACTTTTCTTTCAGCCACTATATATTTTCTTTTTTTCTCCCCAATGCCCCCTTCCTGCCTAGTCCCCAGCGTCTTCTCTTTTTTTTTTTTTTTTCTCTTGCTTTTTTCTTTCTTTCTTTTCTTCCTTCTATTTCTTTTCAGTTTTCTACTCTTCAACACCCGCTTTCTGTTAACAACATATTCAACATTATGTATATTGATTTGGCCTTTATGTAAAGACCTATAGTAACAAATTTAGTCCTTTATGTTTATTTACCCGAACATGCCAGTGCCAGTGTTGGTTCATAACAAATGTCAGTCAACTGCATAATATTTGGGGTTGTTGCTATGCCACAAACTATACATGGTGTGGTATTCTAGTTGTGTGTGGCATTATAGACCGTTGTCGCTTCCCGAGGGGGTATTCTCAGAGTTTTCTGTACTTTTAATTTATCTTGAGGTGTTGTCTATTATTACTTTTGCTGTATTAAGCGTCGTATTAGTGCCACGTGAAACGTGAGTGAGCGATTGAACAGCTTAACGATCGAACGAGGCACCCTCTGTTCGAGCCGGAAAGCCCCCGCGATTTCTCGATTGGATGGACCTTGTAGATCTCGGCATCATCCCTCTCTAGGTTCAGCCCGCAAGCGAAGGGTGACTAGTTCCCTCCTCCTTTACTCTGGGGCGAGAATGGGTCCTCTGGCAGCATCCACCACTGCACAGAACCATCCCAATGCAACAACGAATCACATTGATCCTGCAGTCTGAACTCACAGTCGTATTATTAGATTCTATGCTCCTAGGGAGAAGAAGGGGATCAAATATACAGGCTTTAGTAACAAGTAGTAGGCAATAAGAAGTCATACCGTATATAGGTAATGTCTCTGGAGAGGTGGTGCACTTCGGAGAGCAACACTGAAGAAACCAATATTTCCTCCAATCTTAATCAATTGATAAAGGAAAATCTCTATGGGTGATGGAGATGACCTCGGTCTACTCCAAGACACTTTGCAACAAATCAAACACTTCTAGGTGCTTGCTCGGTATGGTGCCCGCGCCATTGAACTGGCATCCTGTTTATTGCTGTGCTCATTTTTGTTGGGCTTTAAAACCTACTAGGGTTATCCAAGTGATCAATATTCTGCATGTCTGCAGTGTTCCCAGGCGTCCAGTCGGTCCTAGAGTTCGTTACAGGGCGAGCGGGGCCCCGGAAAACGCATGCCCCCTGCACTTTTCCCCGCCCTGCTCCGCTGAACGCCCTGCAGCTGCGTGTCTATTTTGGCATTCCCTGCACTTTTCCCCACCCTGCCCCGCTGAACGGCCTGCAGCGGCGTGTCTATTTTGGCATTCCCTGCCCCTGTGCCCGCTCAGGCCGCAGCCCTACCCATACCCCAGACGTGTCCCCGTTAGAAATGTGTGGTAACAAATGCGGCACCATTCTGGGAATGAGTGGGGGTGGGCCACGGGCGGGGACGTGGTGTGGATTACCCGAAAATGGCCCCCGGGCCTGTGTCATGCCGGGGCCTGCCCTGTGAAAACCCACCCCGCGCCACGCTGTAACGAACACTAGTCGGTCCGTCTTTTGCCTAGGACGGGATGGACACCAAATTTGCGGCCCTTGGATGAGACGGATGCCAAATTGTAGTCTGTCATAACGCGTGCCAGCAGCGCACGGCCGTGCCCTACAGGTGTCTCAGTTGAACTGCTATTTTTAAATTTCCGAGCCAGGAGTCTGTGCTTGAAGAAACAAAACATCTGGATTACCACGCTCTTATCATATTTGGGTATCAGGTATCCAAGTTTCCAAAGCCGAGCAACTGTATTGAGCATAACTAACCATAAAAGAGCTGTGAAACGGATGAAAGTCAAACCCGAGTAAGGCCAGAAGGAAGTCCCAGTAGTCCGGTTTTCTGAACCGTAACACCAGGTTCCACTGACGGTGGCATGGCGGCGGTTTTCGCTGCCCTTGCCTGGGGAGATCGTCACCGCCGATGTTTCTCAAATTAAGGCAGGCTGTGTCACCGGAGACTGGGTTGGCTTGCCCTCCGGTTGGTAACATCTCCCACCCATTTGCGAGCCACGCTGGCCAGTGGGGCTAGTGGGTGGTTATTGAAATTTGGAAGGAGGTGGAGAGTGAGATCCGCTTGATATTTGAATATGCGATGTGCCTCTTGTAGACGTCCGACCACCCGTGGCCCACGGTCTAGATTTCTGTCTCTGAGACTCCCACCTCGGCGGCCCATGTCGCGGCATTTGCAAAAAAGGTCTTACCTCATGTATATCGCACTTTGATTCATGTAGAAGGTGGTATTACCAGGGAGCCTTATTGTTCTCATTCCGTATAAGACACTAGGCATTGATAGAGGCCCATGAGGCCCCCATGGGACAACTATAATTTACGCGTAATTCCGGGCCTGACAAGTTGGGTCAAGCTACGCATGGTAAATATGTAGAGTAATGCGCGAACCAAATGATTTAGGGGTAACAGAGGAGGGGGCTGGTAGTGTCCGGAGTCCCAGAGAGTCTCCAGTAAGGCTACTGGTCTCCATGAGTTGTCCATGTATGGATCTGGGACCCCAGAGGTGTTCCATTGTGGACCGTGGCCCCTGGGCCACCGGGGGGGAATTTGTTCGCCATAAAGTCACTGTTTGTGGGAGTAGAGTAGTGCCGAGATTTTTAGCCCTTGCCTGAATCAGATCGTGCTGTTGCGCTCAGACCTTGTACAAGGCAGCTGCCATACAAGTAAGAAAAAGATGCAGAAAAGACCCAATAGCACTCTGGGAGGCTTGCATAATTTGGTTGTAGTGCCGAGATTTTCACACACACCTCCCATTCCCCGGTGCATTTGGGGGGCTGAAAGGCCCCTTCCACACTTTCTTTCGCTCTTTGTTTGTTTCTTAAGGGCTAGTAAAAATTTTCTATTGGATATCTCCGGTAATATACCTCCAATCAAGACAGGGATATGACTGGTGAATTCCCCTAGTGGATGTTGAGAATTTTCATGAAGGATCCATATCCCAGACAGCGCTGGACCTGAGACGGAAGAGACGACCCTTTACGCAGGCTCTGTGACTATGGAATCAATGACTAAATGTAGGAGGAAGACTGATGTGGATAAGAGTAGGATATTATTGGGGCTGGGTGATAGTGTGTAAGATAAGAGAGGTTAGCAGCAGAGTGAATGTTGCTCAATGGAGCAACAGTGCGGGTCATGCATGAGAGGGGCTGCAACTGTGGTTAGAGAAGCCGAGGAGAGGACACGGGTACTCTTTGTTATGACTGCTGGTTTGTAGTATAAAAGACATCCGCTCCTGCTACATGTAGAGGAGGGGTCAGTAAGGAATAGGATCGCAACTCACAGAAGAACGTGTTTCACGACAGTTGTGAGCATTCATTTGAGCAAGTAAACACCGTATTTCGACCATTTCCCAGATCAGTTCCTCTACTTGGCTACTAGGGCAGATTTTTGACACTCTTTCTATCTCCTTTGTTTACTTAGGCTATAGGCATCGTATCACCAAATGGATACCTGAGTTGGATTCCCCTGATCAGGAGCATTCCTTTGGGCTGTTAAAAGTTGCATTTGCCCCATTTTCAAGGTCCATTGTTTACACTTTTACACTTAGGCGAATTTTTGAATTACTGACTATCACGTATGTTCAATTAGGATACAGGTATGTGATAATTAAGTGGATACCTGGGTTAGATTTCCCACATCAAGAGCATTCATTCAACCAATTAAACGTCCAATTTGCACTGTTTCCAAGGTTTTTTCGTTACAGTCTTACACTTGGCCGCATTTTTGAACCTCCGCCTATCTCATGTACTTACTTAGGCTACTGTCACAAATGGTGACCAAGCGAGGCAGATTTCACGTGACCAATAATTATTAGTCAGAACGTATGGTGATTTACACTTTGACGTCATTTGAGTCATAGTTCTCACAGGAGTACGCACTTGCGAGTTATCATTCTATTATGATTGGTTAATGATTGCATGACTAACGATTGTGAGGTCAGATGATGTAATGACTTTTGTACATGACGCACATTATGAGTCATGGGTTTCACGCATGTGACTGATTTGAGCGCATGACTGGGTTTATGGGTTATGATTGATTGACGGTATGTTGTGCAGTGACAAGAGTGCGTTACTGGGTAGGGCGGGGCGGGTTTTGAGTTTCCAAACCCTGCCCTTACTTGGGGGGGGGGGGGGGGTTTTTTTTAGGGTAAAAACCCCAACCCCCCCCCCCCGGCCCCCCCCCCCAAAAAAACCAGGACCAGGCCCG